>ERZ808024.287-NODE-287-length-28405-cov-12.566260_pt1 | contig 28405 bp, 26 predicted proteins | sample MGYA00380181_ERZ808024 | MGnify/ENA primary metagenome ERZ808024 (study PRJEB31490, sample SAMN06133413) | mouse gut metagenome | isolation source: Z2_1 | host: mice | place: China: Chengdu | collected 2015-05 ...
CGCCTCATTCCTCCGCCTTGCATATGAAAAATCATTCTGCGTTATATGGCTAGGAACTTATTTTTCGGTGTACTAGGAAGACACGATAATTAAAAGACACAGCGAAGCGGAGAGCATCTTGCTCTCCGTTTTCTGATGCAGGGAATCCTGCCTGCCGGTGTCTTCCGGCGCATATTCGCCTATCATTTGGCAACCATTATAAAAATGTGATATGATATACACAACCAAAGCATAATCGGAGGGGATATTGTGGAGAAGCTGAGCATTCATCTGCCGGAGAAGGCGGACAGAATCATAACAAGATTACAGGAGCACGGATACGAGGCATACGCGGTGGGCGGGTGTGTCAGGGATTCTATCCTTAAAAGGGAACCTGGGGATTGGGATATCACGACGTCTGCGGCGCCGGAGGAGACGAAGGCCCTGTTCGACAGGACATTTGATACGGGGATCGAGCATGGCACGGTCACGGTGCTTCTCGAAGGAGAAGGCTTTGAGGTGACGACGTACCGGATCGACGGGAAGTACGAGGATGGCCGGCATCCGAAGGAGGTTACATTTACCAGAAGCCTTAAGGAGGATCTTAAGAGAAGAGATTTTACGGTCAATGCCATGGCGTATAACCAGACGGAGGGGCTGGTAGATATCTTCGGAGGAGCTGAGGATCTGAAGGCGAAGGTGATCCGCTGTGTGGGGGATGCCAGGGAGAGATTCTCGGAGGATGCCTTAAGGATACTCCGGGGTATCCGGTTCGCGGCGCAGCTTGGATTTGATATTGAGAATGAGACGAGGCGCGGCATGCAGGCGCTTGCGCCGACGCTTAAGAAGATCAGTGCGGAGCGGATACAGGTGGAGCTGGTGAAGCTTCTGATGTCTGACAGGCCCGGGCTTCTTAGGGATGCATATGAACTTGGTATCACGGAGGTGATCCTGCCGGAGTTTGACCGGATCATGGCTACGGAGCAGGAGACGCCGCATCACATGTACAATGTGGGAGAGCATACGCTGCACGCCATGGAGAATATCCGGGAAGATAAGGTGCTGAGGCTTACGATGCTGTTACATGATATGGGAAAGCCAGAGTTTAAGACGGTGGATGCTGACGGGGTGGCGCATTTTAAGCGGCATGCCGAACAGAGTCAGGTGATTGCAAGGGACGTGTTAAGGCGTCTCAAATTCGACAACGATACGCTGCATAAGGTATCGAGGCTTGTGAGCTTTCATGACTATCGCATGCCGGCCTCGGCGAAGAATGTCCGCCGTGCCGTGAATAAGATCGGGGAGGATATCTTTCCGCTCTATATGGAAGTCCGCCGCGCGGATGTGCTGGCTCAGAGTATGTATTTGAGGGAGGATAAGATAAGGAACCTGGATGAGATCGAGGAGCTGTACCGGGAGATTCTAAGGAAGAAGCAGTGTGTGTCCCTTAAGGATCTGGCAGTGACCGGGAGAGACCTGATCGAAGCGGGAATGGAGCCGGGGAAGGAGATCGGAGTCTGTCTGAATGAATTGCTGCAGGCGGTGATCGAAGAACCGGAGCTGAACGTGAAGGAGAAGCTTCTGGCAATCGCAAAGCCGTCTGGAGGATCGCTGCCTGGCCAGGGCTGCGCTCCCAAGACAAAGAAATAGAGAGCATGTAAGCATATTTCCGTCATCCGCATCATACGTTAGAGAGAATATGTAATATAAGTGCAGGGGATGGATATGCAGGAGTATGAACTAAATGTATTGGAACAGTATGATATAGAAGTTGCCGGCACCCGCAAGACCAGGGGTGCTGTTTTATGCGACACGGACCAGGGGCTTATGCTTCTGAAGGAAGTGAAGGTGTCAGAAAAACGTATTCCTGCGTTGTATGAGCTGCATGAGTATCTTCGGGACCAGGGATACATTTGGACGGACCGGATCATACGGACGAAGGAAGGAGGATACCTTGCGGCTCTGGAGGAAGGGAGCCAGTATCTTCTGAAATCCTGGTTCCAGGGACGGGAATGCGATGTCAAGAAGCCTGCGGAGCTGTTGGCGGCAGCAGGGAACCTCGCGAAGCTTCACGTACTGATGCGTCACAGGCTTAACTGTCACGTAACTCCGGGAACGCATCTTGGGGAGGAATATCTCCGCCACAACAGGGAGCTTAAGAAGGTTCGGAAGTTTATGAGGGGAATATCTCCGAAGGGGGTATTTGAGGCGGCGTTTCTTAAGTATTTTGAGCAAATGTATCAGTGGGCGGCAGCAGCCATAGACGAATTGGAGGATTCAGGCTATGACGGGCTGTACCGCGACAGCGTGGAGAATGATCATATGACCCACGGCGAATATAATTATCATAATATCCTGATGCTTTCGGCGCAGCCGGCTTTGGGCGGATATCAGAACAGGAAGGAACCGTACCTTATCGCAGTGACGAATTTTGAGAAGTTCAAAAGGGACGTACAGGTGGAGGATCTGTATTATTTCCTCAGAAAGGTTATGGAGAAGCAGGGGTGGAAGGTTCGGCTGGGGGATAATATGCTGAATGCGTATTCGGCGATCCGGCCTCTCTCTGAGGAGGAAACGGAGTATCTGAAGATCCGTCTGATCTACCCTGAGAAATACTGGAAGATCGCGAATTCGTACTATCATTCGAATAAAGCCTGGATTTCTGCGAAGAGTATAGAGAAGCTGCATATGGCGATCCGGCAGACAGAGGAGAAAAAGAGGTTCCTGGAGGAAATATTTTCTTTCCGCCTGTAAGAGGCTGTGAAGTATCTGGCCAAAGGGCCGGCAAAATTTTGAGAAATACAGAAGAAATTGTTTGTAAGTGCCCAGGTTACAGAGTATAATAGAGTCATTAAGGACAGGAGGTACATATATGGAATATCGTGAGAAATATGAAGGATGGTTGAGTGATCCATACTTTGACGAAGCTACGAAAGAAGAGCTGAGAGGAATCGCAGAGGATGATAACGAGATCAAAGAGCGTTTTTATAAGGACCTTGAATTCGGTACGGCAGGTCTTAGAGGAATTATCGGAGCGGGAACGAACCGTATGAATATCTATACGGTAAGGAAGGCGACCCAGGGGCTTGCGAATTATATCATCAGCAAGGACGGACAGAAGAAGGGCGTGGCGATCGCGTATGATTCCCGCCGTATGTCGCCTGAATTCGCGGATGAGGCGGCTCTGTGCCTGGCTGCGAACGGGATCAAGGCGTATGTGTTTGAATCACTGCGTCCGACGCCTGAGTTATCTTATGCGGTGCGTTCTCTTGGCTGCATAGCCGGTATTAACATCACGGCCAGCCATAACCCGCCGGAGTACAACGGGTATAAGGTATACTGGGAGGACGGAGCACAGATCACCCCGCCTCATGATAAGGGAATCATGGATGAAGTGAAGGCCGTTACGGATTATAATACAGTGAAGACCATGGGGATCGAGGAAGCGAAATCAGCCGGTATGTATGAGGTGATCGGCGCTGCGGTAGACGACGGTTATATCGCGGAGCTTAAGAAGCAGGTGATCCATCAGGATTCTATTGATGCAGTCGGCAAGGAGCTGAAGATCGTATACAGCCCGCTTCATGGAACGGGGAATATCCCGGCAAGGCGTATCCTGAAGGAATTAGGATTCGAGAATGTATATGTTGTAAAAGAGCAGGAATTGCCGGACGGAGAATTCCCGACGGTATCTTATCCGAATCCGGAAGCGAAGGAGGCTTTTGAGCTGGGACTTAAGCTTGCGAAGGAAGTGGACGCGGATCTGGTGCTTGCGACGGACCCGGATGCGGACCGTCTCGGCGTATATGTGAAGGATGCGAAGTCCGGTGAGTATAAGGTGCTGACAGGCAATATGTCAGGGTGCCTGCTTGCGGATTATGAGATCGGTCAGCGCAAGGCGTTAAAGGGCCTGCCGGATGACGGATATCTGATCAAGACTATCGTTACCTCTAATCTGGCGGACGCTATTGCCAGAGGATATGACATCGGCCTGATTGAAGTTCTGACAGGCTTCAAATTCATCGGCCAGCAGATCCTTGGATTCGAGACGACCGGGAAGGGCAGTTATCTCTTTGGATTCGAGGAGAGCTACGGCTGCCTGATCGGGACTCATGCGAGGGACAAGGATGCGATCGTGGCTACGATGGCGCTGTGCGAGGCTGCCGCTTATTACAAGACCCAGGGCAAGACGCTGTGGGATGCCATGGTGGACATGTATGACAAGTACGGCTATTATAAGGACGATATCCAGTCTATTACGCTTAAGGGTATCGAAGGGCTTCAGAAGATCCAGGAGATCTTAGAGACGCTCCGCAGGAATCCGCCGGCAGAGGTTGGAGGATATCAGGTAGTGAAGGCCAGAGACTATCAGGCGGAGACGATCAGAGATATTGCAACAGGCGAGGTGACGGGAACAGGCCTTCCGAAGTCTAATGTATTGTATTATGATCTGACTGACGACGCATGGCTGTGTGTAAGGCCGTCAGGAACGGAACCTAAGGTCAAGTTTTACTATGGGATCAAGGGCAGTTCTCTGGCAGATGCCGACGAGAAATCCGCGAAACTGGGTAAAGAAGTGCTGGCAATGATCGACAAGATGCTGTAGATATTGGAAAACCTTGAAAATACGGGGAAAACTGTAGAATTTGCCTTGACATTTGTGTGGAAAGCGGTTATAACTGTAACTATAGGTCTTCTATGGGTGACAGGTATAGGGACTGCATTAATGATGATAGAATAAAATAAGGGATTCTATGAAACAAGAGGAGGAAATTATCCATGAATAAGACAGAATTAGTAGCAGCGATTGCTGACCAGGCAGAATTATCCAAGAAGGATTCTGAGAAGGCGTTGAAGGCATTCATCGACGTTATAACAGATGAACTGAAGAAGGAGCACAAGGTACAGTTAGTTGGCTTTGGAACCTTCGAGGTGAGCAAGAGAGCTGCAAGAGAAGGAAGGAATCCGCAGACAGGCAAGACGATGAAGATCGATGCATGCAAGGCGCCGAAGTTTAAAGCCGGCAAAGCATTGAAGGACGCTGTTAACGAGTAATTCGTTGCATAAATCTGCACTTTCGGAATCTGATCCGTGGATAGTTGGGGAGAGGAGGTTCCGGGAGTAGATGGATAAATAATGGGGATTTGGGTGCCGCAGGAGTGAGAGAACACCGGAGGCACCCTTTTTATGCCTGTATCGACCGGCGGCAGTGATTATGTAATGTGTGATTTAAGGAGGCAGATATGAGATTAGATAAGTTTTTAAAGGTTTCGCGGCTGATCAAGAGGAGAACAGTGGCGAACGAGGCATGCGATGCCGGGCGTGTGACCGTGAACGGTCAGGTTGCGAAGGCGTCTGTGAAGGTGAAGGTAGGAGACGTTATAGAGATTCAGTTCGGAACCAGGACGGTTAAGGTCGAAGTTCTGGACATCCGGGATACGACAAAGAAGGACGAAGCAGGAGACTTGTTCAAATATTTGTAATAAATAGCGCCGGCCTTTCATATGATTATTAAGAAAGGTTGTGAAGCGCATGGAAGAAAGAACCGTACAGAAAAATCATAAACTGGTGATCAATAACCGTAAGACCAGTCTGGTGACAGGGGTGGTCGATGTATTGTCGTTTGATTTAAATGAGATCCTGCTTGAAACAGAGCAGGGAATGATGATGGTGAAGGGCTCTGACCTGCATGTGAACCGGCTGAGTGTGGAGAAGGGCGAGGTGGATCTGTCGGGAAATATTGACAGTGTTGCCTATTCAGACGTCCAGAGCCACGGGAAGCAGCAGGATAATCTGTTCTCCAAGCTGTTCAGGTGACGGTATGCCTGGGATCAGAGAAGAAGTGATGGTGTTCCTTGTGGCAGTCGTATCCGGGGCGATCGTGCGTCTTGCTTATCAGTGTATCCGGTGTTTCAGGAGGATCGTGGAGCACGACCTGGCAGCGGTGAGCCTGGAGGATATGATTTTCTGGCTGGGTTCTGCCGTCTATATGTTTGTGCAGATTTACCATACAAGTGATGGTAGTATTCGTTGGTATTTTATACTAGGTGTTGTGCTTGGAGTGGTTTTGATGTCGGCTTTCCTCGGCGGCCTGGAAAAAATGTACAAAAAAATCTACGGCCGTAAAAAGAAAGATTTATGCCAGGGGCTTGATAAAAAGGGAGAAAAAAGTTAAGATAAGAATGATAATAGGGTGAGTAGCCGGAAGGGTACCGGTATAAGGGTGAGTAATTAATATGGGAAAAACAGAACAGAGGCGTCCGAAGAGACGTCAGAAGAAGCGCATGCAGCGTCACAAGAGAAGCGTGCTGGCAGTCAGTGCGGTTGTCTTGCTTCTGTTTGTGGTCATATCTGTCAACAGTGTGTCTCTTAAGGCCAAAGAGGAGCATTATCAGGCACAGGAGCAGGAGCTTGAAGAACAGATCAGGGAAGAGAAGGCGCGCACGAAGGAGATAGAAGAACTTAGTGAATATGTAGGAACGGATGAGTACGTGGAGGATGTGGCGAAGGAGAAATTAGGCCTGATACACGAGAACGAGACGATATTTAAGGCAGAATAACAGACAGAGGATAAGCTTTAGGAGATGGATTTCCTAAGGCTTTTTGTTTTTTTCAGAAGAAATATGTCTGAAAACCGTTGAAAGGGGAGCATAAGAATGGCGGAAATAAAGGAGAAAAAGACATTTATCAATCCATATGTCGTACAGATGGACAAGTTTGCGGATTCGTTGATGCATTTGTCAAAGACATTTCTTACATTGGAAGAATATAAGGGGACATTCTCGAAAGAAGAGATCGAAGAGATGTTTCTGAAGGTTACGGACAAGGTGTGCGATAACTGTGAGAAGAAGGCCTGGTGCTTAGGAGAGAACCGTGTACATACCTACCAGCTTCTATATGAGATTCTGTGCACGGTGGAGGAATTCGGAGCGGAGCTGAATGTGGAGCTGAAAAGAGGGCTTCAGAAGCGGTGTATCAAGGCGCCCAGGTTCTTAAGAGAGACTCTGGAGACGTTCGAGAATGCGAAGAAGATCATGATGTGGAATAATAAGATGGTGCAGAACCGGGAGGGTTACGCCGAACAGCTTGACCGTTTTGCGAAGATGATCCAGCATACGACAAGGGAGCTGGATGCGGGTATTTTTGAGGACGAGCATCTGGAAAAGCGGTTGAAGACCCAGCTTAAGAAGGGCGGCGCAAGGATGCTGTCTTCTGTGTTCTATATGACGTCCCAGGGGAAATACGAGATCCACCTTACGGTGAAGTCTATGAAAGGCCGTGTGATTGCCACGAAGGAGCTGGCGTCCCTCGTAGGGGCTTGCACAGGCCGGACCATGACTCCGCAGATGGGCGAGAGACCGCTTGTCGGCGAGGAATATTGTACGGTCGCCTGCGTGGAGAGCGCAAGATATCATACGCTGCAGGGAGTGGCCAAGATCGGCAGGGGATGTGAGAAGATCTCCGGGGATACCTTCCTGATGACGGACCTCCCAGAAGGAAAGAAAGGGATCGCCCTGTCTGACGGTATGGGCTCAGGCGAGGAGGCGTTCCGGGAGAGCAAGATGGTAGTTGAGATGTTAGAGGAGCTTCTGGAGGCGGGATTCCCGGTTACGATGGCGATTCAGCTGATGAACACAGCGCTGGTGATCGCCAGGGAGGAAGTGCGCTTTTCGACGATCGACGCCAGCCTGTTTGATCTGTATAAGGGGACCTGCGAGTTTGTGAAAGCGGGAGCGTCCACAACATTTATCAAGAGAAAGGATTCGGTTGAGACGATCAATTCCGCGACGCTGCCGGTGGGCGTGATCCGGGAGCTGGATCTGGAGCCGGTGGAGAGGAAGCTTGAGTCGGGAGACTTTGTGATCATGGTGACGGACGGAGTCCTGGATGCGCTGCCGGTGGGAGAGCAGGAAGCGCTGATGAGTACGTTCATACAGGACGCGGATATCGTGAATCCCAAGGAATTGGCGCATCACATCTTAGAGCAGGTGTTGGAGTACACCCAGGAGGTTCCGGTGGACGATATGACCGTGCTGGCAATCGGGATATGGGAGCTGTGACGGATATCGGAATATCTGCAGGAAGAACTTGCATTTTGGGAGAGAGTTCTATATATTTATAGCGAAGGATACAGATTACCCCCATTTGGGGGGGGATAAGACGGATAAGAAGGTTGAGACTATGTATCAGCGGGTAAGAGAATATATCCGGCGTTATCATATGCTGGATAAGGGTGACCGGATCATTACAGGCGTATCGGGAGGTGCAGATTCCGTATGCCTTCTTTTCATGCTCAGGGAGCTTAGGGAGGAGCTTGGTCTGTCTGTCCTGGCGGTGCATGTGCATCACGGACTCAGAGGTGCGGATGCGGACGCGGACGCGGAGTATGTAGAGCGGATCTGCAGGGAGTGGCAGATAGAGCTTCGGGTATTCCGGGAGGATGTACGGAAGTATGCCGCCAGGAACGGATTGTCCCTGGAGGAAGCGGGACGGGATATCAGAAGAGAGATCTTCCTTAAGGTGCAGAAGGAGACCGGGGGCACGAAGATCGCCCTTGCACACCATCAGAATGATAATGCTGAGACCCTGGTCTGGAATCTGTGCAGAGGGTGCGGGATCAGGGGACTTGGCGGGATCGCCCCGGTTAACGGGCAGTGGATACGGCCGTTATTATGCCTGAAAAGAGAAGAGATTGAATCATATCTTGAAAATCGGGGAATATCTTATTGTACGGACGAATCGAATCTGGAGGATGAATATACGAGAAACCGGATCCGCAGGCATGTGATCCCTTATCTGGAAGGTCAGGTCAACAGACAGGCGGTGCGCCATATGTCGGAGACGATGGAACAGATGCGTATGCTTGGGGAATATATCGGCCGGGAGACAGAGCGTTATGCCAAAAGCTGTATCCGGTATGAAGGAGAGGGCAGGGCGGTGCTTAACAAGGAGAATTTCCTGCAGGTTCCCGAGGCGCTTCGGCAGGCCGTGCTTCACGAGATGCTCTGCCGTGCGGCAGGCAGGCGCAAAGACCTTGGAGCCGAGCATGCGGCCATACTGGACCGCCTGCTTGACAGACAGGTAGGGCGGCAGGTCCATCTGCCTTACGGTATATGTGCCAGGCGATGTTATGAAGGGATCGATATTTCCGCCAGCGCCGCCTCTTCGCCTGTGACGGAGGATGAAGAGGCGGTCCGGGGATGCCCGGCAGTGTGGAGAGTGTTCGAGCGGAAAGGCGGCCGGGTAATATTTCCAGAAAACCCCTACACGAAATGGTTCGATTATGATATAATAAAAAATACTGTAAAATTGAGACACAGGGAGCCGGGCGATTATATTACGATCTCGAAGTCCGGCCAAACTCAGAAGCTTAAGCAGTATTTTATCAATGAAAAGATACCTGGGGAACTGAGAGACGGGATATGGCTTGCGGCTGACGGCAAGCATATTATGTGGATCGTCGGATACAGGCAGAACCAGAAGTATCAGATTACGGACAAGACCAGGAGGATCCTGGAGATAGAATTTTACGGAGGACAAGGTAATGGCGGAGAGTGTAAGAGTATTGATCCCGGAGAAGGATGTTGAAGAGAGAATCACAGAGATGGGAAGACAGATCAGTGAGGAGTACAAGGGCAGGCAGGTGCATCTGATCTGCGTTCTTAAGGGCGGAGTCTTCTTCATGTGCGAGCTGGCGAAGAAGATCGACGTGCCGGTATCTCTGGATTTTATGAGTGTCAGCAGCTACGGAGACGGAACGTCCTCTAACGGGGTGGTCAGGATCGTGAAGGATCTGGACGAATCTCTGGAGGGGAAGGATGTGATCGTGGTTGAGGATATCATCGACTCTGGAAGGACGTTGTCATATCTGTTGGAACTGCTTAAGAAGAGGCATCCGAACAGTATGAGATTGTGTACGCTTCTTGATAAGCCTGACCGGAGAGTGAGAGAGGTGCATGTGGATTATGTAGGATTCGAGATCCCGGATGAGTTCGTTGTAGGATACGGGCTTGACTATGCACAGAAGTACAGGAATCTGCCGTATATTGGAATTGTAGACGGTGTAGAATAGAAAGGGGCTATGGGACATTGAATGATAGGAAGGTAAGGGGGCTGAGCGGCGCCACAGTTCTGACATTTGTCGTGTTCTTGTTTATTATACTGTGGCTTACGAATCAGCTTGACCAGAAGGATGAAGAGATAACCTGGAAGGATTTCGAGGAACTGGTTGTGAGTAAGGATACGGGCAAGATCGTGATCACTCAGAACAAGAATGTGCCTACAGGAAGGGTTGAGATCGAGATTAAAGGATCTGACGGAGAAGTCAGGTATTTGTATGTGTCGGATGTCAATGAGATTCAGGAGTATCTGAAAGAGAAGAACATCGAATATGAGATGCCGGATGTCCGGGAGGACAGTTGGTTTATGACGGTGATCATGCCGGTGCTTCTGACGCTTTTGGGTGTTATGCTGATATTTACCCTCATGAACCGGCAGGGCGGCGGCGCGAACGCCAAAGCCATGAACTTCGGGAAGAGCCGGGCAAGGCTGAGTACAGGCGGAGACAAGAAGATCACCTTTTCGCAGGTTGCGGGCCTTAAGGAAGAGAAGGAAGAGTTAGAGGAGATCGTGGATTTTCTGAAGTCTCCGAAGAAATATATCCAGGTAGGGGCAAGGATCCCCAAGGGAGTTCTGCTGGTAGGCCCTCCGGGAACCGGTAAGACGCTGCTGGCCAAGGCGGTTGCGGGTGAAGCGGGAGTGCCGTTTTTCACCATATCGGGTTCGGACTTTGTGGAGATGTTTGTCGGTGTGGGCGCGTCCCGTGTCCGTGATCTGTTTGAAGAGGCGAAGAAGAATTCGCCGTGTATTATCTTTATTGACGAGATCGACGCCGTTGCGAGACGCCGCGGAACAGGAATGGGCGGCGGCCATGACGAGAGGGAGCAGACCTTGAACCAGCTGTTGGTAGAGATGGATGGTTTCGGCGTCAACGAAGGTGTGATCGTGATGGCGGCCACGAACCGTGTGGATATCCTTGATCCTGCGATCCTGCGTCCGGGAAGGTTCGACCGCCGGGTGAGGGTAGGAAGGCCGGATATCCAGGGAAGAGAAGAGATCCTCAAGGTACATGCGGACGGCAAGCCGCTCAGCGAGGAGATCGATCTGAGGCAGATCGCACAGACGACGGCAGGATTCACGGGAGCGGATCTTGAGAATCTTCTGAATGAGGCTGCGATTCTGGCGGCTAAGGAAGGAAGAATATACCTGAAGCAGGAGGATATCAAGAGGGCGTTTGTGAAGGTAGGGATCGGCGCGGAGAAGAAGAGCCGTGTGATCTCTGACAAGGAGAAGAGGATCACTGCTTTTCATGAGGCGGGGCATGCGATCCTGTTCCATGTACTTCCGGATGTAGGGCCGGTCTACAGCGTGTCTATCATTCCTACCGGAGGGGCAGGCGGTTATACCATGCCTTTGCCGGAGAATGACGAGATGTTCAATACGAAGGGAAAGATGCTGCAGGATATTACGGTTGCGCTAGGCGGCCGCGTAGCGGAGGAAGAGGTGCTGGATGATATTACGACCGGCGCGTCTCAGGATATCAAGCAGGCCACCGGCCTTGCCAAATCCATGGTCACCAAGTTCGGAATGTCTGACGCGGTCGGCCTGATCAACTATGACAATGACAGCGACGAGATATTTATCGGGCGGGATCTCGCCCATGCGTCAAGAAGCTACGGCGAGAGCGTTGCGACTACGATCGACCAGGAAGTAAAAAGGATCATTGACGAGTGTTATAACAGAGCAAGGACAGTAATCAGGAAATATGACGATGTGCTTCATGCATGTGCAGAATTGCTGTTGGAAAAAGAGAAGATCTCCAGGGAGGAATTTGAAGCATTATTTACAGGTGAGGTATCAGAAGCATAATAATAAAAAAGGGGGAGCAACAGCGTGAATGAACAGGCATTATTTTGTGATGGAACTGCTAGTTATGTTATTCCACAGGAGCCCCAGGAGCATGAGACTGTAAGGCTGCGTTTCCGTACGGCGAAGAACGGCGCTAAGCGGGTACGCCTGATGACGGCGGTCGGTGGATATGACATGAGTAAGGAAGGCGGCAGCGGCAGTGAATTCGATTATTATACGATAAACTGGAGATTGAACGAGAGACCGTTCCGGTACTGTTTCGAGATCCAGGATGATGAAGAGATTCTTTATTACGGGAGGTGCGGCGCGTCAAAGGAGATCGTGGAATTCTATAACTTCATGATCGTGCCGGGATTTTCTACGCCGGATTGGGCGAAGGGCGCCGTGATGTACCAGATCTATACGGATCGTTTCTATAACGGAGATCCGTCGAACGATGTTGAGACGAACGAATATTATTATATCGGCGGTTACAGCGAGAAGGTGACGAACTGGAATAAGTATCCGGCGACTATGGGCGTGCGGGAATTCTACGGCGGAGATCTTAAGGGAGTGATCGACAAGCTTGATTATCTTCAAGATCTGGGTGTAGAGGTGCTGTATTTTAATCCGTTATTTGTGTCGCCGTCGAATCACAAGTATGATATTCAGGATTATGATTACATTGACCCGCATTTTGGTGTGATTGAAGAAGACGGGGGCGAGGTGCTGCCGGATGGCGTGACGGATAATCATCAGGCCACCAAGTACCAGAAGAGGGTGACGGACCTTAAGAATCTGGAGGCGAGCAACCGGTTATTTATTAAGCTGGTTGAGGAGCTTCACAGACGCGGGATGAAGATCATTCTGGACGGTGTGTTTAATCACTGCGGTTCCTTTAATAAATGGATGGACCGGGAGAGGATCTATGAGAACCAGAAGGATTATCAGCCGGGTGCGTATATAACTTCGGGCAGTCCGTACCGTAATTATTTTCATTTCCTGAAGGACGGAGAAGAGGAATGGCCGTATAATCCCAATTATGACGGGTGGTGGGGGCATGATACGCTTCCTAAGCTCAATTATGAGGGCTCGGTCAAGCTCGAGAATTATATCCTGTATATTGGGAGGAAATGGGTCTCCCCGCCTTATAATGTGGACGGCTGGAGACTGGATGTGGCGGCGGACCTTGGCCAGACCAACGAGTATAACCATGAGTTTTGGAAGAAGTTCCGTGCGGCGGTCAAGGATGCGAACCCGAATGCGTTGATACTGGCGGAGCATTACGGTGATCCAAGCGAGTGGCTTCAGGGCGACGAGTGGGATACGGTCATGAATTACGATGCATTTATGGAGCCTGTCACCTGGTTTTTGACGGGTATGGAGAAGCACAGCGACGAACAGCGGGAGGAGCTTAGAGGGAATACGAGTAATTTTGTCGGTTCGATCCTGCACCATATGGCTAATATGCTGACGCCGTCGCTGCAGGTTGCTATGAATGAGTTGTCGAATCACGATCATTCCCGTTTCCTTACCAGGACTAATTACATGGTCGGAAGGGTGGAGGATCTTGGCTCGAGAGCGGCGAACGAGTATGTGAACCTGGCGATCATGAGGGAGGCTGTTGTCATGCAGATGACCTGGGTCGGAGCGCCTACCGTGTATTATGGAGATGAGGCAGGAGTCTGCGGTTTCACAGACCCGGATAACCGCCGGACATATCCATGGGGGTATGAGAATAAAGAGTTGATCGCATTTCACAGGGAGATGATACGGATCCATAAGGAACATCCGGCTCTTCGGACAGGGTCGATCAACATACTGAGCGGAGAAGAACATAATATACTGGCTTACGGAAGATTCCTGGGTGAGGACCGGATCGTGGTCATCATCAATAACCGCAGCGAGCTTGCCGAGGTCACGGTTCCTGTGTGGACAGCGGAGGTTCCGATGAAATGCAGGATGAAGAAGCTGATTTACTCTTATCAGGACGGATATTCTACAGATTATGAAGAATACCTGGTTGAAGCCGGAGAAGTGGTCGTGAATATGGGAGCCTGCTCGGCACTTGTGCTCTGCTGGCTGAAAGACAGATAAAAAGATGCCATGCGCTTGGAGGATATAGATAATAATATCCTCTGAACGCATGGCATTTTCCGCGGCATTTTTAATGCGGATCACTTCGACAGCACTTCTACTTTGGTGTCCGTAACCAGTACCATATATTCAACCTGTGCCGACAGACCGTCGTCGATGGTATAGACCGTCCAGTCGTTGTCTTCATCGACGAAGAAGTCGGGGCTGCCTTCATTCACCATGGGTTCGATGGTGAACATCATGCCCGGAACAAGTACCATCTCGCTGCCCTTCGGAGTCACATAGCTGACAAAAGGTTCCTCATGGAAATCCAGACCGATACCGTGGCCGCCGATATCTTCGACGACGGAGTATCCGTGCTTCCTGGCGTGCGAATTGATGGCATAGGCGATGTCTCCGAGATGTCCCCATGGTTTGGCCGCCTTAAGTCCCAGGTCTACGCATTCCTGAGTCACCCGGACAAGCCTTGCGGCTTCCGGTGAGATGCTGCCGATGGTGAACATGCGGGAAGCATCGGAGTAATAGCCGTTCAGGATGGTAGATACATCTACGTTCAGGATATCGCCCTCCTGCAGGAATTCATGCTCGCTGGGAATTCCGTGGCATACGACATTGTTCAGGGAAGTGCATACACTCTTGGGGAAGCCCTCGTAGTTAAGCGGAGCCGGGATACCGCCGTGTTCTGTCGTGAAGTCATAGACCAGGCGGTCGATTTCAGCCGTACTCATTCCTTCGCGGATATGGGCGGCGACATGATCCAGGACGGCAGTGTTGAGCGCCGCGCTCTTTCGGATGGCGGCAATTTGCCGGGGGGTTTTTATCATGGATCGTTTGGGGACGATCTGGCCCTTGGCTGCCAGAGTCCAAAGCTTGATGTTTAATTTATCCACAGTGATACCTCTTTTCTGATGCTCTCGGTTTCCATTATAACACTTTTGTCAAGAGAAAAAAATAAAAACTCACTTTTCCAACTATTGTATGATAATTAAAAATAGGGTATACTTTTAAAGGACGGACGCAAAGGAATCAGGTAAGATGATTTACGGTTCCGAAGGAGAAAGGAGTACCATATGTTAAGAATAGGAATGCTTACAAGCGGAGGAGACTGCCAGGCGCTGAATGCAGCCATGAGAGGCGTGGTAAAAGGAATCTGTTCGAAGAGAGAAGACGTGGAGATCTACGGATTCCAGGAAGGCTACAAGGGATTGATTTATTCTAATTTTAAGATGCTGACTTCCAGAGACTTTTCGGGAATACTTACCGTAGGCGGAACGATCCTTGGAACCTCAAGACAGCCGTTTAAGCTGATGCGTGTACCTGATGAGGACGGTCTTGACAAGGTAGAGGCGATGAAGCATACATACCATAAACTGAACCTGGACTGCCTGGTAGTGCTCGGCGGCAACGGCACGCATAAGACGGCGAACATGCTAAGAGAAGAGGGGCTTCATGTTATTACGCTTCCGAAGACGATCGACAACGATCTGTGGGGAACGGATATGACATTTGGATTCCAGAGCGCGGTGGACATCGCGACGGATACGATTGATAAGATCCATACTACGGCAACTTCGCACAGCCGTGTATTTATCATAGAAGTAATGGGACATAAGGTAGGATGGGTAACGCTGCATGCCGGGATTGCCGGCGGCGCTGATATCATCATGCTTCCAGAGATACCGTATGATATTGATGTGGTCGTGAATGCAATCAACAAGAGAAAGGCCGCGGGTAAGAAATTCACGATCATTGCGGTTGCGGAAGGCGCCATTTCCAAGTCGGATGCGAAGCTCTCCAAGAAGGAATTAAAGGAGAAGAAGGCAAAGCAGAAGTATCCGTCTGTTGCATATGAAGTGGCGGAGAAGATCCAGAAGCGGACGGATCAGGAGGTGCGGATCACCGTTCCCGGACATACCCAGAGAGGCGGGTCTCCGTGTCCGTATGACAGGGTGCTTGCGACAAGGCTTGGCGCGGCGGCGGCAGAGGCGATCCTGGACGGTGATTTCGGATATATGCTTGGTGTGAAGAAGAACGATATCGTCCGTGTTCCGCTGTCGGAGGTTGCGGGCAAGCTTAAGTATGTAGATCCGAAATCCAGCATTATCAAAGAGGCTGAGATGACTGGCATCAGTTTTGGGGTAAAATAGATAGACAGACAGGGGAGTGCAGGGAATGTCATATACGGCATTATATCGGAAGTTCCGGCCGGATGCGTTCGAAGATGTGAAAGGGCAGGACGCCATTGTAAAGACATTGAAGAACCAGATCAAGGCGGGGCGCATCGGGCATGCGTATCTGTTCTGCGGGACCCGCGGAACGGGTAAGACTAGCGTGGCGAAGATATTTGCCAAGGCGGTGAATTGCGAGCATCCAGAGGACGGAAGTCCGTGCCGCGAGTGTGCCATGTGCCGTGCGGTGGCGTCGGGAGCTTCTATGAATGTGATCGAGATCGACGCGGCGTCTAACAACGGCGTGGATAATATCCGCGAGATCCGGGAGGAAGTAGCGTACCGCCCTACAGAAGGGCGGTATAAGGTATATATTATTGATGAGGTTCATATGCTGTCTATAGGGGCTTTTAACGCGCTTCTTAAGACGCTGGAGGAACCGCCGGAATATGTGATATTTATCCTGGCGACGACGGAGGCGCACAAGATTCCGGTTACGATCCTGAGCCGCTGCCAGCGGTATGATTTCAAGAGGATCACCATAGATACCATTGCCGCAAGGCTCACGGAACTGATCGGGAAGGAACAGTGGGACGTAGAGGATAAGGCTGTCCGGTATATCGCGAAGATGGCGGACGGTTCTATGCGGGATTCCCTGAGCCTTCTTGACCAGTGCGCGGCATTTTATATCGGGGAGAGACTGACCTATGACCATGTGCTGGAGGTGCTGGGGGCGGTGGATACGGAGGTGTTTAGCAGGCTCCTTCGGGAATTGACCGATATGGATGTGTACCGTGTGATCAAGACGGTGGAAGAACTGGTGATGCAGGGGAGAGAGCTGTCTCAGATGGCGTCGGATTTTACCTGGTACTTAAGGAACCTTCTTCTGGTGAAGGGCTCTGATAACATGGAAGATATCCTGGACGTCTCGGCGGAGAATCTTGCCCGGCTTAAGGAAGAGGCGCAGATGCTTGACAGCGATACGCTGATCCGTTATATCAGGATCTTCTCGGAGCTTACGAATCAGTTAAAATATGCGACCCAGAAGAGGGTGCTCCTTGAAGTGACGCTGATCAAGCTGTGCAGGCCGTCGATGGATTCCGGCCAGGATGCTCTCTTAGACAGGATCCGAGCGGTTGAGAAGCAGATTGAAGAAGGAGTGCCAAAGAGCCTGCCGCGGGTGGACGCGGCTTATGCAGACAGGGAAGAAGGAGTTCACACAGAGATCAGGAAACCAGAGCTTCCCAAGGCGCTGAGCGAGGATATCAAAGCAGTGGTGAAGGACTTTCGGGCGATTGCCAATGATGCTTCGCCGATGCTTAAGGTATATCTGAAGAAAGCGAGACTCAGCGCGGGGGAGGGGAACCACCTGCTGATCGTGGTCCCTGACGAGATGAGCGCCGGCGTGGTCGGTTCCGAGGAGCATAAGGAAGAGATCAAGAGACTGATAGAAGAGAAGGTTGCGAAGAAGGTAGAGATCGAGGTCCGTCAGATGGAGGAAGGCCGGCGGTTCGAAGATCATTTTGTAGATATTGAGAATCTCATTAACATGGAGATAACAGTGGAAGATTAGGAGGATATTGAATATGGCGAAAAGAGGCGGATTCCCGGGCGGAGGTATGCCGGGCAATATGGCGAATCTGATGAAGCAGGCGCAGAAGATGCAGCGGCAGATGGAAGAACAGGCGAAGGAGATGGAGACGAAGGAATTCACCGCAACTGCCGGCGGCGGCGCGGTGGAAGCGACGGTTTCCGGGACAAGACAGTTGTTGAAGCTGAGCCTGAATGAAGAAGTGGTAGACCCGGAGGATGTGGAGATGCTGGAAGATCTGATCGTGGCGGCGGTCAATGAAGCTCTTGGCAAGGTAGACGAGGCGTCCGCGTCGGCAATGTCGAAATTCACCGGCGGTATGGGCGGACAGATACCGGGATTATTCTGATGGGGTGCGCAGGGAATGGATTACTACAGTAGCCAGATTAGCAGGTTAATTGAAGAATTGTCATGCCTTCCGGGCATAGGATCAAAGTCAGCGGCAAGGCTGGCTTTTCATTTGATACATATGCCGCCGGAGGATGTGGACAGGCTTGCGGCCACGATGGTGGAGACGAGAAGGAACGTCAGGTATTGCAAGGAATGCTGTACGCTTACCGATCAGGAATTGTGCCCGATCTGCAGCAACAGCAAACGGGATCACAGGACGATCATGGTGGTGGAGAACACGCGTGATCTGGCGGCGTATGAGAAGACCGGGAAATATGACGGAGTATATCATGTGCTTCACGGCGCGATCTCTCCGATGATCGGGGTAGGGCCGGAGGATATCAAGCTGAAAGAGCTGATCGAACGGCTGCAGGGGGATGTAGGCGAGGTCATTATCGCGACCAATTCCAGCCTGGAAGGCGAGACGACGGCAATGTATATCAGTAAGCTGATCAAGCCGGCGGGGATCAAGGTCAGCAGGATCGCCAGCGGAGTCCCTGTAGGAGGAGATCTGGAGTATATCGACGAGGTGACGCTCTTAAGGGCGCTGGAGGGAAGAACTCAGCTCTGAGTGAGACTGGTTATCAAGGCGGAGAGAGAAGATGGGAAAAAAGGTTACGTCTACGGATATCGCGAGAGCGGCGGGAGTATCGCAGTCTACGGTGTCCATGGTTCTTAATAAAAAGTATAATGTCTCCTTTTCAAAAGAAACCATAGACAGAGTGGAGACGGCGGCAAAGGAGCTGGGCTATGCCGCGCCGAAGCGGAAGGCTAAGAGGGGCGCAAGGAAGGAAAAGCTCCTGGTTGTATTCTGCTCTAATCTGACGAACCCCTATTATGTCATGCTGCTTCAGGGAATCGAACTGCGTGCGAAGGAACAGGGATTCGGCCTGTTCGTGTGCAATACGCAGCGCGATCTTAAGATGGAGGAGCGTTATCTTAAGATGATGTGGGAGCTTCGTCCGCTTGGGATCATCTATACCTGCAATCCCAGCCGTTGTTTTATGGGACTTGTGAAAGAACTGGCCGAGAAGATTCCGGTGGCTGTCATCAATAACCAGAATGAGAAGCTGGATGTTGATGCGGTGGAGCTTGACAATTCCAAGCTTGGGCGCATCATGGCAGAGCATCTCTTAGAGCTTGGACACCGCAGAGCCGCATATATCGCTCCGCCGCTTACCGCGCGCCAGAAGCAGCGCTCCAAGCGGGTAGAGGGATTCCTGAAGGCATATGAGAGAGCCGGGCTTACGGATAATGTGATCATCAAGGCGGCAAAAGAGGAGATCGACCGGGACGTTGCCCATATTGATTCTGAGTATAAGATCGGGTATGACCTGACACGCGAATTGCTGGAGGAAGATACCGGGGTTACTGCCATTGTGGGGCTGAACGATATGATCGCGTTCGGAATACTTGATGCGCTGCACGAGGCTAAGATCAGAGTTCCGGCGGATATGTCGGTGATGGGGTGCGACAATACGCTGTTTACCCGGATGCACAAGGTAGATCTGACGACGATCGAGCATTTTGTCATCTTCAAGGGCAGGGATGCCTGCGATATCATCATGAAGAAGATCGCGTCGCACGATTCTCCGTATTCGGAGATCGAGCCTGTCAGTACCTATCATGTGGAATATGAACCGAAGCTGATCGTCAGGGGGACGACAGGGTATGCCAAAGACCCGGGGAAAAGGACGAAAAAAAATAAAAATTAATTTATTTCAGAATATTATTACTAATAATTGCAGTGTGAGCCTGGCAATGAATTGTCTGTAAGATGACTGTATAGATGAATGTTCCTGTAAGGCGGGGGACGTCAAGACGAAGGTGTTGATTCACGTGAAGCGGCGCGCCGGCCGGTACAGCGCTGCTTACATGGATTTTTGGCTGCTGCCGCAGGGACTTCGACTAATAATCTGAGAATATTAATTGAAAAAATTACTAATAAAAATGCGGGCTATTGACCGCGGTTAATCGTATAAGTTATAATCAATTCATACAATTAATAACAGTACGCTAAATCAAAAGGAGGAAGAAAGATGAAGTTTTTCATTGACACAGCGAAGGTAGAGGATATCAGGAAAGCAAATGACATGGGAGTCATCTGCGGTGTTACGACCAATCCGTCACTGATCGCAAAGGAAGGAAGAGTATTTGAAGAGGTGATTGCAGAGATCGCGTCTATCGTGGACGGGCCGATCAGCGGAGAGGTGAAGGCGACTACCGTAGATGCGGAAGGAATGATCGCGGAGGGCAGAGAGATCGCTAAGATCCATCCGAATATGGTGGTTAAGATTCCTATGACCGCAGAGGGGCTTAAGGCATGCAAGCAGCTGACAGCGGATGGGATCAAGACGAACGTGACGCTGATCTTCACTGCCAATCAGGCGCTTCTGGCCGCAAGAGCAGGCGCGACATATGTATCTCCGTTCCTTGGACGTCTTGACGACATTTCCGTAAGAGGGACAGATCTGATCGCGGAGATCGCACAGATCTTCGATATAGCCGGACTTAAGACGGAGATCATCGCGGCAAGCGTGCGCCATCCGATGCATGTCACCGACTGCGCGCTGGCAGGGGCTCATATTGCAACGGTACCATACGCTGTGATCGAACAGATGACAAAGCATCCTTTGACAGATGCAGGTATCACCAAGTTCCAGGCAGACTATAAGGCTGTGTTCGGAGAGTAGGCGTTATAAATTGCCGCCGAATGAAGATGAAGGGGCGTTACGACAAAAGGAGGTTTTGCATGAACAAGTTGGAATTAATGAAGACAGCGAACGAGATCCGCAAAGGCATTGTGACGGCAGTCCACAGCGCCAAATCCGGTCATCCGGGCGGTTCTCTGTCCGCGGCAGATATCTATACATATCTGTTTTATGAGGAAATGAATGTTGACCCGGCAGACCCGAAGAAGGCGGACCGCGACCGTTTTGTGCTGTCCAAGGGCCATACGGCTCCGGGATACTATTCTACATTGGCGCACAGAGGGTTCTTCCCGGTGGAAGACCTTACTACGCTGCGTAAGGTAGGATCTTACCTGCAGGGACACCCGGATATGAAGCATATCCCGGGCGTGGATATGTCAAGCGGCTCTCTCGGCCAGGGTATCTCCGCGGCAGTGGGTATGGCGATATCCGCCAAATTATCCGGCGACAGCTACAGGGTATATACATTGCTTGGCGACGGTGAGATCCAGGAAGGGCAGGTATGGGAGGCTTCCATGCTTGCGGCGCACAGGGAATTGGACAACCTTGTGGTGATCGTAGATAACAATAACCTTCAGATCGACGGACCGATCACAGAGGTTAATTCACCGTATCCGATCGATGAGAAGTTCAGGGCGTTTAATTTCCATGTGATCAACATTGACGGCAATGATTTTGATGAGATCGCTGCTGCGTTCAAGGAAGCGAGAGAGACGAAGGGACAGCCGACGGCTATTATTGCCAAGACCATCAAGGGCAAGGACGTATCCTTCATGGAGAATCAGGCGTCCTGGCATGGGAATGCCCCGAACGACGAGCAGTATGCAACGGCGATGGCGGATTTAGAGAAAGTAGGTGAAGCATTATGTCAGATGTAAAGAAAATCGCAACAAGAGAGAGTTACGGCAATGCTTTGGCCGAATTGGGAAAAGAGCACGAGGATGTCGTGGTATTAGACGCCGACCTGGCGGCGGCTACGAAGACCGGAGTGTTTAAGAAGGCGTTTCCAGAGCGTCATATCGACTGCGGGATCGCGGAGAGCAACATGATGGGGGTTGCGGCAGGTATCGCGACAACGGGCAAGGTTCCGTTTGCCAGTTCCTTTGCCATGTTCGCGGCCGGACGTGCATTCGAACAGGTGCGTAATTCTATCGGATATCCGCATCTGAACGTGAAGATCGGTGCGACTCATGCCGGTATATCTGTCGGAGAAGACGGCGCGACACATCAGTGCAATGAGGATATTGCTCTGATGCGGACGATCCCGGGGATGGTCGTGATCAATCCGTCGGATGATGTGGAAGCGAAAGCGGCGGTAAAGGCTGCGTATGAGCATGAAGGGCCGGTATATCTTAGGTTTGGCAGGCTTGCTGTTCCGGTGATCAATGATAACGGGGATTATAAGTTTGAACTTGGCAAGGCGATTACCTTAAGAGAGGGAACGGATGTTACGATCATTGCATCAGGGCTTCCGGTATCCGAAGCTCTGGCAGCAGCCGAGATGCTGGTGGCAGAGGGGATCAGCGCGGCGGTGATCAATATGCATACCATCAAGCCGCTTGATGAAGAGGCAGTGATCCGTGCGGCAGAGAAGACAGGGAAGATCGTGACGGTGGAAGAGCATTCCGTGATCGGCGGACTTGGAAGCGCGGTGTGTGATGTGATCGCGCAGAAAGCGCCGGCGAAGGTCCTTAAGATCGGCGTCAATGATGTGTTCGGCGAGTCAGGGCCGGCGGTTCAGCTTATCAAGAAGTACGGGCTGGATTCAGAGAGTATCTGTGAGAAGGTAAAAGAATTCATGAAATAAGACAAAAGGGATGCACCGGCGGTGCATCCCTTTTATATAGGCTTTCTATTTAGTGAATTTTGGAGATTTACAAGGAAAATCTCTCGTGATAGAATATTTTCCGTAAGAGTGCTTACGGTAATATAGAGTGGAAGGTAAGGAGAGCTGACAGATGCGTAAAATAGAGATTCCCGGTATGGAGGCTATACGGCGGATGCGGAGGCTTCGCCGGAGATGGAGAAGAGAATTCTTCGAGGAGATCAGAGATATTGCCAGGCATCCTGTGGTAAAGCGCATGAAGAAATACAAGCATCACGGGAAAACTTCCTGTTACAGGCATTGTCTGAATGTTGCCTATTATAATTACTGGCTTTGCCGCCTGTTCCGTCTGGATGCGAGATCGGCGGCCAGGGCGGGGATGCTCCATGATCTGTTCCTGTATGACTGGCATACCCATGCCGCGCAGACGGGGAATCATTTTCATGGATTGACCCATCCGGGGACGGCATACCGTAATGCAAGGAAGAACTTCTGGCTGAACAAGACGGAGAAGGATATCATCATTAATCATATGTGGCCGGTGACTTTTTACCGGATGCCTAAGACAAAGGAAGGATGGGTTACGACGTTTACAGACAAGTATTGCGGGGCCTTTGAGACAACCCGTCGAAAGTGACTGTAACATGCCGGAAATTTCACGGGACAAGCCCCACCGATTGATAAAATACGCGAATTCCATATGCTATCATTAACAAAAATATGCAAAATGAGGTGAGAGTATATGGAAAGACAATTTCCGAAGAATGTAAGGCAGATAGGAAACGTAAGCGACGAGCCTAAAATATACGTTGAAGATTATGTGGATATCTATCTGAATCAGCTTGGAGCGCAGGCAGCAGAAGTGCCGGTCGGTATCGTGCTCATCGGAGAGATCCTGAGCCTGGAAGGCCAGAACGTTGTCTGTGTCTCAGGTGCAATGAGGATGAAGGAAATTCGGATGGAAGGCACGGAGATTGTCATAGAAGAAGAAATGTTAAAAGAACTTAAGGAGGAGCGCAAGCAGTTCTTCCCGTCCGGCGAGGAGGTCGGCTGGTGCCTGATCGAGAACGGGCAGCCTGCGGGACAGAACAAGGAGATCACGCGGATACATAACAGATCCTTCTCAAAGGATAATACCGTGTTTATCTGGAAGGATGCACTGGATAAAGAAGAGACATTCTATTCCTTTAAATACGGAGAATTAATGCAGATGGGCGGCCATTATATTTATTATGAGAAGAATCCGTCCATGCAGAATTATATGATCGCGACCCGTAAAAAGAATGGCGTTACACCCTGTGAAATGGTTGAAGATCGAGCTGCAAAGGATTTTCGTAGTGCAGTAAGAGTGAAGCTGGATGAAAAGGAACGGCAGAATTCCAGGTTCGTATATCTTACAAGCACACTGCTGGTTGTAGTGGTTCTGGCAATCGGTATTTCAACCGTTAATAACTTTGACAGGATGGAAGCGGTCCAGGATTCTTTGGAATCTCTGTCTCAGTCGGTAAATGAGCCGAAGGAACAGACGGAGACGGTCAGCGAGGACAATACTGCCGTAGAGGCAGGCAATACGGTGGAGGCGCTGGATGTGGGAAGCGAAGAAGAGCAGGCCGGGACGGTTCCTGATACGTCTACCATACAGGAACAATTGGGCGACGAGGATTATTATGAGGTTCAGAAGGGGGATACCTTGGACAGCATCAGCGTTAAACTGTATGGGGACACCTCTCATGTAAAAGCGATCTGTAAGATGAATGGATTGTCGGACGGCAATCTCATCTATATCGGACAAAAATTATTACTACCATAGCAGTAAAATATGGTATAATCTATAATCAAGGGAACAAATGAATAGCAGTGAAGGGGAGATGGATGATACGAAGAAAAGATAGAAACCTTCATGTTGTCAGGGAACAGGAAGATCCGACAGACCGGATTGTAAGAGAGATATTAGAGGAACTGAACAGTGAGAACGATCTGCAGAGGGATGCGGACGGTTCGGGCAGGAAACGGAGGAAGACGCCGGGGTGGAAGCTTAGACTTGGGCTGATATTGCTGGCTGCGGCAAGTATCGGGGTCTATCTGCTGGTGAATCTTCAGACATACAGCCGGGTGCGGATAACGGAGACCTATGAGAATGAAGGTGCGGCGAATAATAATTATAAGGAATTTGGAGGAGGCATCCTGAAATACAGCAGAGATGGCATCTCCTATTTTAATCAGAATGGGAAAGAGCAATGGAACCATTCTTATCAGATCAAGAGTCCGTTTATTGAGTTGGAGCAGGAGTCAGGCGTGGTTGCTGACAAGGGCGGCAATGATATCTTCGTGATTCAGAAGGATGGGATCAAAGGAGAGATACATACTGCGATGCCTATCGAGAAGGTTAGCGTCTCAAAACAGGGGATCGTGGGTGCAATATTGAAGAATGATTCTTCCGCGGAAGTGATCTGCTATGATATTAAGGGAAATATTCTGGTGGAGCACAAGACTTCTTCGGCGGGAACAGGCTATCCGATGGATGTGTCGCTGTCGGGGAACGGAGAGGTGATGCAAGTGCTGTATTTTTATACGCAGGACGGCAAGATCACCTCGCGGGTCATGTATTATAATTTCGGAGAAGCGGGAGAAAAGGAGACGGATAATCAGGTAAGCGGCCAGGAGTATGAGAATACGGTTATGGCGACTGGTTTTTTTATGAATCAGGATACGTCGGCAGCGGTCGGTGATAATTGCCTTGTGATATATAAGGGCGGAGAGATACCGCAGGAGAGTGTAAGAGTTAATATTGATAAGAAGATAAGAAGTGTATTTCACAGTGAGAGATACATCGGTCTGATTCTTAAAAATGAGGGAAAAGAAGGATATGAGCTGCGGCTGTACAATGCTGACGGGAAGCTGGTCATATCAAAGGATTTTACAGGGGATTACAGTAATGTGAAGATCTGCGGAAGACAGGTGATCATGTATGATGGGAAAGAATGCTGTATTTTCTTAAGGAACGGAATACAGAAATTCGACGGCGAGATGGATCATAATATCATGGAGATCTTCCCGATAATGGGTGTTAACAAATACATTGTGATGAGTACAGACGGAATGGAAAAGATCCGGCTGGTAAAGTAAGGAGAACATATGAATTGGTTGTTAATAGCAGTTATGATGATCTTTCTAATATGTATAGTGGTGGGCGCGGTCAGAGGTGCGATTAAGATCACAGTTTCTCTGGTAACGACGCTGCTTACTTTTTTGATCGTATCTTTTGCAACGCCGTTTGTAGCGAAAGCAATTGCAGAGTTTACACCGTTGGATGATGTGATAGAGACGCAGATCAGCAATACGATCACGGATGCCGTAACGGCGCAGATCTTGGGTGTGAACGAAGAAGGATTGTCGGAAGAGGGGGTACGGAAGGCTCTGAGAGCCGCAGGTGTCGATGAGAATACGCTTGCAGATTATGGGATTACGATAGAGGATATCGTGGAGGGAAGAGTCAGCAAAAGCGAGCTGGCCCAGTACGGTATCTCTGGAAATGTCCTGGACGGCGTGAGAGCCGGGCAGCATGAGACGCAGGAAGCGCTGGATGAGACGGAGATCCCGCGGGATGTGCAGACGGAGGTGATCAAGAAAGCAGATATACCGGATATATATAAGAAATTATTGAATGAGAATAATAACAGTGAGATCTACCGCCAGTTGGGGGTGGAGACCTTCGCTCAGTATGTGGGAAGCTATCTGGCTAAGCTGCTCATCAATATAGTGTCTTTCCTGTGTACCTTCTTGCTGGTCACGATCGTGTTCAGGGCGATCGTATTTGCGCTGGATATCGTGGCGGAGCTTCCGGGTATCGGTGCGGTGAATCATCTTGTGGGCGGTATCATGGGTATACTGGGAGCATTGGTGATAGTCTGGCTTCTCTATCTGATCATTACGCTGTTTTTCACGACGGCCGTTGGGAAGCTGCTTTTTGAAATGATACAAGATAATGCTTTCCTTAAGGTATTATATGAATATAATCCGGTGATGAAACTGGCTACGATATTTAAATGATATCAGTGTATTAGTACACCGAATAATAAGTTCCCAATAGAACGCAGAATGATTTTTCATATTAGAATCGATAAGAAAGAGAGTCTGGCATGCAATACTCCGCAATATATGCGATGGATCACGGTTGATTGGATCTATATATAGTGCGGGTGCGGCGCTGTATAACAGGCTCTCAATTTTTTTATAAAAACCTGTAAAAAAATTGGAAAAAGATGTTGACAAGATTTGTCAAATATGGTAATCTAATTTGGCTGTCAGATGAAAGCAAATTTCGAGAACGACAGCAAAAAAGAAATTAAAAAAGATGAAAAAAGTTGTTGACAAACAGAGAAACGTGTGATAAGCTATTATAGCTGTCGCGAGTGAGACAACAGCAAAATAAAGAACCTTGATAACTAAACAATAGACAACATCCCTGAAAATTTCTTAAAGAGAAAATTTCAGAACGTGACATTGAAGAGATTTGATGTCAACCTTAAAAACAGTAATAACGGGAAAAGAAAAGCGAGCATTTTTCTTGACTCGGATTGAACGAAAAGGATGCTTCGAGATGCTAAGCTCGTGAGTGAACTTATTAAGCATCACGAAGTTGAAGGATGCTTCGACAATACTAAGCTCGGAAAAAACCTCGCTAAGTATTGCGAAGTTAAAGGAAGCTTCGGGATACTAAATTCGTGAGGAACCTCACTAAGTATCACGAAGCGTAATACGACTAGGGTTCGTGTAAAACCGAACCCAAGTCTTTATTACGAGAGTTTGATCCTGGCTCAGGATGAACGCTGGCGGCGTGCCTAACACATGCAAGTCGAGCGAAGCACTTTAATTCGATTCTTCGGATGAAGATTTTTGTGACTGAGCGGCGGACGGGTGAGTAACGCGTGGGCAACCTGCCTTACACAGGGGGATAACAGTTAGAAATGACTGCTAATACCGCATAAGACCGCAGTACCGCATGGTACAGCGGTAAAAACTCCGGTGGTGTAAGATGGGCCCGCGTCTGATTAGGTAGTTGGCGGGGTAACGGCCCACCAAGCCGACGATCAGTAGCCGACCTGAGAGGGTGACCGGCCACATTGGGACTGAGACACGGCCCAGACTCCTACGGGAGGCAGCAGTGGGGAATATTGCACAATGGGGGAAACCCTGATGCAGCGACGCCGCGTGAGCGATGAAGTATTTCGGTATGTAAAGCTCTATCAGCAGGGAAGAAAATGACGGTACCTGACTAAGAAGCCCCGGCTAACTACGTGCCAGCAGCCGCGGTAATACGTAGGGGGCAAGCGTTATCCGGATTTACTGGGTGTAAAGGGAGCGTAGACGGCTGTGCAAGCCAGATGTGAAAGCCCGGGGCTCAACCCCGGGACTGCATTTGGAACTGCGTGGCTTGAGTGTCGGAGAGGCAGGCGGAATTCCTAGTGTAGCGGTGAAATGCGTAGATATTAGGAGGAACACCAGTGGCGAAGGCGGCCTGCTGGACGATGACTGACGTTGAGGCTCGAAAGCGTGGGGAGCAAACAGGATTAGATACCCTGGTAGTCCACGCCGTAAACGATGACTACTAGGTGTCGGGTAGCAAAGCTATTCGGTGCCGCAGCAAACGCAATAAGTAGTCCACCTGGGGAGTACGTTCGCAAGAATGAAACTCAAAGGAATTGACGGGGACCCGCACAAGCGGTGGAGCATGTGG
>ERZ808024.291-NODE-291-length-28089-cov-9.435421_pt1 | contig 28089 bp, 22 predicted proteins | sample MGYA00380181_ERZ808024 | MGnify/ENA primary metagenome ERZ808024 (study PRJEB31490, sample SAMN06133413) | mouse gut metagenome | isolation source: Z2_1 | host: mice | place: China: Chengdu | collected 2015-05 ...
ATGAGAATGTCAGCAGTAAGGTAGTTGGGATCATACAATCGTATGTGGGGATTGTGGATCGGTTTGTGTGGCGGAAGGATTGATTAATATAAGGGTGATAGATAGTAATAATACTTTTATATAAATTAAAAAGTCGAAAAATGTCATACGGTTTTAATTGACATTTCTTCATTTATGTACCATCATAAAAAGTAGAAACCTGCCGTAATTTGGCGTAAATAGTACTATTTTTTCTACACTGTGAGGTGGTATAGCATGGATAGACTCCAAGGAAGCATGGAGGCGCTCAGCGCTCTTCAGATTACAGAAGATATGGACGGGTTGGATGTTCAGAGCAAATCACTGTTACAATACGCGGAAGTTTTAGCGGTTATCCTTCGGGATACGATCGCAGAATACGAAGGATATAGTTGGAAAGAGGTCGCCGAGTTTATAGAGGTAGACTCGATAACCAGTACCATGGAGGTTTCGCCGGGAAGAACGAATACGAAGATCCGAAGTGATGCAACAGAGTATCACAATCTGAATGAAAAGACATCTCTTTTTGATCTGGCATTTCGAGCCAGAAATCCACAGATTTCCACAGAAGATATACAGATTAATTTACATATAGACGTAGAACCGCAGAAAATATACAATCCGGGGTATCCGATTGAAAAGAGAGGCATGTATTACCTTGCGCGGCGCTTATCTTCTCAGTTATCCCTTGCGCTGAACGTGACAGACTATAATCGTCTGGCCAAATGTTATAGTATCTGGATCTGCCGGGATGAGATTCCCAAGGAAGATCAGTACAGCATATCTGTCTACGAGATGGTCAATACCAAAAATACTGCGCCCAATACGGTATCCAGAGAAAATTATGATTTGATGACATTAGTAGTTATCAAATTGGGCAATACGGTGTATAATGGGGATAAGGAAGACGAGGGATACGAGCTTTTACGCTTCCTGAATACAATCATGTATCCGCATAAGGATGATTTTATGGATACGGTATCAGAGTATATAGATTTCTCTGATAATGATGCATTGCGCAAGGAGGTAATTCATGTGAGTACGATAGAGCAGATTAAGTATGAAGGAATGAGGGAAGAATTAACGGAGGAATTAACAAAAGAAATCACAGAGGAATTAACGAAAGAAATCACAGAGGAATTAACAAACGAATTAACTGGAAGAGGAGTAAAGGCATTAATATTGGATAATTTGGAGAACGAGATTCCCAAAGAAAGAATTCTTGTAAAGCTACAGAAATATTTTAATCTTACGGAAGAGAAGGCTAAGTGGTACTATGAGAGATTTGTATCAGGGGAATAAAGTGCCGTATCCGTATAGAAATGGTACTATTATGGGGCAATACGGCGTATAAATGGGACAGCGTAAAAGGCTTTGAATACTGACACCACTCAGAAACGGGTGGTGTTTTTTTATGCATAGAATTCGTTCAATTCCATTGTCCAAACCGTTATTTTTTGTTATAGTAAGATTAAAAAGGAGAGGTGAGACAATTGGATGAATATGAAGTATATGAGAAAGAATGTCAGGAGATCAGGGAGATCAACGAAGAATTACTAGAATTATTTGAGAAGGATATGATGGATAAAAACTTAGCTGACAAGACGATTAACCGTCATTTATCAAATGTAAATTTTTATATTAATGAGTATATGCTTCGTGAGGATGCCACGCTGATGGAAGACGGAGTCAGAATGTTGGATATGTTTCTGGGTGATTTTTTTATTCGAAAATGTATGTGGTCAACTCCGGCCTCAATAAAAAGTACGGCGGCAAGTATCAAGAAGTTTTACAAATGTATGCTTGATCATGGGAAGATTGAAAAGGCCGATTATGAATTCTTATGCGAGGATATAAGAGAAGGCATGGATGAGTGGCGGTCTGCGTGCGAGGCATATAATGACCCGGATCAGGAGAGTCCTTTTATGATGTTCTTTTAGTCAAAGAATCTGAATTTGGCGGATGGCAGATATGCAATGGGGATTTTAATAAATTGAAGCCTAGCGCTCCATCCGCTGACAAACCCGCTCATCCTCTGTTTCAAGTCTGTGTTTCTATATAAAATAAATCATAATTATCAGTTTTATCAATATCGGCTTTAGATACAGAAGAAAATATCTTCGGCCATCGTCTTTTATAGAAGTTTTCCAGTCTGGTTTCAAAATGCATAGATAATCTTTTCTGATTTTCCCAATAAGTAAGTGTTAAGAAACTTTTAAGATTTATGTTGAGTTTCTTTTAAGGCATGTATATTATAGTAACTATGTAAGAGAGTAAGTACGATATTCACCGTTATTTATGCAATGCTGTACTAGGAGGGATTACTATGGGAACGGAGACGATACTGGTTGTGGATGATAATAAGGAGATCGTGTATTCCATCAGCGAGTTATTAAAATATGAAGGATATCGGGTGGTTAAAGCTTATGACGGTATGGAGGCGTTAGAAGCGTTGGAGAGGGAGAAGATCGACCTGATCCTGTTGGATGTGATGATGCCGAGGCTCAATGGATTATCTGCTCTGATGAAGCTTCGGGAGAAGAGCAGGATTCCTGTGATCATCCTGTCTGCCAAGACCGAAGAGAGTGACAAGGTGTCAGGGTTGGTGATGGGTGCGGATGACTATGTGGAGAAACCGTATAATCCGGCGGAGCTGACGGCCAGGATCAAGGCTCATCTGCGGCGGTATCACGTTTGGGGGGAGGAGAAGCCCAAGGCAGATGAAGACAGGATCATCAACGGGGGGCTGGTACTGGATAAGAAGCGGCGGATCGTGATCGTGGAGGGAGAGGAAGTGCGGCTTACTGCCACGGAGTATAAGATCCTTGAACTTCTTATGGAGCATCCGGGACAGATCTTTCCAGCGGAGCAGATCTATGAGAAGGTCTGGAACGAGCAGGCGGATTATGCGGTGGAGAATACGGTTATGGTACATATCCGCCACATCCGCGAGAAGGTGGAGATCGATTCAAAGAGACCAAGATATGTAAAGGTGGTGTGGGGTATTGGATACAAGATGGAAAAATACAGTTAAAAAGATTTATATTTTCATAGAAAAGAATTGGATGCATATTGTTGGGTTCGTTCTGCCGGTGCTTGGCATATTTCTTTTCGGGGTCATGATCGCTTATCGGAGTTCGTACCCTACGGAGACGGTCTTTAAATTCGGGCTTGCAGGGAATCTCTGTGTCGGGCTTAGGATATCAGCTCTTTTGAAGCATTATCTGGGAGATAAATACCGGGATTGGGAGGGGAGGACGGAATATGAAGAGTGGAAGAGAGCTGAGTCGGAGTCTTTCAGACGGCTGTACAGGATCGGAGCGGTTGGAGGTGCGGCTGCGGTCTGGTATCTGTATGATCTGGTCTTTGGTGACGGTGTCTACGGCGGATTGAGCAACGGATGGTTTTATAATTATGCCACAGGATATGTTATGGTCATTACCGTCTTGATTCAGTTTTTGCTTGCACAGAAGGCGGTCGGGAATTTCTGGATTGAGAGATTGGATGCGATCATGGAGCTTGAAGATGAGGTTTCGCGGATACGTCTTGAGGAAGCGCTGGAAATAGAGAGAAAAAGCCTTGAGAAGGTATCCCGAAGCGACCAGCTTAGAGTTGATCTGATCACGAACGTCTCTCATGATCTGAAGACGCCGCTTACTTCGATGGTCGGTTATATAGAATTGATCAAGAAGGAGGAGTTAAGTGATGTTGTGCGGGATTATATTGACGTGATCTCGGCACGGACAGAGAAGCTTAAGGAGATGATCAACAGTCTTTTTTCTCTGGCGAAGGCAAGCAGCGGCAATGTGGAGCTTAAGAGAGAGAATTTCCAGGTGAACCGGCTGATCGAGCAGATCTTTGCGGATATGGATGACCAGGTGAAGGCAAGCAGCCTTAAGTTTGTGATGCAGCTTACAGAGGAAGATACGCAAGTCTATTCGGACAACTCATATTTTTACCGTATCTGCCAGAATTTGATCGAGAATACATTGAAGTATTCCGCGGAAGGGACCCGTGTATTTGTTAAGACATATCTGAAGGATGCGCTGACCGGGGCTAAGGTGCCTAAGCCGCAGGCGGATCAGATGGAAAGCGTGCCAGGTGCAGGCGAACAGGGGCAGCCGGGAGAGCGCACGGAAGCATTAGCAGGTGCAATGCAAAAGGAACGGTCAGGAATCGGGAAGAGAATGATCTGCGTGGAAATTACCAACACGTCGGGCTATCTTATGGATTTTACAAAGGATGATATTGTAGAACGTTTTGCGCGCGGAGACCAGGCCAGGACGAGCGAGGGCAACGGCCTGGGGCTTGCGATTGTGAGCACCTATGCGAAAGCGCTGGGCGGAGAATTCGATATCAGAATTGACTGCGATCAGTTTAAAGCATGCCTGGAGATCTGTCAGGAGGGGCATGAAAGGGCTGTCGGTTAGTAGATAGTCAATTGCAGTAAAAATAACGGGGAAATCGGCATTAGCCGGTCTCCCCGTAAAAGTCTCAGCGTAACTCGCCGCGGCTGCGTCTTTGCATAGGAACGCTCATATTCTTATTCGCCGTTGAGAGCATCAGCTTGATGCGGTTCAATTGATTGACTTCACTGGCGCCCGGGTCGAAATCGATTGCTACGATATTCGATTCAGGATAGCGCCGTCTTAATTCTTTGATTACCCCTTTTCCAACTACATGGTTCGGCAGGCACGCGAAGGGCTGCGTACACACGATATTCGGCGCGCCGTTATGTATCAGCTCCAGCATCTCGCCGGTCAGGAACCACCCTTCTCCGGTCTGATTTCCCAGTGACACGATGTCGGAAGCCATACTGCCAAGCTTGCGGATGTCCGCAGGCGGATCAAAATGCTTGCTTTCCCTGAAAGCCTTGCTTGCCGGGGCACGGAACCATTCCAATACCCTGATTCCCAGGTTTCCGACGGCGGCCTTGGACTTCTGTAATCCCAGATGCGATACCTTGAAATTCTGGTTATAGAAGCAATAGAGCAGGAAGTCCAGAAGATCCGGCACAACGGCTTCCGAACCTTCGCTCTCCAATAGTTCCACAAGATAATTGTTGGCGGCGGGAAGGAATTTGACCAGGATCTCTCCGACTACGCCGACTCTGGGCTTTGCGGCGTCTGACATTGCAATATTCTGGTCGAAATCCTGTATGATCTCCCGGCACAGCCGTTTGAACCTATGCCTGGAAGGATACCCGACAGACAGGAAATCCTTGCAGACCTTGGCCCATTTATCATGCATGGCATTGGTCGCGCCCTTGACGGCTTCATACGGCCTGATGCGGTAAACGCACTTCATAAAGATATCTCCGAATACGATTGCGTAGATGCCGCGAAGCACCAGAAGAGGCGTCAGCTTGAAGCCCGGATTCCCTTCCAGGCCGCTTAAGTTGACGGAGATGACCGGAATGTGCTCATAACCGGCTTTTTTCAGCGCTCTTCGGATGAAGCCGATATAATTGGAGGCACGGCATCCGCCGCCTGTCTGACTGATGATCACGGCGATCTTGTCGGTGTCGTATCTGCCGGATAAGATGGCGTCCATGATCTGTCCGACCACCATAAGGGAAGGATAGCAGGCGTCGTTATTAACATACTTAAGACCTACGTCCACAGCCTGTTTGTTGTCGTTCGGCAGGATCTCGATCCGGTAGCCGGAAGCTCTGAAAGCAGGTTCTAACAGGTCGAAATGGATCGGCGACATCTGCGGGCACAGGATGGTGTAATCCTTTCTCATCTCCTGGGTAAATGCAGTCCTGGTGACGGCAGAAGAACGGATGGTTCTTTTCTCGTTGCGTTTTTCCCGCACGCGGATCGCTGCAAGGAGGGAGCGCACGCGGATTCTCGCCGCGCCTAAGTTATTGACTTCGTCGATCTTAAGCGAGGTATAGATCTTGTCGGAATCGTTCAGTATGGAGGCTACCTGGTCGGTAGTCACTGCATCTAAGCCGCATCCGAAGGAATTCAGCTGGATAAGGTCCAGATTCTCCGTCATTTTCACATAGTTTGCTGCCGCATACAGGCGGGAATGGTACATCCACTGATCCATAACATTTAGCGGATGCTCCGCCGGATGCAGATGAGACACAGAATCCTCCGTAAGCACCGCGATATTATAAGAATTGATCAGTTCAGGTATTCCGTGGTTCACTTCCGGGTCAATGTGGTATGGGCGTCCGGCGAGGACGATTCCGCGGTTGCCGGTTTTATTCAGATATTCAACGGTCTCTTCGCCTTTCTTCTTCATATCCTCACGGCACGCAAGAAGCTCTGTCCATGCGGTATGAACGGCGGCCTTGATCTCGGCAGCCGGAATGGAGAACTTCTCCTGAAATTCTTCGACCAGACGGTAGGAGACGGTCTCTTCGCTTGCCAATGAGAGGAAAGGATGGATAAAATCTACCTCGCCGCCGATGATCGCGTCAATATTGTTCTTGATATTTTCAGGATAAGAGGTAACGATCGGGCAGTTATAGTGATTGTTCGCCTCTTTGAATTCATTTCTCTCATAAGGAATACTCGGGTAGAAGATACTGTGTATCCCCTGGTTGATCAGCCATTGTACGTGCCCGTGGGCAAGCTTTGCCGGATAACATTCCGACTCGCTTGGAATGGATTCGATCCCCAGTTCGTAGATCTTCCGGGTGGAAGCGGGCGACAGTACGACACGGAAACCAAGCGTATGGAAGAACGTGAACCAGAACGGGTAGTTCTCATACATGTTCAATACGCGCGGAATGCCGATCGTGCCTCTCGTTGCCTCGGATTCTTCAAGCGGTGTGTAGTCAAAATACCGGTGAAGCTTGTATTCAAACAGGTTCGGCAGCTTGTTAGCGGACTTTTCCTTTCCGAGACCGCGTTCGCACCGGTTGCCGGTGATGAATTTCCTGCCGCCGCTGAAATGATTGACAGTCAGACGGCAGTTGTTGGTGCAGCCCTTGCATTTGGCCATGGTAGTGGAATACTCCAAGGCTTCGATCTCCTCAATGGAGAGCATGGTCGTACCCTCGCAGTCTATGTAACGCTCGCGGGCGATGAGCGCGGCACCGAAAGCTCCCATGATACCGGCGATATCCGGGCGGATCGCCTCGCAGCCGGCAATCTTCTCGAAGCTTCGAAGGACTGCGTTATTATAGAATGTACCGCCCTGTACTACGATATGGCTGCCAAGCTCGGAGGCGCTTGATACCTTGATCACCTTAAAGAGGGCGTTCTTGATGACGGAGTAGGCAAGCCCGGCGGAGATGTCGGCGACCTCTGCCCCTTCCTTCTGCGCCTGTTTTACCTTAGAATTCATGAACACGGTGCAGCGTGTGCCAAGGTCGATAGGGTTATGTGCAAATAAGGCCTCGTGAGCGAAGTCTTCAACCGAGTAATTCAAAGACTTGGCGAAGGTCTCTATAAAGGAACCGCAGCCGGAAGAGCATGCCTCGTTAAGGAGCACGTTATCAACGGTCTGGTTCTTGATATTGATACATTTCATATCCTGGCCGCCGATATCCAGGATGCAGTCTACATCCGGTTCAAAATAAGAGGCGGCATAGTAGTGGGATACGGTCTCCACTTCACCTTCATCCAGCAAAAGGGCTGACTTGATAAGCGCTTCGCCGTAGCCCGTGGAGCAGGAATGTACGATCTTGACCCCTTCGGGCAGCTTGCTGTAAATGTCTTTGATGGCGCTGATCGTGGTTCCAAGGGGATCGCCTTCATTATTATGATAAAATGAATATAGAAGGGTTCCGTCCTCGCCGACCAATGCTGCCTTGGTGGTGGTAGAGCCGGCGTCGATTCCGAGGAATGCCTTGCCGGTATAGGTCGCCAGGTCTTTTACCGGGACCTGGTGCTTATCATGACGGCTTTTGAATGCATGGAACTCTGCTTCGCTGGCGAAGAGGGGTTCCAGACGGTCTACTTCGAATTCCATCTTGATACGGTTTTCCAGGCGGCGCTGCATCTCACGCAGAGAGACCGCCAGATCCTTTTTGGAGTTAAGGGCGGATCCGATGGCGGCAAACAGATGGGAATGCTTCGGAGCGATAGTATGCTCGCAATCCAGCTTCAGAGTGCGTACAAAGGATTCCTTAAGCTCAGAAAGAAAGTGTAGCGGACCGCCTAAGAACGCGACATGGCCTCGGATCGGTTTCCCGCAGGCAAGCCCGCTGATAGTCTGGTTGACTACTGCCTGGAAAATGGATGCCGCCAGGTCTTCCTTGGACGCGCCGTCGTTGATCAGCGGTTGGATATCGGACTTGGCGAATACACCGCATCTTGCCGCAATGGAATACAGTGACCGGTAATTCTTCGCGTATTCATTAAGACCGGAAGCATCGGTCTGGAGAAGGGACGCCATCTGGTCGATGAAGGAGCCTGTACCCCCGGCGCATACGCCGTTCATACGCTGTTCTACGTTGCCTCCTTCGAAATAAATGATCTTCGCGTCTTCGCCGCCAAGTTCGATGGCAACGTCCGTCTGCGGCGCGTAATCCTGCAGCGCGGTAGACACGGCGATCACTTCCTGGACGAAGGGTACGCCTAAGTGCTTCGCAAGGGTGAGTCCGCCGGATCCGGTAATGACCGGAGAGACGGTAAGCCTGCCTAATTTATAAATTGCTCTTCCGAGAAGATCGGAGAGGGTTTCCTGAATATTAGCATAATGCCTTTCATAATCTGAAAAGGCGACATCGTTATTCTGATCGAGTATAGCGATTTTAACTGTGGTTGAACCGATGTCAATGCCCAGCGTATATAATTCGTTTTTACTCATAGTTCTAACTCCTTTGTGACTGTTCTACAGCCGGTAACATTATACGACAAATTATTTAAAATAACAATTAACAAATGCTATAGAAATGTTAAAATGTTGTAAAATTCTATGGCAGAATTGACAAACACGGCGTAAAACGGTAGAATTACTACAGTGTTAAAACGATGCTAAATTATGGATATAAGGAGCTTATATATGGATAAGTGGCTGTCAAAATTGGAGAGAAGGTTTGGAAGATATGCGATCCATAACCTCATGTATTATATTATTATACTCTATGCGCTGGGATTTGTTTTAAACCTGCTGAACAGAGATTTTTATTATCAGTTTTTGAGTCTTGACGCGGCTGCGATCCTGCACGGACAGATCTGGAGGATCGTGACATTTATCATTCAGCCGCCGTCAGACAGCCTGATCTTTATTATATTTATGCTGCATCTGTATTATATGATCGGGCAGCAGTTGGAGGCGGCGTGGGGAGCGTTCCGGTTTAATCTGTACTTTTTCTCGGGAATGGTGTTCCATGTGATCGCGGCTTTGCTGGTATATATGACGATGGGAATATCGCTTCCGCTGTCGGTCTGGTACCTGAATATGTCGCTGTTCTTCGCATTTGCTGCGCTGTATCCGAATATGCAGTTCCTTTTGTTTTTTGCGATCCCTGTCAAGGTGAAGTATCTGGCGTTGATCGACGGGCTGTATTTTGCGTATGCGGTTTTGCAGGCGTTCCTGCCGGCTTACGGCGGCAGTGGCCAGTTCGGGATCTATTACAAAGCCAATGCAGTCGGAGCGGTGGTGTCCATCCTGAATTTCCTGATCTTTTTCCTGGGATCAAGGAACATGAGGCCGTATTCGCCGCAGCAGATCAGAAGAAAGAGAGAATTTCAAAAAAATATCCGGAAGGCACAGCGCCCGGTACAGATGTATCCGAACGGAGCGAAGCACAGGTGTGCCGTCTGCGGAAGGACTGAACTGGATGATCCGAACCTGGAATTCAGATATTGTTCGAAATGTGCGGGCAATCATGAATACTGTCAGGATCATCTGTTCACACATACACATGTAAATTAAATAACAGGAGGAAGTACAACGATGAAGAAAACAAAAATCATATGTACTCTTGGACCAAGGACGGATGACGAAGAGCTGATGAGAAGCCTGGTCCAAAATGGCATGGACATTGCCAGGTTTAATTTTTCCCACGGGACTCATGAGGAGCAGAAGGCAAGGATGGATATGCTTAAGAGGCTCCGTGATGAAGAAGGGAAACCGATAGCAATCCTCTTGGATACCAAAGGACCGGAGATTCGTACAGGTGTGCTGAAGGACGGGAAGAAGGTAACTCTGAAGGAAGGAGAGACATTTGTCCTGACTGCGGAAGATACGGCCGGAGATGAGCACGGAGTTTCCATCACGTACAGCGGGCTGGTGGAGGATGTTCAGATCGGCAGTACGATACTGATCGACGACGGATTGATCGGCCTGCGGGTGAAAGCGAAGAAAGATAAGGAGATCATATGCACGGTCGTGAACGGCGGCGAGCTTGGCGAGCGCAAGGGCGTGAATGTACCCAATGTTCCGGTAAGGCTTCCGGCGATCACAGAGAAGGACAGGGAAGACATTCAGTTCGGGGCCGAACAGCAGATTGACTTCATTGCGGCTTCCTTTGTACGGAATGCGGAATGTATTCTTGAGATCAGGGCATTTTTAAAGGAATGCAAGGCGCCGAATATTCCGATCATTGCGAAGATCGAGAATGCGGAAGGAATCAAGAATATCGAAGAGATCATCCGCTGTGCGGACGGTATCATGATCGCCCGCGGAGATCTGGGAGTTGAGATACCGGCAGAGAAGGTTCCGTATTTACAGAAGATGATCATCCAGAAGTGCAACGAGAATTACAAGCCGGTTATTACGGCAACGCAGATGTTGGATTCCATGATCCGCAATCCGCGTCCGACAAGGGCGGAGGTTACGGATGTGGCCAATGCCGTTTATGACGGGACGGATGCGGTGATGCTCTCCGGGGAGACCGCGCAGGGCAGATATCCGACAGAAGCTCTGCAGATGATGGTACATATCGTGGAGAATACGGAAGAGCACTTGGATTACGATCTGATGATGGAGAAAGCGGAAGCGCAGCATATGAAGAGCACTTCCAGCGCGCTGTGCCATGCGGCGGTGACTACGGCGAATAACCTTGGAGCAAAATGTATCATTACTCCTTCTGTGTCAGGAGTGACGACCAGGGTCGTATCGAAGTTCAAACCCAGAACGGATATTATCGGCGTGACTCCGAACGAAGCAACGCTTCGCCGGATGCAGCTTTACTGGGGCGTGAAACCGCTGAAGTCTATCCCGCTGAATTCGACGGAGGACGTGTGCAGCGGCGCGGTGGAACTGGTATGCGCCAAGCAGCTTGCGGAATCGGGAGATATCGTGGTGCTGACAGCCGGGATCCCGTCTGCCAACGTAATGTCTGACAGGGGCGGCGTGAGCAATATCATGCGGATCGCGGTAGTGGAATAAACTAACATATAATAAATTAACAGATATCATATGGCAGGAGGAGCTGCGATGGAGAGCATCTTCTGTCATATGATATTTTTTTTATTATAGCTGCCGGTACTGTACCGGTATACTGGCGTCGGATAAAATTCGCAAAATCATATTGACATATCAGGGGATATGCCTTAAAGTGTTCCTGTGGAGAACTACTAAGGAACTGTGAAAGAACTTGACAGTCCTTAAGAAAGGATGAGACGGGAACTTGGAGCAACAATCATTTATAGAACGCCTGATGGAATTCGGGCTTACGCGTCAGGAGGCGAATATTTATCAATGCCTGCTCACGGAAGGGAAGGTGACCGGCTACGAGGTGTCCAAGCAGACGGGAATATCCAGATCGAACGCATATAATTCTCTTGCCAATATGACTGAGAAGGGAGCGTCCTATCTGGTGGAGGAAGGGCATACGCGCAAATACGTCCCGGTGCCGCTTGATGAATTCTGCAGAAACCGGATACGGAAGCTGGAAGAATCAAGGAACTGGCTCATTGCACATGTGCCTTCCGAGAGGACGTATGTGGAAGGATATATTACGATCGAAGGGGCTGATCATATCCTGGACAAGATGCGCAATATCCTGAAAAAAGTGGAGGAGAGGGTGTATATCAGCCTGACGAGGAATTATCTTCTTCTCCTGGTGGGAGAATTGCAGACGTTGATCGCCGCCAAGAAGCAGGTCGTCATCATAACGGATCAGCCTACGGCTTTCAGCAGAGCCAAAGTATATGTAGGGGAGGACAGGGGAATGCGGATCGGTGTGATCGCGGATTCCAGATATGTCCTTACCGGGGAATACGGGGAAGGGAGTATGAATACCTGCCTGTATTCTGGGCAGAAGAATTTTGTGGAGCTTTACAGGACTGCACTTTCTAACGAGATCAAATTACTATCGATGCGAGAGGAGAACCAGTGACAATGAAGAAGGAGACATTTGTAACGAAGGAACAGTTAGAAGAGATTGTGAAAGAATATAAAACACCGTTCCACCTGTATGACGAGAGAGGGATCCGTAAGAATATCAGAGCATTGAAGGATGCATTTTCATGGAATAAAGGCTATAAAGAATATTTCGCGGTAAAGGCAACGCCGAATCCGTTCCTGATAGATATACTGAGAGAGTATGGATGCGGATGCGACTGTTCCTCATATACGGAGCTGATGCTGTCCGAAGCCATCGGGGCGACAGGAGACGACATTATGTTCTCGTCGAATGATACGCCTCCGGAGGAGTTCGTCTATGCGGACCGGTTAGGGGCTATTATCAATCTCGATGATATCACGCATATTGATTTCCTGGAGAAGACCATAGGGCATATCCCTGAGACGATAAGCTGCCGCTATAACCCGGGCGGGTTGTTCAAGATCAGCAACGATATCATGGATAATCCGGGGGATTCGAAGTACGGCATGACCACAGAGCAGTTATTCGAGGCATTCCAGATCTTGAAGGAAAAGGGGGCCAAAGAATTCGGGATCCATGCGTTCCTGGCGAGCAATACCGTCACGAACGAGTATTATCCTATGCTTGCGAAGATCCTGTTTGAGACGGCTGTGAAGCTTAAGAGGGAGACGGGCGTACATATTAAGTTCATCAATCTGTCGGGCGGGATCGGGATTCCTTATACGCCGGATCAGGAGCCTAACGATATCCGTGTGATCGGCGACGGCGTGCGCAGAGTATATGAGGAAGTGCTGATACCGGAAGGAATGGGGGATGTGGCGATCTATACGGAGCTTGGGCGGTTCATGCTCGGGCCTTACGGCTGTCTGGTGACTAAGGCGATCCATCAGAAGCACACACACAAAGAATACATCGGTGTTGACGCCTGTGCCGTAAACCTGATGCGTCCGGCAATGTACGGGGCGTATCATCATATTACCGTTATGGGGAAGGAGAAGCAGCCCTGTGACTGCAAATATGATATCGCGGGGTCCCTGTGTGAGAACAACGATAAGTTTGCCATCGACCGCATGCTGCCTAAGATAGAGATCGGCGATCTGCTGGTGATCCATGATACGGGTGCGCACGGATTCTCCATGGGATATAATTATAACGGCAAGCTTAAGTCGGCGGAGATACTGCTGAGAGAGGATGGGAAAGCGCAGCTGATCCGCAGGGCGGAGACTCCGGCCGACTATTTCGCGACGTTTGATTGTTTTGAAGTGGGGCGCGGCCTGCTTGGCAGCCGGATGCCGTAATATGTAATAATTTGACGAAATAAATAACATGTCAAGAGTTGATTTTGTCCATTAATGGGAGTAATATATGTTATGTGAAATCTTTGTGAAGGAGGAAGGACCATGAAGAAAAGAGGATTGCTGGCAATGCTGCTGATTGCAGTGATGACATTGTTGTGCGGCTGCGGAGGTATGAGCGCAGAGGATGCGCAGTCTTATGCACAGTCGATCATGGATGCCAGCTACAAAGGAGAGTTCGACAAATACATAGAATGGACGAAGTCATCCGAGGAAGAGGCAAAGGAGTTGTATGAGGGCAACATTGATGCAACGATGCAGGAGGCCGGATTTGCCGGACTTGGTCTGTCTGATGAGCTGACAGAGAGCTACAGGAAGCTGTTCCTGGACATGATCAAGCAGGCGAAGTACAAGATCGGCGAGGCGAAGGATGCCGGAGATAAGGCGTATACGATCGATGTAACGGTGGAACCATTTACTGCTTTTGAAGGACTTCAGGATGAAGTGCAGGCGGCGGTCACTGCAGAGATGACAGAGATGACAGAGATCCCTGATCAGAATGCGATCAATCAGATGGTATTCCAGAAGATGTATGATCTTATGGCTGAGAAGATTGCTTCCCCGACTTACGGTGAGGCTACGACGGTTACTATCACTGTAAAACCGGATTCTGACGGAGTATACTTTATTGATCAGACGGATATGACAGCATTGGATGATGCCTTATTCCCATCGGATAATTTCTAATTTTTTGAAAAAGGCATTGACAGAGAGTATATTAGCAGTTATAATTTTATATGTTGCCGGCAAGGTTCGGCAACGTGAGCGGATGTGGCGGAATGGCAGACGCACAAGACTCAAAATCTTGCGGGGGCGACCTCGTGTGGGTTCAAGTCCCACCATCCGCATCAGAGCAGAATCCCGAGAGACTTTGGAATGAAGTCTTTCGGGATTTTTTATATTGAATGGATCACTGGTTTTGAGAGAAAAATTGCCTGCTTTTATAGGGAGTCTGCAAGTTTAAGAGCAAGTTTAGGAGATTGAAACAGAACTTGAAAAAGTCGTGAAATTTGATATAATAATGAGACACGCTGATGTGTATTGTAGGAATAGGTGACACAGGAACGTATTTTAGAGACGGAGGGTATGGTATGTATTATAAGCAGTATGGCAATACAGATATAAAGGTATCTGCGGTCGGATTGGGAACAATGCGGTATGATGAGGAAGATATCAAGGCGGGACGTTTGGAGAAATGCGCAGAGATTCCCCTCTATGCCTTCGAGAAGGGAATCAACTACTGGGATACGGCGCCGTTTTATTGTGAGGATAAGAGCGAGATCGTGACTGGGATTGCCCTGTCACAGTTAAAAAGAAGCGAAGTTTATGTAACATCTAAGACGAATCTGGGAACAATAGATGCAGGAGACCATCCGACGAAGGATGATTTCCGCAGAAGGCTTGAGATGTCTCTTGACCGTCTTCGGACAGATTATATTGATTTTTATCATATGTGGTGTATGCTGAGCCTTAAGTCCTGGGAAAAGCATATGGATGCGGTCTATGGATTTTTTGAGGACGCGAAGCGGGAAGGGCTGATCCGCAACATCGTTTTTTCCTCCCATATGCAGGGGAATGATATCGAGACCGTGGTTGACTCGGGCAAATTTAAAGGAATGCTGATCGGATATAATGCGCTGAACTACCGGTTCCGTCAGAGCGGGATCGAGGCGGCTTATCAGAACGGCATGGGCGTAGCAGCTATGAATCCGCTCGGCGGAGGGTTAATCCCTGCGAATCAGGAAGCGTTTGCATATCTTGCGAAGGGAACGGAGCTGACGGTTGCACAGGCGGCGCTTCGGTTCGTGGCGTCCCACAGGGAGATTACGGTGACTCTGGCGGGATGTACGACGAAGGAGCACATTGACGATGCAGTGAGAGCGGTAGAGGGGCTGGAGGAGAAGCCGGCTCGGGAGATCGTGAAGGAATATGAAGGAAGAGGTGTGTCTCTGAATGATCTGTGTACAGGATGTTCCTACTGTAAGGGATGTCCGAATGATATTCCGATTCCGAAGTATATGGATGCATACAACCATAAGATCTTAACAGGGGATGAGAAGGGAATTAAGGACCGTATGGACAATCACTGGGGCATCTCGAAGGAAAAGGCAGAGGAATGTATTGCCTGCGGCAAATGTGAAGAGCAGTGTACGCAGCATCTCCCGATCATTGACAGATTGAGAGAGATTGCGGCATTGTAGATGGAGAATATAATATGAGTAGTAAGATCGTTTTAATAGACGGACATAGTATTTTGAATCGGGCATTTTACGGGCTGCCGGATCTGACGAATTCGGAAGGTCTTCATACGAATGCAGTTTACGGTTTTCTGACGATCATGTTCAGGATACTCGAGGAAGAGAGACCGGAATATCTGACTGTGGCGTTTGATGTCCATGCACCTACTTTCCGTCATATGATGTATGCGGAGTATAAGGGGACCAGGAAGCCGATGGCCGAGGAGCTGCGCCAGCAGGTGCCGGTGATCAAGGAAGTCCTTCATGTGATGGGAGTTAAGACTATCGAGTGTGCAGGCCTTGAGGCGGACGATCTTCTGGGAACGCTTTCAAGAAGATGCGAGAAGATGGGGATGGAAGTATCCGTGATTTCTGGAGACAGGGACCTTCTGCAGCTTGCGACAGACCATGTGAAGATCCGCATTCCCAAGACGAAGCAGGGACGGACTGAGGTAGAGGATTATTACGCTCAGGATGTGAAGGAACGTTACCAGGTGACGCCTCAGGAGTTTATCGACTTAAAAGCGCTGATGGGCGATGCGTCTGATAATATTCCGGGAGTGCCGAGTATCGGGGAGAAGACTGCGACGAAGATCATCGCAGAGTTTCATTCTATTGAGAATGCCTATGAGCATGCGGAAGAGTTAAAGCCGCCGAGAGCGTCAAAAGCGCTGAAAGAACATTGGGATATGGCCGTCATGAGCAAGGAGCTTGCAACGATCAATGTGGATGCGGATTTTCCGTATGAGCTTGATGAGGCGAAGCTTGGCAATCTATACACGGAAGAGGCGTATGAATATTTTCAGAGGCTGCAGTTTAAGAATCTTCTGTCCAGGTTTGATGTGAAGGCGCCTGCAAGTAAGATAGAAGAGAGCTTCCGGGAGATCACAGACCTGGCAGAGGCTAAGGAAGTGTTGGACGCTGCGGGAAGGGCGGAATGTGTCGGCGCCTGTATGTTCAGGAATACAGAAGAGGTATTGCCGCTGTTTGCAGATCAGGCTGAGGTCGGAGGAATCGGAATATGTTTCTCGAAGGAGGATATCTGCTGTATACGGGCGGGGAACGGGATCACCCAGTCCTGGCTTGGGGCGAAGCTGTCGGAGACGGCCGGCAAGGCGGGCAGATTCGTGATGTTTGACCTGAAACAGGCGTTAAAATACATTGAGATAACGGATACAAAGAATTGTTTCGACGCGACGGTAGCGGCGTATCTTCTGAATCCTCTGAAGAATAACTATACGTTTGAGGACGTAGCGAGGGAACAACTGAATCTGATCATAGACGAGAAGGCCGGGGAAGCCGTAAAGGCGTGCTATGAGGCTTACACGGCGTACGAGGCTTCTTCTGTCCTGTGGGACAGACTTAAGGAATGTCAGATGGACAGACTGTTTACCGATATAGAGATGCCCCTTGTCTTCACGCTGTATGCCATGGAGCAAAACGGTGTCAGGATCGAGGCTGAGGCGCTTAAGTTCTACGGCAGCCAGCTCGGAGGCAAGATCACGGAGCTTGAAAAAGAGATCTATGAGGATGCAGGGGAGACCTTCAACATTAATTCGCCCAAGCAGCTTGGGGCGGTGCTGTTCGAGCATATGAAGATTCCGGGCGGAAAGAAGACGAAGACGGGATATTCTACGGCCGCGGACGTGTTAGAGAAGCTTGCGCCGGATTATCCGGTCATTGCGAAGATTCTGGAATACAGACAATATTCAAAATTAAAATCTACCTACGCGGACGGTCTTGCCAACTATATTTGCGCAGACGGAAGGATCCGCAGCAAATTCAACCAGACCATCACGGCGACCGGAAGGCTTAGCAGTACAGAGCCGAACCTTCAGAATATTCCGGTGCGTATGGAGCTTGGAAGGCTGATAAGGAAGGTGTTCATACCGGAGGACGGGTATGTGTTTGTGGATGCGGATTACTCGCAGATCGAGCTTCGGGTATTGGCGCATTGTTCCGGCGACCCCAATCTGATCGAGGCGTACCGGGAGGAGGAAGATATCCACCGGATTACGGCCTCCCAGGTTTTCCACGTACCTTTTGATGAGGTGACGTCTCAGCAGAGGCGCAATGCGAAGGCAGTGAATTTTGGGATCGTGTACGGAATCAGTTCCTTTGGGTTAAGTCAGGATTTGAGTATCACGAAGAAAGAAGCGGCACAGTATATTGAAGATTATTTTAAATCTTATCCGGGAATCAAAAGTTTTCTGGACGATACGGTGAAGCATGCCAAAGAGATGGGATACGTGGTGACGCTCTTTGGAAGACGGCGTCCGGTTCCTGAGCTGTCGTCGAGCAATTTCATGCAGCGTTCTTTCGGCGAGCGCGTGGCGATGAATGCTCCGATCCAGGGAACGGCGGCGGATATCATTAAGATTGCGATGATAGGCGTACAGAGACGGCTTAGAGAGAGGCAGATGAAGTCGAGGCTTGTGCTTCAGGTCCATGATGAGCTGCTGATCGAGGCGTATAAGCCGGAGCTTGATGAGGTAAAGAAGATTCTGAGAGAAGAGATGGAACAGGCGGTTTCGTTAGATGTGCCGTTGGAAGTGGATATGCATACAGGAGAGAACTGGTACGAAGCCAAATAAGATATGCACACAGGTAAGAAGCGGTACGAAGCAAAGTAAGAGGTGTAAGGTCATGAAGATTATAGGAATTACTGGCGGAGTAGGAGCTGGAAAGACACAAATACTGGAATATCTGAATAATAAATACGGTGCGACGATCTGTCAGGCGGACGCGGTGGGAAAAAAACTCCAGAAAAAAGGAACGAAATGCTTCGACGCGATCGTGGAGTGTTTCGGGACGGAGATCCTGGACGAAAAGGGCGAGTTAGACAGGGATAAGCTGGCCGGCATCGTATTTTCAGACGATGCCAGGCGCAGTGAGCTGAATGCGATCGTTCATCCCGCGGTGGAGGAAGAGATCTTGAAGAAGATCGCGAAGGAGGAGCGGAAGAATACGAATCTGTTCATCATAGAATCCGCGCTTCTGATAGAGACGCACTATGACAAGATGTGCGATGAGATATGGTATGTCCATGTAGAGGCTTCTATCCGCAGGAAGCGTCTGATCTATGCGCGGGGATATGACGCGAAGAAGGTGGACGACATTATTGCGGCGCAGCTGCCTAAGTCTATGTTCATGAAGAATTGCGACAGGGTGATCGATAACAGCAATACGTTTGAAGAGACCCAGATACAGCTTGACAGTATTGTGGCTGATCTGTAAGATAGACGGAGGATAAGCCTAACGATATGGCGGGAGATTAGCAGGAAAGGCAGAATGAGATTATGAGATTGTGCAGTATTGCCAGCGGAAGCAGCGGCAACTGTATCTATGTGGGGGATGACAGGACGCATCTTCTGGTGGATACCGGGATCAGCAAGAAGAGAGTAGAACAGGGATTACATACATTGGGAATCAAAGGGGATGAGCTGGCGGGCATACTGGTGACGCACGAGCACATTGACCATATACAGGGTCTTGGTGTATTCAGCAGAAAATATAAGATCCCCATTTACGGGACATTAGGGACGCTGGAAGGAATCCGCTGCTGCAGCTCGCTTGGTAAGCTCCCGGAAGGGATCCTCCGTGAGATCAGGGTGGACGAAGAGTTTACCCTGGGCAGCATGAAGATCTGTCCTTTTGCCATTTCCCATGATGCGAGAGAGCCTTCGGGTTATCGGATCGAGAATCAGGAGAAGTCTGTTGCGGTTGCGACGGATCTCGGCAAATATGATAATTACATAGTGGAACATCTGAAGAATCTGAACGCCGTGGTTCTGGAGGCGAATCATGACATCCACATGTTGGAGGTGGGGCCTTATCCCTATCCGCTTAAGAGAAGGGTGATGGGCGATCGGGGGCATCTGTCGAATGAGTTGTCGGGAAGGCTTCTCAGCGATATACTGCATGACGGCCTTCAGTATGTTGTCTTGGGACATCTGAGCAAGGAGAATAATTATGAAGAACTGGCGTATGAGACAGTAAAACTGGAGATCAGTTTTGGAGACAATCCATACCGGGGAGAGGATATCCCTATGATGGTGGCGAAGCGCGATACCGTATCAGAGATCATTACGCTGGATTAGATATGACGGCGGTCGCGGCTGATCGACCAAAAGAAAGAATTAGTGAGGTGTAAGGATGGGAAGAGTAGCGATTGTGACGGACAGTAACAGCGGGATCACACAGAAGGAAGCGAAGGAGCTTGGCATCCGGGTACTGCCGATGCCGTTTTACATCAACGGAGAATTGTTTTTCGAAGATATCACGCTGACACAGGAGGAGTTCTATAAGAGACTTGCGGAAGATGCGGATATCTCGACTTCTCAGCCGTCGCCGGGTGATGTGATCGATCTGTGGGATGAGATCTTAGAAGAATACGATGAGATCATCCATATCCCGATGTCAAGCGGTCTGAGCAGTTCTTGCGAGACGGCCGTCGGTCTTTCGCAGGACTATGGCGGCAGAGTGCACGTGATCGACAATCAGAGGATCTCGATCTCTCAGCGCCAGTCTGTGCTGGATGCCCTGGAGATGGCGGGCAAAGGCATGAGCGCGCAGGAGATTGACGATGTGCTGATGCGTGAGAAGCTGGAGGCGAGCATCTACATTACTGTTGATACTTTGAAATATCTGAAGAAGGGCGGCCGTGTGACACCGGCAGCGGCGGCGATCGGTACGGTCCTGAACTTGAAGCCTGTGCTGCAGATACAGGGAGAAAAGCTGGATTCTTACGCCAAGGTACGCGGCTGGAAAGCGGCGAAGAAGGCGATGTTAGATGCGGCCAGAAAGGACCTTAACGGGCGTTTTGCCGGCAAAGCGATGCATATCCATGCCGCGCATACCTGCTCGGAAGAGGAGGCGCAGGAGTGGAAGAAGGAGATAGAGGCAGCATTTCCCGGATATGATATCCATATGGACAGGCTGTCACTCAGCGTATCCTGCCATATCGGAGCGGGATCGAAGGCCATTGCCTGCATTAAGAAGGTGGAATATTAAGGCGTCACCGTTAACTGCAAACTGGTGTACCAGCATTAGATCCTTAGGATCTGATGCTGGTATTCGTTGACAAACGGCATCTTGTACTTGTCTGTTATGATGCTTTCATATAGATTCGATGCAAAGATGTCATTTTTCTGCATAGTAAGGCCGGCTGAGGATAATTCGCCGGTCTGTGTCAGTTTTGTGATCAGAGGAATGTTGGAACTGCGCTTCAATAAGGAGAGCAGTTTTTTTGCGTCCCGACGGAAGCCAAGGATATGCGCGTACTGGCAGCAGCCCTCTTCCTGATATGTCTGTATATCGGACTTTCGTATGTTAAGCAGGATATGGAAGAGACACCTGCTGATGCGGGTGTAGGTCATATCCCTTGTTTTCAGAAGATCGCAGAACTGATCGAAGGAGATGAAATCATTGGCATGGTTTACAATGCGGTTGGCCAGGTCCTCGGAGATGTCCTGGTATTCGGTAAGCGTATCCGCGGATTCTCTTAAGAGACGGTATTTTAACAGCAGTGAGAAATCATTGGCGTAGATGGGATAGCGGGTACGGTGAGTCTCTTCTAACATCCGTATGCAGGAAGGCGGCACCTGGTCTTCAAGGCGTGTCAGGACTTCAGACATAACCGGTTCGTCGAACATGCCTTCCTTCTCCATAAGGACGGACTGGCTGGCATAGTCAAGAAGCCTCCGAATGGCGGAGGCGGAGCTGTAGGTACCGGACAGCCTGGTATCGTGATAGCCTGAAACCATGCGCTTGATGGTGTAGGACTTGATAGGGCTTCGCTGCTGATAGAGGGCTTTGAGATATTCAATGCCCAGGATATTATTCGGCTGTTCAAGAACCATATCCAGGGAAGGATCCTTCAGATAATCTCTCAGGGCAGTCTGCCTGGCGCGGGGGAAAGACATCCCCTTCTTTAGGGCATCCTGAAGAAGAAGCTTGAATTCTTCCGGTTCGTCTGCAAGGATCCGCGCGATCCGCGAGAGAAGTTCATAGTCACCGCATTCGCTTCCGAAGCAAATGGAGTCGATACAGCCAAGCTGTTCTAAGAGGGAGAGGGCTCCGGCGGCGAAGTACTCTGCGCTTCCTACGGCGTAGCATACGGGGAGTTCCAGTACGAGGCCGACCCCTGCCTTAAGCGCGACCTCTGCCCGCAGATGCTTCGGCATAATGGCCGGCGCGCCGCGCTGTACATAGTTGCCGCTCATGACGACGATGACGGTATCGGCTCCTGTAATGGATTTTGCCCTCTCGATATGGTATAAATGTCCGTTGTGGAACGGGTTGTATTCTGTGATCAGTCCAACTATTTTCATGAGAATCTCCTTGTATATCTTTCTGAAATTGATTATACTATATTAAAGTTGTGTATGCAAATGTATGTTGGCCGGCCGGGCAACTGCAAAATATGCCGGGGAGGAGGGATACATGATGAGAGAAGAATGGAAAGAGGAATGGAAAGAAGAGCTGACGGAAGAACGTATACTGCGGATGCTTGAGGGACGTCAGTATAAGGAATTAAAAGAGGAACTGGAAAATAATATGTATCCGGTGGACCTGGCCGAGATCCTGGAGGATTTCAACCAGAAGCAGACGGTGATGGTATTCAGGCTTCTGGCGAAGGAAGAAGCGGCAGAGACATTTGCTTATATGAACAGCGATATGCGCGAGCAGCTGATCAATTCACTGACGGACTCAGAGCTTGAAGAGGTCATGGAGGAGATGTACCTGGACGATACGGTGGACGTATTGGAGGAGATGCCGGCTAATGTGGTGGACAGGCTGTTGATGGCTACGGACGAGGAGAAGAGGAGACAGATCAATCAATTGCTCCAGTACCCGGAGGACAGCGCCGGAAGCGTGATGAATGTGGATTATATCGCGCTCCGCAAGGAGATGACGGTTGCAGATGCGATACTTAGGATCCGCCAGGTGGGGCTTAACCGGGAGACGATCTATACCTGCTATGTGACCGAGAAGAAGAAGCTGATCGGAGTGGTGGATGTAAAGGAGCTTTTGACGACCAGCGAATCGAAGCTGATCGAAGAGATCATGGATACGAATATGCTCTATGCACAGACGACGGACGATCAGGAGGACGCGGCGAGGACGATTACCAAGTACGGCCTGATCGCGCTGCCGATCGTGGATCATGAGATGTGTATGGTGGGGATCGTGACGGTTGACGATGCCATGCTGGTCCTGCAGGAAGAGACGACGGAGGATATCAGTATCATGGCCGGTGTTCATCCAAGCGAGGAGTCGTATTTTGGGACAACGGTATTGGAGCATGTGAAGAGCCGTATTCCGTGGCTGATGTTCCTGATGCTCTCGGCTACGGTGACGCAGATGATCATGAACAGCTATGAGAGCGCGCTTGCCGTCATGCCGCAGCTTGCCGGATTCATTCCGATGCTGACCGGAACCGGGGGGAACTGCGGCTCGCAGAGCTCGACGCTGGTGATCCGCGGGCTTGCGGTTGGAGAGATCGAATTCAAGGATGTGCTGAAGGTCATCTGGAAAGAGGTGCGGATCGCGGTGTGTATCAGCGTGATCCTGTCGGTAGTCAATGGGATCCGTATCATGCTGATGGGACAGGGGAATCTTATGATGGCATTTACCATCGGGGGGACCATGGCATGTACGATCATTATTGCGAAGGTGGTCGGATGTACGCTGCCGCTTGCGGCGGAGAAAGCGGGGCTTGACCCGGCGATCATGGCGACGCCTCTGATCTCTACGTTGGTGGACATCAGTACCATCAGCGTGTATTTTGCGATCGTGAGCGCGGTGTTTGCGCTGTGAGCAGTTCTTGCGCGGGCATATACGGTTTTTGGCGGGTGGACTTATGTACGTGCATTACGCGCCATTGTATGAAAAAATACACATAAGTTTCTCAGAAGAGACCTTGTCCGCGGGGGCTCTTTGTATTATAATACAAATATTGAGAATATATGGAAAGGAGTCTATTAATCATGGGATTTATAGATGAAATCAAAGCAAAAGCCAAGACTAACAAGAAGACGATCGTATTGCCTGAGACAGAAGATATCAGGACTTATGAGGCGGCAGAGGCAGTTCTTAAGGAAGGAACCGCCAATCTGATCCTGGTTGGAAGCGAGGAAGAGATTGCGAAGAACAAGGGTTCCTTTGATATCAGCGGCGCTCAGATCGTTGATCCGGCGACATATGAGAAGACTGACGCTTATGTTGCCAAGCTTGTAGAGTTAAGACAGAAAAAGGGAATGACAGAAGAGCAGGCAAGAGAGTTGCTTCTGACGAATTATCTGTACTATGGCGTGATGATGGTTAAGATGAAGGATGCCGACGGTATGGTAAGCGGTGCATGCCATTCTACGGCAGATACTTTAAGGCCGTGTCTGCAGATCCTAAAGACGAAGCCGGGAACCAAGCTGGTATCAGCCTTCTTCGTAATGGTAGTACCGGATTGCGACATGGGCGCGGACGGAACATTTATCTTCGCGGATTCCGGTCTTGAGCAGAATCCAGACCCGGAGAAGTTAGCGGCGATCGCGCTTTCTTCTGCAGAGTCCTTCAGAACTCTGACAGGCAAGGAGCCGGTTGTTGCTATGCTTTCACATTCTACCAAGGGAAGCGCGAAGCACGCGGATGTGGATAAGGTAGTAGAGGCAACCCGTATCGCGAAGGAGAATGCGCCGGAAGGTCTGATGCTTGACGGAGAATTCCAGTTAGACGCAGCGATCGTACCGGAGATCGGAGCGTCCAAGGCGCCGGGAAGCCCGGTAGCAGGCAAGGCCAACGTACTGGTATTCCCGGACTTAGACGCAGGGAATATCGGCTACAAGCTGGTTCAGAGACTTGCGAAAGCGGAAGCATACGGCCCGCTCACACAGGGTATCGCAGCGCCGGTCAACGACCTGTCCCGCGGATGCAGCGCACAGGATATCGAGGGCGTAGTTGCAATTACAGCAGTACAGTGCATGAGCTAAACAATATATGAATTTAGTTATAGTACAGAGAAGAGAGGAAAAATATCATGAATGTATTAGTTATTAACTGCGGAAGTTCATCTTTAAAATTTCAATTGATCAATTCTGAGTCAGAGCAGGTTCTTGCAAAGGGACTCTGCGAGAGGATCGGAATTGACGGAAGTCTTACTTATCAGCCGGAAGGCGGCGAAAAGGTTAAGTCCGACAAGGCTATGCCGACACACACTGAGGCGATCCAGTTCGTGATCGACGCTCTGACTGACGCTGACACAGGCGTAGTGAAGAGCTTAAGCGAGATCGGCGCAGTCGGCCACCGTGTGGTACACGGCGGTGAGAAATTTGCTAAATCTGTAGTGATCACAGATGAGGTGAAGGCAACGATCGAAGAGTGTAATGATCTTGCACCGCTTCACAACCCGGCGAACCTGATCGGTATCAATGCATGTGAGAAGTTAATGCCGGGCACGCCGATGGTTGCGGTATTTGATACGGCTTTCCATCAGACAATGCCGGATAAGGCGTATATGTACGGCCTTCCATACGAATACTATGACAAATACAAAGTAAGAAGATACGGCTTCCACGGCACAAGCCACAGCTTCGTATCAAAGAGAGCGGCAGAGTTGGCAGGAAAACCGTATGACCAGTTGAAGACGATCGTATGTCACCTTGGCAACGGCGCCAGCATTTGCGCAGTAGAGAACGGCAAGTCTGTAGATACATCCATGGGCCTTACTCCTTTGGAAGGTCTTGTAATGGGAACACGGTCCGGCGATATTGATCCGGCGATCTTAGAGTTCATTTCCAAGAAGGAAGGATTGGACATTGCGGGTCTGATGAACATGCTGAATAAGAAGTCAGGTGTATTCGGACTTTCCAATAATCTGTCCAGTGACTTCCGTGATCTGGAGGACGGGGCTAATTCCGGCAACAATGAAGCAAGAATCGCGCTGGAGGTGTTCTGCTACCGCGTTGCCAAGTATGTGGGAAGCTATGCGGCTGCTATGAACGGTGTGGATGTGATCGCATTTACCGCAGGAATCGGCGAGAATTCAGGTACGGTTCGCACCAATGTAGCAAAATATCTTGGATATCTCGGAATCGGGATCAATGAAGATGCCAATCAGAAACGCGGCGAGGAGATCACGATCTCTACACCGGATTCTAAAGTAACGGTTATGGTTATTCCGACCAACGAAGAGTTGGCAATCGCGCGCGAAACAGTTGCATTAGTTTAGAAGATAGTGTTGACAAATTCATTCTACATGGTATAATAGTCTAGGTGTGAATAGGAGTTTATTATGATATTAGACCTATCCAATGTTCTGTCTGAACAGCATGAGACAATAGAATGTGCCGTTCCTGTCGAGATGGATGTATTCCAGTGCGAGACAGGGAGCTTTGAACTTGTACGGAAGTCTTTGCTGACGCTTTGCATAGAATATGCGGGCGACAAGAAGCTTAAGATTACTGGTAGGGGAGAGGTTACAGCGGTAATTCCGTGCGACCGCTGCCTTACAGAGGTTCAGGTGGAGATTCCGCTTGAATTCCAGAAGAAGGTAAGCGTCGATCCGGACGGTGCTGATGAGGCAGAAGAGTTAGACGAAGCAAATTATATTGACGGATATAGCTTTGACGTAGAACAGTTGATCTACAACGAGTTATTAGTAGGGTGGCCGACGAAAATTCTGTGTAGCGAAGACTGTAAAGGAATTTGCAATGTGTGTGGTCAGAATCTTAATGAAGGAGCCTGTGACTGTGAAGACACGGGGCTTGACCCGAGAATGTCAGTTATCCGCGATGTGTTTAAGAATTTTAAGGAGGTGTAACCTATGTCAATTTGTCCAAAGAATAAATCTTCTAAAGCAAGAAGAGACAAAAGAAGAGCAAACTGGAAGATGAGCGCACCAAATTTGGTTAAGTGCAGCAGATGCGGCGAATTAATGATGCCTCACAGAGTTTGCAAGGCTTGTGGATCATACAACAAAAAAGAAATCATTCCACAGGACTAATCAAGGCAGAGAAAGGGTTTCCGGGTAACCGGAGGCCCTTTTTTCATGGTGAATGTGAAGAGCCGGTAGTCGTAATCAGTAATTATATGGCAACGAAAGAGTATTTAAAATGCAGGAGCTGGAAATTCAAGAAGCAGGGGAGGCAGAGATGTGCCTGAATATACTGGAAACCCTAATCGGAATGTTATAATATGAAGGTTAAGGCCGTCAATATTAATCCGGATAAAACGCAAGAGATCTTGAAGAAATGCAATTGAATCCCCCATGGATGTATGATAGTATAAAAGAAAGAGAAGCATCCCGAAAAGAAAATAAAGAAGGGAAGGATATTAAAAGGTATATGAGCAACAATAAAAGAGAGATTACATATCATAATAAGGATGTGCTGTCTAAGATCTTAGCAGAGAACTTTAAAGAAAAATCTTTGAAGGTCTATGGGATTGATGTGCCAAAGATCAAACAGATTTTGCCAACAAACCTTCCGCAGATTCAGGTAAATGAAATGAGGATCGATAATCTGTTCCTTTTGTATGATCGTCATATATACGGCGGATGTAGAGAAAGCGCCTGAAGAATTTTCGGCAGGTTGTCTCTCTTTAAAGATGGAGCAGGCATTTCTCAGTAAAATAGATTCTGAAACTGTACAGGAAGAAATCAGGGAGAAATTAGAGCATCGCCTGCCATTATCAGATGATGAACTGATGAAACTGATTATTTTACCTTTGACATATAAAGGGAAAGAGAAGAAAAAGCAGGCGGTAAAAGAAGCAGTTGAATTGGCAAAGAAGATTGTGGATAAAGAGGAGAAGACATTTGTATTATCTGGGATTTTGGTGTTTGCTGATAAAATTATTGATTCTGAAACAGCAAAATATATTAAGGAGGTTGTACGTATGACGCAGGTTGCGGAATTATTATTGGAAGAAGGAAGAAAAGAAGGATTAATTTTATCCGGAAAGATTTTCCGTGTAGTAAGAGAATGTTCTGACCTTACAAATGAGAGGATTGCAGAGGAAGTCGGCTGCAGTGTGGAGGAAGTAGAAAGCACGAGAAAAATATTTGATATATAGTTACCAGTTATTAGAAACGCTGTCGGAGAGAATCTGGCAGTGTTTTTTGCTGTCATGATTTAATGGAGAAGATTACTGGATGCGGAATATAGCTAGTACACCGAAAAATAAGTTCCTAGCCATATAACGCAGAATGATTTTTCATATGCAAGGCGGAGGAATGAGGCGT
>ERZ808024.292-NODE-292-length-28044-cov-6.386277_pt1 | contig 28044 bp, 25 predicted proteins | sample MGYA00380181_ERZ808024 | MGnify/ENA primary metagenome ERZ808024 (study PRJEB31490, sample SAMN06133413) | mouse gut metagenome | isolation source: Z2_1 | host: mice | place: China: Chengdu | collected 2015-05 ...
TACCCCTTGACCGAATTTGTTGGGGAAACACACGCTTAAGAACAATTCATGGGATGAATTGGGAGTTTTTAAAATCGTCGATGCGGGAAATGGCTGCATAGACAAACTGCCGAACTGTATCTGATATGAAAAGAGGATGTGCCTGTTTTGACACACCCTCTTATTTTATTTCTATCAGCTTATGCGTCTGCAAGCTCAACCGCCATTTCGGATGCAGCATCACACAGGCTACGGTTTCCGCGGTATTGGCGCACGAACAAGGTTGCAGAAAGAAGTGCTTGGCAGGAAGCTGCTCGTACACGGCGATATCCTGCCCTTCGTACACCACTTTCACCTCGTCCATACGGGAGATAGCCAGCTTCGCACCCTGCTTAGGCGAGCAGGTCACCCAGTCGATATTATCCGGAAGCGGATGTGTCCCGTTGGTTTCGACAGAGACATACTTGCCCAACCGGTGCAACCGGTCGACAAACTCCCGGTCAATCCAAAGCGAAGGCTCTCCACCGGTCAGCACCACCATCGTTGCAGAACATTGTGCCACTTCCGCCATAATCTCGTCATCAGACCTCAGTACGCCCTCTTCGTGCCGCGTATCGCAGAACGGGCATTTCAGGTTACAACCGGAGAAACGGATGAAGAGGGCCGGAGTACCCGTATGATACCCCTCCCCCTGTAGGCTATAAAACAGTTCGTTGATTTTTCTCATAAGCCGTCCCTTCCATCTTTCTCATAAACGGCTACGTTCGACTCCGACTCCTGCACCTCCACCTTGAAGCAAGCGGGCACCTGGTCGCATATCCAGCGCGCCATATTCTCGGCGGTAGGATTGAAAGGAAGCACTTCATTAAGGTTCCGGTGATCCAGTTTCTCTTTCACCAGTTGCTTGATACGGCTGAAATCGACCACCATTCCATCGGCATTCAGTTCCTTGGAACGACAATGGACTGTGATTATCCAGTTGTGACCATGCAGATTCTCACACTTGCTCGGATAGGAAAGCTTCAAGCTGTGGGCAGCCGAAACTTCCATTCGTTTGATGACTGTATACATACTGTTAATACGCTAATTAAAACTTTATTTTGTAGAATCGTGCATCTAATGTCACCTCGATGCCGCCGCAAAAGTACAAAATCTTCCTTTCAAAGCAGTCAGAGCCTGCTTAAATTTTCTCCTAAAAGCATGGGATTATCAAGAATGATAAAAGATTTGCTCGAAAAACTCACCCAATCCCCTGCGGGCATCCGCAAGCTTATCTTCCCAATGCTTCACAGAGTTCTGCCCGATAACGTCCGTCACATACTTCACAGCGATGAAAGGCACATTTTTGGCACGGCACACCAACGCCTGGGCATAAGCTTCCATATCCACTACGTCGCCGCTGACATCCGACAGTTCCGTCAGAAAAGAGTCGCCCGTATTGCAGACACCCTCTCCCTGCCAATCCAGGCAATATCCCCGTTGCGCCAGCAGTTCCGACGAATCAATCTTGCACTCCACACCGAGAGCGGAGAGTTTCTGCATATCGCGGTCCACGAAGCAGCGGCAGACGAAAACATCCCCTACCTGATGGCGAACCGTACCCGCCGTACCCATATTGACAACCAAATCAGGTTGCGCACGGTTGATGGCTTCCGTCAGATAGAAAGCCGACTTCACTTTACCGATTCCGGTACGCAGATAGCCTACCTGCACCTCTTCTTCCCCCATCAAACCGGGGAATTTCACTTCTGTAAATTCACCTTGAACGGCGTAAGTAACTAAAATCTTCATATTCTTCTATTTTTAATAAGTTACGAGTTACGAGATACGAGTGGACAAGTTAACAAGGCTACGAGGAGGAGCGGAACGGATTCCTGCCAATATCCCATTCACTAAACAGGTAAATAAAAAGGCCTTGTACACTCGTCTACTTGTAACTTGTAACTTGTAGCTTGTAACTTGTAACTTATAGCCTTGTAGCTTGTAACTCATAGCTTGTAACTCATAACTTCAACGTTTCTTCTCCCGATTGAAAGGGAACTTCTCCCGCCACGAATTTTCCTTGATGGCATACCTGAAATCCTTGTCTTCGAACACCCCATTGCTTACCTGATGGAAAGAGGCCGCATCAATGCCATCCAGCTGTCTCCTTCCATAAAAGACACGATGTTTGTCCGCCGCAATGTGCCCGTAGAAATAGAACCGGGCTTCCGCCACATCAAGGGAGTCTTCCAAAATACGTTCCCCGTTGTAGAACAGCCTGTCGTTGACCACGCATTTGTCTATACCGATTTCCTCGAACCGCTCCACATCGACGCCTTCGGCTACGACACAGCCGTGATAGATAATGTTCCGCCCGTTGCGCAGATAGGGGCAACCGGCACCAAGCGTGTCAAGCGGCGAACGCAGGCTGTCCACCCTTATCAGGATATGTTTTCGGGAAGCATTGTCCCAGCCGTCACGATACACATAGTCCTTGTCGGTCCACCAATAGCTGTTACCTAAAGGGGCGAACGTATTTCTGTCCACATCCACCTTCGTCTCGTCGAAGTACACAGAGTCCTTGTCGCGCATCCAGGCCCAGTCGTACCCATCGTGCTTCCGGACAAAATATTCCGCCGTCCGCACGTCTATCCCGCACCGTGTGGGACGGGCGCTGTACGTATCCGCATCGTAGACATACACATGGTTCTTGTCTTTCGGCAATCCCGACTTGTCGATATGGAAAGACGACACATCTGCCGATGTCACCCGCTTGTCCTCGCACCATACCGATTTCCGGTCTTTCGCCCATCCATCGTCCAGCACTGTGAAGGTCGCCTTGTCCACATCCGACAGATAGCCCCAACGCCCGTAGTTGATAAGCGCCAACGGATGTTCTACCGAAATGTAGTATATTCCTCGCACATTCCTGTAATAGGTACAATACCTGCCATCACACCTCGTTCCCCTCGGCACCGGCATCCCGAACGCCAGCAGAAGCAGCCAATAGGACAGGAAAACGGCTGCGGCACCCCCGAATATTTTCTTCCAATACTTTCCCGCCATAGCAATTTATGTATCTGCAATTTTTAAATTCCTTATACCTTATTATATACACACTCCCGGTTTCGAACTCCGCTGCAAAGATGTAAGGTTTATTTTATAAACCAAATTATTTCACAAATTATTTTATCCTGTTCCGCCACTTTCATGCCGCTCCGATGCTACATACACCTCCCGACCGCATACCTTCCGCCTACATCAAAAAAGCCTCTCCCCTCCGGGAAGAAGTTATTCAAAACAGAAGATAAAGTTTATCTCGCGTGCCGAGATAAACTTTCAAATAGAGCTTGCACCTTTTTTCCCCACGCATCAAGGTGTTTCGGTAAGTACATCTTCCAGCCTTTCCATCTATGTTCGTCCGACTGCACAACCATTGCTGACACAAGGCAATCAGCCGCGGCATCCCTCCGCAACGGGAAGGAAAACAGGAGAAAAAGCTGCATCGGAAGCCCGAAAAAAGAATAAATTCCTCCAAAAAAGAGATTTTTCTCCGAAAAGTTTTTGTAATCTACAAGTTAATCGTATTTTTGTGTACAATTTCAGTGTAGTAATGACAGACGAAGAAAAGAAGCTATTGAGTACTTTTGAAGCCAGGCTGCGGCATTTAATCTATCTGCACGATGAATTAAAGCGCGAAAACGCCGAACTCAAGCAACTTATTGAAGCCAAAGAGGAAGAATGCGGGAAAGTACGAGCCGATTACAAGGAGCTGGAAACCAACTACACAAACCTAAAAACAGCTACGACAATCAGCCTTAACGGCAGCGACGTGAAAGAGACGAAGCTGCGATTGTCCAAATTAGTGCGTGAAGTCGATAAATGCATCGCTTTGTTGAATGAATAAAAGAAAGAGGATGTATGAACGATAAGATAAAGATAAACCTGCAAATGGCAGGAACCGCCTATCCGCTCACAATCCTTCGGGAGGAAGAGGAGATAGTACGGGAAGCCGCCAAACAGGTTGATATCCTGTTCACCAAGTATAGGGAACGTTTTCAGGACGTTTCTCCGGAAAGAATCATAGCCATGACGGCTTACCAATTCGCCTTGGAGAACCTTCGGCTGAAGGAACGTAATGACACCGGCCCCTATACAGCCAAGATAAAGGAACTGACAGAAGTATTGGAGAATTATTTCAGGGAAAAATAAGGAAACAAGTTTCTGTTCCGTTTCTACGAGAGAGAAAGAAATAACATCACGCACTGTACAAAAGCCCCGTTACGTAACGGACGGGCTTTTATGCAGTGTTTTTTATTTATATACTTAAAACAAATTCATAAGATGACAGTAGTTACAATAGTAGCATCTATTGCCTGTTTCATCGTCGGCGGAGTTGCTTCGTATATGTTCTTCAAGCATGGATTGAGGTCCAAATACGACAGCATCCTCAAGGAGGCCGAGACCGAAGCGGAAGTGATTAAGAAGAACAAGTTGCTGGAAGTGAAGGAAAAATTCCTGAACAAAAAAGCGGATTTGGAGAAAGAAGTATCGCTCCGTAACCAAAAGATACAACAGGCCGAGAACAAGCTGAAGCAACGCGAACTGGTATTGAACCAGCGTCAGGAGGAAATCCAACGCAAAAAAGCCGAAGCCGAAGCCGTAAAAGAGAACTTAGAAGCCCAGCTGTCCATCGTCGACAGGAAGAAGGAAGAACTGGACTATCTGCAACGTCAGGAAATCGAAAAGCTGGAAGCCATTTCCGGCCTTTCCGCCGAAGAGGCGAAAGAACGCATGGTAGAGTCGCTGAAGGAAGAAGCCAAGACGCAGGCGCAATCCTACATCAATGACATCATGGACGATGCCAAACTGACGGCAAGCAAAGAGGCGAAACGCATCGTGATACAGAGCATCCAGCGTGTGGCCACGGAAACCGCCATTGAGAACTCCGTCACTGTGTTCCACATCGAATCGGACGAAATCAAAGGTCGCATCATCGGTCGCGAAGGACGCAACATCCGCGCACTGGAAGCAGCCACTGGTGTAGAAATCGTGGTCGACGACACGCCGGAAGCCATCGTACTGTCCGCCTTCGACCCCGTCCGCCGCGAGATTGCTCGCCTTGCCCTGCACCAGCTGGTGACGGACGGACGTATCCATCCGGCACGCATCGAAGAGGTGGTTGCCAAAGTGCGCAAGCAAGTGGAAGAGGAAATCATCGAAACCGGCAAACGCACCACCATCGACCTCGGTATCCACGGCCTGCACCCCGAACTCATCCGCATCATCGGTAAGATGAAATACCGCTCCTCCTACGGCCAGAACCTGCTGCAGCACGCCCGCGAGACAGCCAACCTCTGCGCCGTGATGGCATCGGAACTGGGCTTGAACCCCAAGAAAGCGAAACGTGCCGGATTGCTGCACGACATCGGCAAGGTGCCCGATGAAGAGCCGGAACTGCCGCACGCCCTCTACGGCATGAAGCTTGCCGAGAAGTTCAAAGAGAAACCGGACATCTGCAACGCCATCGGCGCCCACCACGACGAAGTGGAAATGACGAGCCTGCTGGCTCCCATCGTACAGGTGTGCGACGCTATCTCGGGCGCACGTCCGGGAGCACGCCGCGAAATCGTAGAGGCATACATCAAACGTCTGAACGACCTGGAGCAGCTTGCCATGTCCTATCCGGGCGTAACGAAGACATACGCCATCCAGGCAGGCCGCGAGTTGCGCGTCATCGTCGGTGCCGACAAGATTGACGACAAGCAGACCGAGAACCTTTCCGGCGAAATCGCGAAGAAGATACAAGATGAAATGACATATCCGGGACAGGTGAAGATTACGGTGATTCGCGAGACACGTGCGGTGAGCTATGCGAAGTAAGCTGCAAAGATTAGCAATCAGCATACATAATTAATCTATTTTTCAGCCGCAGACGACGCGGATAACGCAGATTTTTTTCTTGATGGGTCTGTGTCATTCGTGCCATCTGCGGCTGAAATATAATGTATAAGTCGTTCCGGTAAGCCCAACAACCCCGATTATCAACCATGAAGTCCTATCAATTTGAAGTTTGCGCCAACTCTGTGGAGAGTTGCCTTGCCGCCCAAGCGGGAGGAGCCGACCGTGTGGAACTGTGCGCCGGCATACCGGAAGGCGGCACTACCCCATCCCACGGCGAGATTGCCATCGCCCGCGAAGCATTAGACCGGACTTTGCTGCACGTCATCATCCGTCCGCGTGGCGGCGATTTCCTCTATTCCCCCACCGAACAGCGCATCATGCTCGAAGATATCCGCCATGCCCGCCAACTGGGAGCGGACGGATTGGTATTCGGTTGCCTTACCGCCACGGGCGATATAGACCTGCCGCTGATGAACCGTCTCATGGAAGCGGCGCAGGGAACGCCGGTCACCTTCCACCGCGCTTTCGACGTATGCCGCCATCCGCAAGAAGCATTGGAACAGATTATCGAACTGGGATGCACCCGCATACTTACCTCCGGACAGGCAGCCACAGCGGAACAAGGCATCCCCTTGCTGAAAGAATTGCAACGACAGGCAGACCGACGCATCATCCTGTTGGCGGGATGCGGAGTGAACGAAAGTAACATTGCCCGCATTGCTGCCGAGACCGGTATCGGCGAATACCATTTCTCGGCAAGGGAGAATCGTGCAAGCATCATGACGTACCGCAACGAAAAGGTTTCGATGGGGGGAACCGTGCATATAGACGAATACAGCCGCCCCCTGACTACCGCCAAACGGGTGAAACAAACCATCGAAGCGCTCACACACCGGGCGCTCTAAGCGGTATCAGCCAGATTACGGTGACAGGCTGCCAAGTTACTGAAAGGCGATGCCTGTCATAACAAAAAGTCGCTACAGCCCTTCCACCGTTTTCATCAACTGTTCGCCCAGCCCGATGGTATATCCTTGCGAGACGAACACCACACGATTGAAAGTATCGGCGATGATAAAGACGGGCAGCGCGTCCTTGCTCCTCAGATTCATGGCATCGGCTATCTGGCTTGCAATGCCATCCGTATCTATACCATATATAATAGTAGAAGGCAGGTGCGGAAACGATTCTTTTGCGAACTTTCCAGCCTGAGCCTCATCCGGGAAGAGCAGCACCAGCTTGCGCCCCCATCGTTCCAACGCTGCCTGGCAGGCGGCGATGTCGCGTAACGCATGGTTGGTAGGTTCCTGCCCCACACCCAAAACGCCGACCACAAAGTAGCCGCGCCCGCAGGCTTGCAACAAGCTTTGCCGGGACAGGGTATCTGCCTTGAAAGACGCATCGCATGGGGTGAAGAGCGATTCGGAATTGAAGCTGCCTATCACCTGTACTTCGTTCCGGCTCTCGCGCATCACCAATTCAAGCCGAGTGTCCTTCCCGGGATTGATACCGAATCCTGTAAGATGTGAAAGTACTCCACCGTTTGCCAAACGGGTTCCGGTGACTAAGAGATAATTCCCGGCATCCAATGCCGCGCCCTCTTTCAGCAAATTGCTCCACGTCGTACCATCACCCACATCACCACCTCCTTCCTCGTAAGAAAGCAGTTGCAACTTACCCTGCGAAGTCAATTTAGAAAGAGTGAAATGAGCATAATATTTCGGATTATCCAAAGATTTGGCGGGAAGGTATCCGGCAGTCAGTCTTCCTTTCTGCTGCACCTGTTCTTTCAAGGCATCGCCAAAGTCCACATCCACCACTGCATTATCTTTCATCAGCTGCACCTTCCCCGTCACTTCGTCCATACGCGCGGGTATCCCCATACTGCGTGCCACAGCCACAAAAAAGATATCGCGGCTGCGTACATCCGCCAACCGTGCCCTCCACACACCCTCGGGAGAAACCGGATCACCACCTAAATTACAATCCTTAACCACACGGATATTATCCGCCACCCATTTCACCAATTTCATCGGCTGTGCCACATAAGCTTCCCGGTCTTCTTTTGAAACGACTTTCTTGAAAAAGGCCTTATATGGGGTCAGGTTCTCGTTGCTCACGCGCGGATTGCGCACATACTTACGAAAATACTCCGCGCTGGTACAGACATGAGACAGCATATGGTCTATCAAAACATCCAAACTCACATCGCGCAAATCTTTAGCCGAAAGCTGTTGCAACAAATCAATGCCGCCTTTCTTCGACTTATCGGAACGCAAACGGGCCATAAAGTTGCAAATCACCTTATGATTACCTTCGGAAGCGACCAATATCTTGGCAACCGCATCTTCGTCCAAACGGTATTTGCGTGCAAAAGCACGCGCTGCATCCCCGGTCATGAAAGTCGCGGTATATGCGTTGCGGATGGAGTCTTCCTGCGCCAATCGGCGGTTGTTCTCCGCACGTTGTTCCGGCGTCACGGCGGGCAGGTCGGCACATTCGGGCGGGGGCACGATGTCTATGTCGGCAGAAAAGGCATCGCCTTCCCGCCGATCGAGCCTCACCGTCAGTTGCCGCTGCTTGCCGAAGGAGAGCTTGGCAAAGCCGAACCGTCCGTTCTTCGACGCCCATACCAGCATATCGCCTTTTCCTGCCGTCAGTCTACAGGTGCCGTCGGCGGCGGTGTGTTTGGTGGCGACGGTATAGAACTCCGCATAGTTGTATAACTTAAATTCCACGCAAGCGCTGTCCACCGGCGTGCCGTCGGCATCCACTACGGTTACGGAGGCGTCCACCGTAGGTGCGTAGTTAGCGGTCACATTGATTTCGGTATACGTGGGAGTGGCGGACATAATCTCTTCCGCACCTTCGTAACGCCCGAAAACCTTCGTGTGCATCAGCATCCCCCGGCTGGCAGGCGCATTGAACCATCCGAGGTCGAGCACCGGCTCAGGCTCGCAAGCGCCCAGAAAGTGCCACTTGCCGTCTGCCCACGCCTCTACCCACGCATGGTTGTCGTCGGTATGTGCCCAGCGGGGCGTATAAACCTGGCGCGCCGGGATGCCTACCGAACGAAGCGCTGCGACCAAAAGCGTCGACTCCTCGCCGCAACGGCCGTATGCGGTGCGGACGGTTGCCAGCGGCGAACTGGTGCGCGCATCGGAAGGTCGGTAGACAGCCTTCTCATGGCACCAGTGGTTCACTTCCAAGATGGCATCCGGCAGGGAGAGCGACCGGACCCGCTCCTTCAGTTCCCCGTAGAAGACGACGCGCGCGCTGTCCAGATGCTCATTGTTCACCCGCACCGGAAGGACGAAATGCCGGAAAATTTCCTCCGGTACGTCCTTTCCCCAAGGCATTTCTTCGGCAGCCCGCCGCGAAGCGCGCACGTTCATCAGGTGGAACTCCCCGGGATAGTCGGCGATGTCCGCCAGGGGCATATAGGCATAAAGGAACTCCAACGCCTCGCGCTCATAGGGCGTGAGGGAACCGTCGAACAGGGTGAAGAAATCTCCCTGCACAAGCAAGGCCTTCCGTTGTTGGAAATCGTGTTGCACGCGCGAACGATAGGCGGCGTCCGTCAGGAAGTGCGGATTGCTGCAAGCGCACAGCAGGCACGACAAGCAGACAATCCTGAAAGATAACGTAATGTGTCTCATATTACAGTATGTATCAATAAGGTTGAGCCACAAAAATAACAGAAATCGCGTACAAACGGAAATTTATTCACCTCAAATGTATCGCCAAGACGGTATCTTCCCCTCCGTACCACCCGAGAAAAACATTTTATCTTCCGAGAAAACAAGTTTATCTTCCGGGGATAGAACCGTAAAACCACCTGTTTTAGCAAGAAAAGAAGCCAAGAAAGCAAGTTTTTATGTTGTAAAACATATTTTCTCGCAAACATTTCATATCTTTGCGGCGTTATTAAGAGAGAAAACAATAAAAGATGTTTAACCGCTTTCCGAAACGCGGAAGGCAAAAAGAAGACGATTATGAAAAAGAATGCAAATGAAATCCTGATGTTACAGTACCGTATCAAACGCTATCAGGCGATGGGCAACGGGACTATGTGCCAAACCTTAAACGGCAAACTGCAAAAGCTGCTTGCCAAGCAAAATGCCATGACCATGTAAATTACCTTTAAATAAAATGAACGAGGGCAGGGAATCTTCCGGTTTCCTGCCCTTTTCTTTTGCATCGGCTCATTCTCCCCCCCTACCGGGAATCCCAGTCGCTAAATTCAAAACTCAGCTGCTCCCACACACCTTTGTCGCCGCTCTCCTCACGGGGATTGGAGACTGAAAGGCCTATCAGGCGGATAGGACGGTGCTCATAGTCTACCTCCCTCAGCAGCTGCTTCGCCAACGGCAGAATCACATCGAGCGCCGTCAGTTCCTTGGGCTGTGTCAGGCTGCGGGTTATCTGGCTGAAATCATGGAACTTGATTTTCAGCGTCAGCGTGTTTCCCCGGAAGTTCTTATGTTCCAAGCGGGTCACCAGCTCTACCGCCACGTGGTACAGTTCGATAATGACCGACGACTGACGGTTGATGTCCCTCTCCAACGTATGCTCGCACCCGATAGACTTTCGGACGCGCACAGCTTCCACCGGACGCAGGTCTATCCCGCGGGCAAAGTCGTAGTAGACGCCGCCCGCCTTGCCGAACTCGCGCAGCAACATCGCTTGCGAGCAGGCTCTCAGCTGCCCGCCGTTATGTATCCCCAAGGCGTGCATCTTCTTTGCCGTCACCGGACCTACTCCCCAGAAGCTCTCTATCGGTAGGCGCGCGATGAACTCCAACGCCTGGTCGGGATGGATGGTACACAGCCCGTCGGGCTTGCGGTAGTCGGATGCTATCTTGGCAAGGAACTTATTGTAGGAGACTCCGGCAGAGGCCACCAGGTTCAGCCGTTCGCGCACTTTCCGTTTGATTTCCTTCGCGATGTCCACCGCCAGGGGGATACCCGGCTTGTTTTCCGTCACGTCCAGGAACGCCTCATCCAAGGAGATAGGCTCTATGAGGTCCGTATATTCGTGGAATATCTCGTGTATCTGGCGCGACACAGCCTTGTAGACCTCCATACGCCCCGGAATGAAGATAAGCTGCGGGCAGAGCCTTCGCGCCTTCTGCGACGACATCGCCGAGCGCACCCCGAAGCGCCGCGCCTCGTAGCTCGCCGTAGATACCACACTCCGCTCTTCCGCACCGCCCACCGCCACGGGCTTGCCACGTAGCTCCGGATGGTCGCGCTGCTCCACCGAAGCGTAGAAAGCGTCCATGTCGATGTGTATAATCTTCCGTCCGGTCATAAGGCATCAATCCACCTCCGCCCGGGGCATATGCGGGCAATCCGCCTCGTTCAATATGGAACTGTGCGCCAGGTAGTCGGGCGTTTCGGCATAAATGAACATCACGCTCCCGCCCTTGATGGCATCGATGATAGGACGGGTAAGCTTCCTCGGGAGAGCCGGACAGCCGAAGCTGCGCCCCAGGCGTCCGCCCCTATCCGCCACCGAGGGGTCGGCATAGGCAGCTCCGTGCATCACGATGGCACGCTCGCGGGCGCGGTCGTTGATGCCCTGCTCCAGTCCGTTCAGAATGAGCGAGTAACCGTTCCTGCCCTGATAGGTCGTCTCGGTCAGATAGAACCCCAGGGAACTTTTGTAGGAGCCGCGTTCGTTGGAGAAAGAGGTGGCATAGTTGCCGCCACTGTTCCGCCCGTGCGAGACGACCGAGGAGAAGAGCAGCCTGCACCGTTGCATATCGAACACGAACAGCCGCTTCTCGGTAGAGGGACGGGAAAAGTCTATCAGCGTCAGCACGTCCCGCTTGCGGCCGGTTATCTTATGGTATCCCGCCACCGCCTGCCGGAAGGCTTTCCAGTTGACCACCCCTTCCAACTGCATGGAGCGGTAGAGCGCGGCACACTCCGCCGCCGCTTCCGCCGATGCGGCCTCGGAAGTTTCCGCCCCGCCGACGGAAGGCTCGTCCCCCAAAAACAGGGAACAAGGAAGAAACAGACAGAAAACAAGCCAACAAAATCGTAACATAACTATCTACTCCGGATGAATATCGGCGGCAAAAATAGCACTTTCCGCCCATACACCTATCACACAGATAGTTAAAAAGAGAGGGATTATTCGATAACAACTACTAAAGAACGTTCCGTCGGTGCCCAGTCGAAGACGAACTTCGCGTGCGAGGTGGCGTTGCGCACGCACATATGCGAGCGCGGCGTGGTGCCCAACGACCAGCTGTACTCCACCATAGCCGTGCGCGGCACATTCACCGGCACCCCGTGGATGTAGGCGCCGTTGGTGAATCGGCTGGCATAGGGCGCATACCCGCCCGTCTCGGCAGAGCCGTCCTTCAGAAAGACCATGCGCGCCTTCTTCTGCTGCAACAGATACATCCCCAGCGGTGTCTCCTGCGCATAAGGCGGCGCGTGTCGGCCCGTAGTGGCGGGATTCATGCTGCGGATTTTCCAGCTGCCCCTGTCCGCACGTTCCAGTGTAGCGATGTGCTGCTCCTTGCGGTCGACAAAAACAACGTGATGAAAGACGGTGCTGTCTGCCAGCCGCTTCAGGTAGCGGCGGGGAACCAGCCACTCCTCTTCCCGGGTGACGGGAAGGATACGGACAAAACCGCCTGTCGTATCCCGCAGGCAGGCAAGTGTCCCGTCCCTGCCATACCGCTCGGGCACCAGCGTGTCTCCAGGCAAGTACAAAGGGACGGACTGGTAACGCTCCACCCCGAGCGTGTCCGCCACACGGCGGTAGGCATTGCGCACGAAGCTGCGCACCAAGGGAGCTTCGCCGTTCTGGTTCTTATAGTTCTGCAGCACCACCCACCGGACGCCGTCACGCTGCATATTCTCTATATACGCCAGGCAACAGCGGACGACCGCCCATTTGAAAGAGCGCACCGTGTCTTTATAGGGATAGGTGTCCTCCAAGGTATATGTATCGTAAAGCAGTTCTTTGGCAAGCGTCACGTCGGCAGCCGTCAGCGGTTTCTCCTCGAAAGGCACGGGCAGCGCGGGCACGATGGTATCGGCCTGCACCGGAATCTGCACGGCAGCAGGCAGCGAAGAAGCCTCCCGACGCCCGCCGCATCCGGCAAATGCCACGCACGCAAGGACGGTGAAGAAAAAGCAGAATCGTTTCATAAGTTTCATAAAGATGAGTTTTGGGGTTCGCAATCGTTTTTTTTAATCTTCATGAATACCTTGTTCTACAGACAAAGATACGGATTTTTCTTTACCTAATAACGATTTCCACCCGATATTTGTTGCAAGGCACACAGGCTTCCTGCTGCAAAACATTGCAACTCCTTTGCAGCGGCGCTGCATCTATAGATGCAGTAGCGCTGCAAACCTTTTGCAGTGACGCTGCAACTATAGATGCAGCAGCACTGCAAAGAAGATGCAGTAGCTTTGCAAAGAAGATGCAACGACTTTGCAACCAAGTTGCATCCCCCACTCCCTACCTTTGCAACATAAATAAGAAAAAGATGGGACACCCTAATTGTACGTGTTGCTGCGGTACGCACAACGATGCACAGCCGAAGCAGGCTCCGGAACACCGGAGCTTCTTAAAAGAGTATTGGAGAATCCTGCTCTCCGCCGCCCTTCTCGCCGGAGGAACCGCGATGGGAACGGCAGGCGTGGGGTTCTTCACGCACAATGCCGTCGCGTTTGCCTGGTATCTGGCGGCCTACCTGCCCGTAGGCTTGCCCGTGCTGAAGGAGGCATGGGAAAGCGTGCTGCAAAAAGACATCTTCAGCGAATTCACACTGATGTCCGTCGCCACCTTAGGGGCTTTCTACATCAAGGAGTATCCGGAAGGCGTGGCGGTGATGCTCTTCTACGCCTTGGGAGAGTCGTTTCAGGAGAGAGCGGTGGACAGGGCCAGGCGGAACATCGGCGCACTGCTCGACGTGCGCCCGGAGACGGCGACGGCAGTCAGGGGCAATGAGACCGCGACCGTATCTCCCCGCCACGTGCAGGTGGGCGACATCATCGAAGTGAAAGCCGGAGAACGCGTCCCGCTGGATGGCAGGATGCTGGGCGAAGCCGCCGCATTCAACACCTCCGCCCTCACGGGCGAAAGCACACCGCGCATCTTCCGCAAAGGCGAAGAAGTGCTTGCCGGAATGATTGCCACGGACAGGGTCGTCCGGATGGAAGTAACGAGACCTTTCGAGCAGAGTGCCCTGTCGCGCATACTCGAGCTGGTGCAGAACGCATCCGAGCGCAAAGCGCCCGCCGAACTGTTCATACGCAAGTTTGCACGCATCTACACGCCTGCCGTCACCGGGCTGGCGGCACTGATTGTGCTGTCGCCTTTCCTCTATTCGCTGGCAGACACGCAGTTCACGTTCGTCTTCAGCGACTGGCTCTACCGGGCACTCGTGTTCCTGGTCATTTCATGCCCCTGCGCGCTGGTGGTCAGCATTCCCCTAAGCTACTTTGGCGGCATCGGCGCCGCGTCCCGTCTGGGGATACTGTTCAAGGGCGGCAACTACCTGGACGCCATCACCCGAATCAACACGGTGGTCTTCGACAAGACGGGCACGCTGACCCAAGGCACGTTCACCGTACAAGCCTGCCACACGCGACGCGGCATCTCCGAAGAGAAGCTGATACGCAGCGTCGCCTCCGCAGAGCGCAACAGTACCCATCCCATAGCCAAGGCCGTCACCGCCTACGCGACACAAAGGCAGATAGCCTTGGCACCGGCGGCAGAAGTCGCCGAGATAGCGGGCCGCGGCCTTGAAGCGGTGATAGACGGCGAGCGCATCCTCGTAGGCAACACCCGCCTGCTGTCCGAGCACAAGGTGGAATACCCGCAGGAATTATCCGGAATCGCCGACACGGCAGTACTTTGCGCCATCGGCACGGCCTATGCGGGCCACCTGCTGCTGTCCGACACCCTGAAAGAAGACGCCCGCCAAGCCATCAGCGATTTGAAAGCTTTAAATATCACTAATATTCAGCTGCTGTCGGGAGACAGGCAGGCGATTGTCACTACCTTTGCGGAGAAGTTGGAAGTGGCACAAGCCTTCGGCGACCTGCTGCCCGACGGCAAAGTGGAGCGCATCGAAGCGCTGCGGCAGCATACGGACAACCGGATAGCCTTCGTAGGCGACGGCATCAACGATGCCCCCGTCCTTGCCCTCAGCCACGTCGGCATCGCAATGGGCGGACTGGGCAGCGATGCCGCCATCGAGACGGCCGACGTCGTCATCCAGACCGACCAGCCCTCCAAGGTGGCCACCGCCATACGCATCGGCAGACAGACCCGCCGGATTGTCTGGCAGAACATTTCGCTGGCCTTCGGGGTTAAACTGCTGGTACTGCTCTTAGGTGCCGCCGGATGGGCAACGTTGTGGGAAGCCGTTTTTGCAGATGTCGGCGTCGCCCTCATCGCCATAGCGAATGCCATCCGCATACAGAAACTGATAAAATAAGAAAAGCCGGAGAATCCGATGAAAGAGAAAGATTACTTAGACTTGCTGGCGGAAAGAGAGATACAACCCACCGCCATACGTCTGCTGGTATTGCAGACCATGTTGAAGGCAGGCCGCTCCGTCTCCCTGCTCGACCTGGAGAATATACTGGACACAGTCGACAAGTCCTCCATCTTCCGCACCATCACCCTCTTCCTGTCCCATCACCTGATACACTGCATTGACGACGGGACAGGCTCTTCCAAGTATGCCGTGTGCAGCACCGGCTGCTCTTGCGAGGTCAACGACCTGCATACCCACTTTCACTGCGAGGGATGCAACAAGACATTCTGCCTCCCCCATATCCCCACCCCGGTGGTGCAGCTGCCGGAAGGGTTCACGCTCAGCAGCATCAACTATGTGCTGAAAGGGCTTTGCCCGGAATGTGCAAGGAAGGCGGCGCTTAAGAATTTTTCCTCCAAAGACAGATAAACAAAAATACGGCAACACCCAATATCTTCCATTCAAACATCCCATACGCCATCCAATTCCTGGCAAATAAGATGCCGGACGTAAATAAGGTATTTCTGATAGGTAAACAATATCTATGCGAAAAGATTGAAGCGAAGATAGATGCGAACGGGCTAAACAAGGTGCTGAAGGGGATGTTTTATAGGATAGAATAAATATTTCAAAAAATAATATCCAAGCGCTTGTATAATTACCAAAAGGTTATTATGTTTGCAGTGTCATTAAGTATCGCGATCTTTTTATGACTGAAGAAGAAGAGCTAAAGGCTCGAATTGAAGCTGCGAAAAAAGACCTCAGCTTCTTTTCCCTCTATTGGAATGACATTCAAAATACTGATTGGATTTCCGATGAGGAGCTTGAAAACGGCATTGACGATTGTCTCGACGATTTGAATGATGCTCAAAACAAGCTGAATGAAAACGGTAGCCCTCCTTGAGGGGGCTACTTTTTCTCTAACATATATTTTTTTAGGCTTATGGACGTACAAAAAGAATTGGAAAAATGGAAATCGGAATATGCATCATGCAATACTCCGGAAGAATTGGCAGACCATGCAAAACGTTTTAGAGCCTTTTTGCAGACACTTTCACCGGAAGACAAGAAAGCGTTTGCGCAAGTGTTCCAAAATGGCGCCAGGCAATCAATAAATGAAGCTCGGGACATTGTAAAGGCTGTGGAGATTAGACAAACCTTAGAAAAAGTATTGCCTTTTGCATCCATGTCATATATTGCCCAGCACTATTTCGGCAAGACACGTCAATGGCTGTATCAGCGAATTAACGGAAGTACGATTAACGGTAAACCGGCTAATTTTACGATTGATGAACTAAACACATTATCCATGGCTTTATCCGAGCTTGGAGACATCATGAAAGATACTTCTCGGTCTATCGCGAGACCGTAAGTCTTAATGACAATTAGAAGGGCTTCCACGAGTTGGAAGCCTTTTTTATTCTTTATATTGTATATGTGAAATGGATGAGGGGCAGTAAAAAAAAGGGGGGGGGGGAGCAGTAGAAAAAGAAAAATCCCTGAATCGTTGAAATTCAAGGATTTTTTCTTTTTCAATTTTCTACTTTCGTGGAGCTGGAGGGAATCGAACCCTCGTCCAAACGAGGAAATCATAAGCTTTCTACATACTTATCTTTGCCTAAGTTTTCGTGCAACGGCAGAACCAAAGCCATCAACCGCTACCTTATCCTCTTGAGTTTCATCCGCGTCGCGAGGCCGACACGAACTATCCCCGATTTCACTGCACCACTTTGCCGGAATGCTTCGGAGCAACAGTTTCCGAGTGATGTCACGTCCCAGCACCTGGTGCCGGGATTAAGCTTCAATCTACTGTACTTCGATTAAGCAGCAAGAGCGTAATTAGTTTCGCCAGATAAAATTTTGAAGACTGAGATTTAAGTGCAAATCAACGACGCACTGTATGCTTACTTACCATTTCTGCCCGCTGTCAAATCCAGTCAACCCCATGACGTTATAACAATCTTGCTTTCGGAAGAGAACGGCGCCTATCGGCTAAGCCGAGGGATGAAAAAAAGGAAAAACTGCATCCCGCTTTTCATGCCCAGCCGCTTTCTTCGGTGCAAAGATACATATTCTTTTGTTACCAACCACCATTTCTTTGCAAATATTAGCTGATGCGACCTAACGGGATGCGCACGGACAAGGGGTTTCGTGCCTGACGGCTATTCGTTCCACCACGGTGGAAATTTTGTTCCACCGCGGAGAAAGTTTTGTTCCACCGCGGTGGAACGAAAGTTACCCCATGGTGGAACGATTTAATGTCAGGCACGAAAGGCGTTAACCGTTTAGACAAAACGTAACGCATCGGCACACGCATACCCTTCCTCGTAGAGGTCGGTCAGTTTGCCGATGTTCTTCTCGATGCGGTCTACCACTATCGGCTTTTGCGGACGTATGACGATCAGCTCGCCCGCATCTTCCAGCCGCTCCACCAGCGCCAGCTGTTCGTTGTAGAGAATGCTGCGCCGGTTGATGGCGGCGCGCAGACGCGGATATTTCCTATATATAAAAGGTGGGACTTTCGTGCCTTGAATCACCTTCCGGTAGCCCCGGTTGCGCGTCAGCACCACCACGTTGCGGTCGTAACCGTCGCGGCGGGCACGCAGCAAGGGGATGCTGTCCACGATGCCGCCGTCCAGCATCGGGATGTCGTCCACGTAGGCGATGGGGCACACGAAGGGCAGGCTGCTCGAGGCACGCACGATGTCGATGACACGCTCCTTGTCGCGCTTCTCCTCAAAGTAGTTGGCTTCTCCGGTCAGGCAGTTGGTGGTCACCATGACAAAACGCTCCGCGCGGCTGAAATACCCGTCATAATCGTAAGGCAGGATGCGTTCGGGAAACTCCCGGAACAGCAGGTCGAAATCCATGATGTTGCGCTTCTTCAGCAGATACTTCAGCCCGATGTAATGGTACTTCGCCAGCAGGTCGATGTTGCTGTACCTGGCACGCCCGCGCTGCCCCGACATATACGACAGGCCGTTGCAGGCACCCGCACTGACGCCAATCGTATAAGGGAAACGGATTCCCCGGTCCATAAAATTATCCAGCACGCCGCAGGTGAAGACGCCGCGCATACCGCCGCCCTCAAGAACCAGACCACTACGGCTGCCTATATGTACTATTTTATCCATAAGTGACAGAATTAACGCGCCAAAGATAGCTTTTGTTTACGATATTCTGCCTATATTTGCAGCAACAACCATTATTAATAACATTTTAATCATGATGAGAAAGTCTATATTGATTGCCGCATTGGGAGTGTTCAGCCTGAATGTTGCGGCACAAGACGCCCCGAAAGAAGAGGGATTCGTCTTCACTACTGTAAAAGAAAACCCGATTACGTCCATCAAAAACCAGAACCGGGCAGGCACGTGCTGGTGCTACTCCGGACTGGCATTCATCGAGTCGGAACTACTCCGCATGGGCAAGGGAGAGTACGACCTGTCTGAAATGTTCATCGTGCACAACACCTATCTGGACCGCGCCGACAGGGCCGTACGCACACACGGCGATGTCTCCTTCGCGCAAGGCGGCTCGTTCTACGATGTCATCTATGGCATGAAAACCTTCGGACTGGTGCCCGAAGCAGAGATGCGTCCGGGAGTGATGTACGGCGACACGCTGAGCAACCACACCGAGCTGACAGCCGTGTCCGATGCCGTAGTGGCAGCCATCGCCAAAGGAAAGCTGCGCAGCCTGCAGACCGACAACGCGAAGAACCCGCTCTGGAAGAAAGCCATCACTGCCATCCACGACATCTACCTGGGCGAACGTCCCGAGAAGTTCACCTACCAAGGCAAGGAATACACTCCGAAATCCTTCTACGAATCTACCGGACTGAATGCGGACGACTATGTTTCGCTCACTTCCTACACGCACCATCCGTTCTACCAGCCGTTCATCCTCGAGATACAGGACAACTGGCGCTGGGCTTCTTCTTACAACCTGCCCATCGACGAACTGATGCAGGTGTTCGACCATGCCATTGACAAGGGCTACACCATCGCCTGGGGTAGCGACGTGAGCGAGCAGGGTTTCACACGCGACGGCATCGCCGTAATGCCCGACGTGGAAAAAGTGCAGGAACTGAGCGGTTCGGACATGGCGCACTGGCTGAAGATGAAACCCGAAGAGAAGAAACTGAACACCAAGCCGCAGCCGCAGAAGTGGTGCACACAGGAAGAGCGCCAAGCCGCATACGACAACTGGGAAACGACCGACGACCACGGTATGCTGATTTACGGTACGGCCAAAGACCAGGAAAGCAACGAATACTACATGGTGAAGAACTCTTGGGGCAAGGCCGGCAAATACCAAGGCGTATGGTATGCTTCAAAGGCATTCGTGCGCTATAAGACGATGAACATCATCGTGCATAAAAACGCGCTGCCCAAGGACATCGCCAAGAAACTGGGCATCAAATAATATCTTTCCGAATCCTTAAGATGCAGGTTAAGCGGATTTTGCGGGTTCTCCTTCCGGATGAATCTGCGGAATCCGCTTAATTTATACACTCTTCCCCATACATTTTTGCTCAAAATCGTCCCAAATGTGCATTTTTTACCTCGTTTTCTTGCCAAACCCAACTCTTTGCGTAAATTTGCACGCTGATAGTTAACCGGATAATTCCAGTAGCAGGCCCCTACTACTCCTATTCCCGGCACTGACATTATAGAAATACTAATACTAATAATTAATAGCATGAGTTTAAAAATTGTTGTATTGGCAAAACAAGTTCCCGACACACGCAACGTCGGGAAAGATGCCATGAAAGCCGACGGAACCATTAACCGTGCGGCACTCCCTGCCATCTTCAACCCCGAAGACCTGAACGCCCTCGAACAGGCACTGCGGCTGAAAGATGAACATCCGGGCTCCACCGTAACCATCCTGACCATGGGACCGGGACGGGCAGCCGAAGTCATTCGCGAAGGGCTCTACCGAGGAGCCGACAACGGCTACCTGCTGACCGACCGCGCTTTTGCCGGAGCCGACACACTGGCCACTTCATACGCGCTTGCCACAGCCATCCGCAAAATCGGTGACTACGACATCATCATCGGCGGCCGCCAGGCCATCGACGGCGACACGGCGCAAGTAGGCCCGCAGGTTGCCGAGAAGTTGGGACTGACACAGGTGACCTACGCCGAAGAGATTCTGAACGTGGACAAGGCTGCCAAGAGAATCACCGTGAAACGCCACATCGACGGCGGCGTGGAGACCGTAGAAGGCCCGCTGCCCATCGTCATCACCGTAAACGGAAGTGCTGCACCCTGCCGTCCGCGCAACGCCAAACTGGTGCAGAAGTACAAACGCGCCCTCGGCGCACAGGAGAAAGCTGCCATCGAGAAAGAAGGCGCCGAACTCGCCTATGCCGAACTTTACGAGAAATATCCCTATCTGAACATCACGGAATGGAGCGTTGCCGACGTCAACGGCGACCTCGCACAATGCGGTCTGAGCGGCTCGCCTACCAAGGTGAAGACCATTCAGAACATCTCCTTCCAAGCCAAGGAAAGCAAGACGCTGACCGGCAGCGACCAGGATGTAGAAGATTTGATTGTTGAACTGTTGGCTAACCATACCATTGGATAAGTGACGAGCTACAAAGCGACAAGCTACAAGAAGCCGCGCCGTTCATTATCGCACAGGACAGCACTTGTAGCCCGTAACTCGTAACTAAAAAACTAAAAGAACATGAACAACGTATTCGTATATTTAGAGATAGAAGGCACTACGGTTGCCGATGTCAGTCTCGAACTCCTGACCAAAGGTCGTAAATTGGCTAACCAGTTGGGCTGCCAGCTGGAAGCCATCGCTGCCGGAAGCAATCTGGCAGGCATTGAAAAGCAAGTATTGCCCTTCGGCGTAGACAAACTCCACGTTTTCGACGCTCCGGGGTTGTTCCCCTACACTTCCCTACCCCACTCTTCCATCCTCATCAACCTGTTCAAGGAAGAACAGCCGCAAATCTGCCTGATGGGCGCCACCGTCATCGGTCGCGACCTCGGTCCGCGCGTCTCTTCCGCACTGACCAGCGGACTGACCGCCGACTGTACCTCCCTGGAAATCGGTAGCCACGAGGACAAGAAAGAGGGCAAGACCTACGAGAATCTGCTCTACCAAATCCGTCCCGCCTTCGGCGGCAACATCGTGGCAACGATTGTGAATCCCGAACATCGCCCGCAGATGGCGACCGTGCGCGAGGGCGTGATGAAGAAAGAAATTCTGGATGCCAACTACCAAGGTGAAGTCATCCGTCACGACGTAGCCAAGTATGTTCCCGAAACGGACTACGTGGTGAAAGTCATCGACCGACACGTAGAAAAAGCAAAACACAACCTGAAAGGCGCCCCCATCGTCATAGCCGGCGGCTACGGCATGGGTAGCAAGGAAGGTTTCGATATGCTGTTCGAACTCGCCAAGGAACTTCACGCCGAAGTAGGTGCCAGCCGTGCCGCCGTCGATGCCGGCTATGCCGACCACGACCGTCAGATTGGTCAGACAGGTGTAACGGTTCGCCCGAAACTCTACATCGCCTGCGGCATCAGCGGACAAATCCAGCACATCGCCGGTATGCAGGAGAGCGGCATCATCATCTCCATCAACAATGACGAGAACGCTCCCATCAATACCATTGCCGACTACGTCATCAACGGTACGGTGGAAGAGGTCATTCCGAAGATGATAAAGTATTATAAATCGCATAGTAAATGATTTTCTGAGGGAGTTAGAAGGAGTTAAAGGAGTTATCAGTCCGCAAGCGGACTTAGGATTAAAGCCAATAGTTTTATTTTATGACACAAAGTTTTAAGGATATTTTAGCATGGCAGAAAGCCCACTCGTTTGTTTTGCAAGTATATCATGCTACGCGCAATTATCCGACAGAAGAACGCTTCGGACTTTGTTCACAATTCCAAAGAGCAGCGGTTTCAATACCTGCGAACATTGCGGAAGGTTACAGAAAACTGGGACAGGCTGACAAACTCCGTTTCTTGAATGTCTCACAAGGTAGTTTGGAAGAATGCAGATATTACATACTCCTTTCTAAAGACCTTCATTACATCACCGAAGATAAATATAATGAATTAACAAGAAGTATAGAGGATGTCAGCAGGTTGTTAAATGCATATTGCAAAGGTATAACTACCAAGAGTTTTAAGGATTGATGAAAGGCCCTTAGCCAGACTATCGGCTTTAACTCCTTTAACTCCTAACGAAGTGATAACTCCTCTAACTCCTCGAATAAAAGAAAAACAATATGGCAAACTTTTATACAGAAGTTCCCGAATTGAAGTATCATCTGAACAATCCGATGATGCAACGTATCTGCGAACTGAAAGAACGCGGGTATCAAGACAAAGAGAAGTATGACTATGCTCCGCAGGACTATGCGGATGCAATCGACTCATACGACAAAGTACTCGAAATCACGGGTGAAATCACCGGCGACATCATCGCCCCCAATGCCGAAGGCGTGGATGCCGAAGGTCCTCATTGCGCCAACGGCCGCGTGGAATATGCCAGCGGCACGAAGCAGAACCTCGACGCCATGGTGAAAGCCGGCCTGAACGGAATGACCATGCCGCGCCGTTTCGGCGGACTGAACTTCCCGATTACCCCGTACACCATGTGCGCCGAAATCGTGGCTGCCGCCGATGCCGGCTTCGGCAACATCTGGTCGCTGCAAGACTGTATCGAAACCCTCTACGAGTTCGGCAACGAAGACCAGCACAGCCGCTTCATCCCCCGCATCTGCGCCGGCGAAACCATGTCGATGGACCTGACCGAACCGGATGCCGGTTCCGACCTGCAAAGCGTGATGCTGAAAGCCACCTACGACGAAGCCAACAACTGCTGGCGTCTGAACGGTGTGAAGCGTTTCATCACGAACGGTGACGCCGATCTGCACCTCGTATTGGCACGTTCGGAAGAGGGGACAAAAGACGGCCGTGGCCTCTCCATGTTCATCTACGACAAGCGCGACGGCGGCGTCAACGTACGCCGCATTGAGAACAAGCTGGGCATCCACGGTTCGCCCACGTGCGAGTTGGTCTACAAGAACGCGAAATGCGAGCTTTGCGGCGACCGCAAGCTCGGTCTGATTAAATACGTCATGGCACTGATGAACGGCGCCCGCCTGGGCATCGCCGCCCAGTCCGTAGGCCTGTCGCAAGCCGCCTACAACGAAGGACTTGCCTACGCCAAAGACCGCAAGCAGTTCGGCAAGGCCATCATCGAGTTCCCGGCAGTATACGATATGCTTGCCATCATGAAGGCGAAGCTGGATGCCGGCCGTTCGCTGCTGTACCAGACTTCACGCTACGTTGACATCTACAAGGCACTGGACGACATCGCCCGCGAACGCAAGCTGACTCCCGAAGAACGCCAGGAGCAGAAGAAATATGCCAAGCTTGCCGATGCCTTCACCCCGCTTGCCAAGGGTATGAACTCGGAATATGCCAACCAGAACGCCTACGACAGCATCCAGATTCACGGCGGTTCGGGCTTCATGCTGGAGTATGCCTGCCAGCGCATCTATCGCGACGCACGCATCACGTCCATCTACGAAGGTACCACCCAGTTGCAGACGGTGGCAGCCATCCGCTACGTCACCAACGGCGCGTATGCCGCTACCCTGCGCGATTACGAGCAGGTGCCCTGTAGTGAAGCAATGCAGCCGCTGATGGACCGCGTCAAGGAGATGACGGGCAAGTTCGAAGCCTGCACCAATGCCGTCAAAGAAAGCGGCAACCAGGAGCTGCTGGACTTCGTGGCACGCCGTCTGTACGAAATGGCAGCCGTGTGCGTCATGTCTCACCTGATTATCCAGGATGCGACCCAAGCACCGGAACTGTTCGCCAAATCCGCGCAGGTCTACGTGAACTATGCGGAAGCTGAGATAGAGAAACACTTCAACTTCATCCGCAAATTCAAAGCAGAAGAGCTGGAAAGTTACCGTAAGTAAGCGCACCGCTCAGAAGAGAAGCAACACATATAGCGGGCATCAGAGTTCAGCCACTCCGATGCCCGCTTGCTTTTCCGGTATCCACACACCAGGCGCCATCCGTCCCCGTCTCATTCGTTCATGCTCCGGATTTTGCAACAGGGCGAACAACGCATCACCTTGCTTTTATAAATTAAAATGCATAAACGAAAACTAAAATTTACTTCACATACAACTAAATAAATAAAAAATCAATAGCTTACAAAAGCTACACATTTTCTTCTCACGCCCGTTTTATTCTAAACTTTTATAAACAACACATAATATCATCTAATTTTCCATCCCAAATCTTTTTAAAATTAATAGAAACCGCTTTATTTGTATGGAAATAAATTTGTTTTCACGCGATTTTCCCAACCTTAAATAAAACAAAGCCCCTTATGAAAACTTATTATTGGCTCTTAACACTAATCATCGCATTTGTCGCACTTCCATGCAAGGCAGACGAATGGATCAGAATCAACCAGTTGGGCTACCTGCCCCAATCCATTAAAGTAGCAGTGTTCATGAGTGAAGCGGAAACCGATGTAAAAGAATACACCTTGGTCGACGCATTCACCGGGAAAACAGTGCACACTTTTACCGCTCCCAAAGCTACCGGCAAACTGGGTGGCATGAAGAGTACCTACCGGCTGGACTTCAGCAACTTCCAGGAAACAGGTACGTATTATCTGAAAGCGGGCAAAGCCGTTTCCCCGCGTTTTCCCATCAACGCACAGGTCTATAACGGCACGGCCGACTTCCTGCTGAACTATATGCGCCAGCAACGCTGCGGCTACAACCCGTTCCTGAAGGACAGTTGCCACGTGCACGACGGCTACATCGTCTACCATCCCACCAAGACCGGACAGCACATCGACGTGCGCGGCGGCTGGCACGACGCGACCGACTATCTGCAATACACCACGACTTCCGCCAATGCCATCTACCAAATGATGTTCGCCTACCAGGAGAACCCCGAAGCGTTCGGCGACGCCTACGATGCCAACGGACTGCCGGGCGCAAACGGCATTCCCGACATTGTGGACGAAATAAAATGGGGATTGGACTGGCTGAACCGCATGAACCCCGCTCCCGGCGAACTCTACAACCAAATTGCCGACGACCGCGACCATGCCGGGATGCGCCTGCCCAACAAGGACGAGGTAGACTACGGTTACGGACCGGGCAAAGGACGTCCGGTATACTTCTGTAGCGGCGAACCCCAGGTACGCGGCAAGTTCATCAATGCCACCACGGGCGTAGCCAGCACAGCCGGCAAGTTTGCTTCCTGCTTTGCCTTAGGAGCCAGAATTCTGAAGGACTTCTATCCCGAGTTCGCCGCCGAAATCGGTGGGAAAGCCGATGCCGCCTATCAGGAAGGTGTCAAGAAACCGGGAGCCTGCCAGACCGCTTCCGTCAAATCGCCCTACATCTACGAAGAAGACAACTGGGTGGATGACATGGAACTCGGAGCCATGGAACTCTACAAAACCACCGGCAAGCCCGAATACCTGTCGCAAGCCCTCGAATACGGACGCCGCGAGCCTGTCACCCCGTGGATGGGTGCCGACAGCGCCCGCCACTACCAGTGGTATCCGTTCATGAACATGGGACACTACCACCTTGCCACCGCCGCCAACCGGCGTATCAGCCGGGAGTTCATACGCAATATGCGCACCGGCATCGAGCGTACCCATGAGAAAGCAGTCGAAAGCCCCTTCCTGCACGGTATCCCCTACATCTGGTGTTCCAACAACCTGACCACTGCCATGCTGACGCAATGCCGACTATATCGTGAAACCACCGGCGACGAGACGTATGCCGAAATGGAAGCTGCCCTCCGCGACTGGCTGTTCGGATGCAATCCGTGGGGAACAAGTATGATTGTAGAGCTGCCGCTTTACGGCGACTATCCTTCGCAGCCCCACTCATCGCTGCTCAATGCAGGAGTAGGCAACACGACCGGCGGACTGGTAGACGGCCCGGTATACCGTAGCATCTTCGAAAGCCTGCGGGGCGTCAACATGACCGGCATTCCCGGCACGCCCGGACAAGACTACGAACGCTTCCAGCCGGAACTGATGGTCTACCACGATGCCATCCACGACTACTCTACCAACGAACCTACGATGGACGGCACCGCCAGCCTCACCTATTACCTTTCTGCCATGCAAAAAGAAGGCATGAAGCAGGCAAAGACATCGGCAGACAAGAACATATACGTCAATGGCGGCATCGTACGCACCGACCCATCGAAGAAACAAATCAGCCTGGTGTTTACAGCCGCCGACAAGGCAGACGGCGCCGATGCCATCATCAGCACACTGAAGAAGCACGGCATCAAGGGCGGATTCTTCTTCACCGGCGAATTCTACGAACGCTATCCCGAAGTGGTGAAACGCTTGCGCAATGAAGGCCATCTGGTAGGCAGCCACAGTTACGGCCACCTGCTCTATATGCCCTGGGGACACCGCGACTCCCTGCTGGTCAGCCGCGAAGAGTTTGAGAAGGATATGCTGAAAAGCTACGAAGCGATGCGCAAGGCAGGCATCGAATACAAAGACGCCCCTGTGTACATCCCGCCCTACGAATACTACAACAAAGAGATAGCGGCATGGGCAAAAAGCATGGGCATACAACTCATCAACTACACCCCCGGCACCATGAGCAACGCGGATTATACCACCCCCGACATGGGAGAGAAATACCGCAGCAGCCAATTCATCTACAACAAAATCATGGAAGTAGAGAAACGGGAAAGGCTGAACGGGCATCTGATGCTGATACACTTCGGCACCGACGACCGCCGTACAGATAAATTCTACAACGGTTATTTGGACAAGCTGATAAAAACGCTGAAACGTAAAGGATATACTTTTGTCCCCGTACTCAAAGCAATTGGAACTGATTCGGCATTATAAATAAGGTTAGTTAAAAAGGTTATCAAGTAAAGGTATTTAAGGTAAAGTTCAATCGGTTTGTTTTCAGAGAACTTCCCCTCGCCCCCAAGAGGTGGAACGTTTCAGAGCAAGCCCCCTGCCTGCGAAAGGTCGGGGGCTTTTCTTTATCCTATATAAACGTTTACCCCCAATGAAATGTAGAGTTCATCTGCTTCTTGGGAGAGTATAATCTTATCTTCGCGGGCAAGCCACCCAAGGGCAGCCCCCAATTCGTTGTCTTCCAACCCGGATTGCCTTTTCAGCGTGCTGTAACTCCATTTGGCGTAATCACTCAACAACTGCCACACTTTGCAGGCATTCAGCCCTATTTCACTTTTGTTCATCTCGCTTTTTCAATTAAAGGGTTAATATAATCTGTTATCTGATTGTCTCTATCGGTATAAAAACATCATTCAGATTATAACAACACAGAAAGCGGACAAAAGATATAAGGTCCGGATGTTTTTTATCATTATTTCACCAATTCACTCATTTATCCCTACTCGCATCAACAAGAATACTAAAATTTCTGTTCGTCAGACTAGATGTTTGCTGCCAGCTTCTTTCAGATTCCAACTCGCGATGGACACCCTTGCTTTGGGCTGTATGATTCCCGCTATTAGGGTTCATTGGGGACTTACACCCGTTAGCTAATACGTATCCGTCCGAAAAGATCCGACTTGCAGTTCTGTTCTAATTTTTGAAGTTGTATGGGAGTAATAGGCTCAGGTCGT
>ERZ808024.294-NODE-294-length-27762-cov-6.104064_pt1 | contig 27762 bp, 33 predicted proteins | sample MGYA00380181_ERZ808024 | MGnify/ENA primary metagenome ERZ808024 (study PRJEB31490, sample SAMN06133413) | mouse gut metagenome | isolation source: Z2_1 | host: mice | place: China: Chengdu | collected 2015-05 ...
AACCACGTGATACCGTCGCTAATCATCTGCTGGTAATCCTCCTCGCTCATGACAAATAGCTGGCGCACCCATACGGTGGAGTTCTTTTGTGGTCCGACCATGACGCGCAGCTCAACATGTGTGTCTTCGGTAAGTTCGCCCGGTGGAGTGACGATACGCCCCGGCACTCCGTCCCACTGTGCGGTAGCCAGTTCGACGCCTGCCGGCATTTTTATCATGCGCAGCATGTTGGTTGCGAAACTGGTTTGTTTGCCCCCGACCTCCGCGCCGAAACGGTATACGCCGGCCGGCACGTTCGCCATCCACAGGTAGGCGTAACTGTCATTGATATCCGCGTTGTTTGTGATCTGCATACGGTTATCGCTGAGCATCTGTATTGTCAACTGCTTGCCGCCGCCGCCGCGCCACCGGCTTGCGTCTACGGGCTTCGGATCAGGCAGCAGATTGCGTATTTCATTCATCGGTATCACCTTCCGTCAGTTTTTTCTGAAGGAGCGTGTTCTGCGCCTGGAGCATCGCGATCTGGATGGCCTGTGATTTGATTTGTTCGGCGAGGTTGTTGATCACGGTGTATGGGTCGAGGCCCTGCTCATCGTTCATTGTTGTTCCTTTCTTCGGGCATGAATTGCCGGTAAAACTGTTCCTGCGCGTCACTGAATGCCGCCATCGCGGCGTCATCGTCAGCGAGCGCTGCGTCGAACACTGCTGCAAGATCGTTGGTGCTGCGTTTGCTGCGTGCCCGTGCCGGCCGTGTGGTTGTGATGGCTCCGAGCGCGCTCAACGTTCGCTGCTGTGCGGCGGTGAGTGGGTCATTGAGAGACGCCTCATCAGCAGTCAGCACCATGGTTGGGGCGACGGTATCCGAGAGTGCCGCGTCCAATGATTCGTACGCGATGGTCCACGGGTTGCGGCCATCCTCATCAACCTGCTCGGGCGTGGTGGCGGAATCCAACATGATCTGGATCGTCTGACCGGGGGATTGCGAGCCGAGCAGCTCACCCCACGCGGCGAGCGCGTCATACGTGGTGTGCAGCACCTGCCCCATGTTTGTCGGTTCGCCCTCCGCCTGTTCTCCCTCATAGGGAATGGTGACCGTGATCTGCGTGGCACCGAACTCAGTGTCCATTGGGTTCTCCGTTTCATGAGCTGATGAGATAGCTGAGCGTGACCAGGTTGTATCTGACCGCGTTTGATTCATCGAACAGCACGGCGTATTGGGTGGCGTTGACCATCACATGGCGTGGCATGGCGCGTACGATCACTTGGAATGATCCGCTTTTCTCATTGCATGTGCTGGCCGACCAGTAGCATCCGGGCTTATCCGAGTCGAGGCTGACCATGGATTTATACCGCCCGTAGGCGGGTGGCGTGATCCCGAACGTATGGGTGATCTTGGCGTATTCCTTGAGGGTGTTTGATGAGTTTTCGCTCCAGCTGGCGGCGAATGTCGCACGGCCGTCCATACCGCCGAGGTACCCGCACAAATGCAGTATCCCCGTTTGACTGTTGGCCAGTATGCCCACTGGTTTTTTGTTATCGACGCTGGCTGCGATACGCACCCATGTGGCTCCGTTGTTCTGCGCGTCATCTGCCCTGACATACAGGCTCGCCCATGCGTTGGGTTTGCGGGTAATGATTTCCGCGGTACTGCCGTCGCCGCTGGTTTGGCTCAGTTCGAATGAGCTGCGCCATTCGCGCCGACTGGTGTCCGCGCTTTTACGCAGGTAATCGCAGTTTGCGGTCATGTACACCGTGGCCATTTCGGTTTTAGTAGATGAATTGCGGGTCTGGCCGAGGCGCATGAAAGACCCGAAACCGGTGCCAGCGCCTGCCGATCCGTCGGTGCGCATGCCTCCCTGTAGGGTGAGGGTCGATATGGATCCATATTGTGAGTCGTTTGATTCCGTCGAGATGTATGGGGCTATCGCATATGTGCCGGATAGAGGGAAGCTGATCCCGGATCCGGTCTGATATTGGTCGCTGCCAATGGTCGTGGTCTTGAATGTCGGGCTGATGACGATGCGGTCTCCGCTGAGCGCGGTCTGCAGCGTGCCAACGAGCAGGTTCTCCTGGCCATCGCCATCCAGATGCACGGTTTTGTCACCATTGGCGTTCCACATGTCGAGTGCGCCGTCACGTAGCTTGAAGCCCTTGTTGTCCTCCGTATGGGATTGGAAGACAGCGCCGGTGAATACATAGCCGACGAACTGGCCCGCCTTGATCTTGTCACTCGTGATCGTGGCAGCGGCGATCTTGTCCGCGGTGATTGCGAGCGCGGCGATCTTCTCGGCTGTGATGGCGTTGGCGGCGATCTTGTCCGCGTTCACCGCGAGTGCGGCAATCTTCGCAGTGGTGACTGCGTTCGCTGCGATCTTGTCAGAGACAACACTATTGGCTTTGATCTTGTCGGCGGTCACGCTGTTCGCTGCGATCTTGTCAGCGTTGACCGCGTTGGCGGCCAATTTGTCCGTCGTGATGGCGAGCGCTTTGATTTTCTCGGCCGTTACCGCGTTGGCGGCGAGCAGGTCGGTGCTGATGCTGCCGGTCACGGCGATGGAATCGAGGAATAGATAGTAGGGGGTGAATCGTGTGCCGTTCCATACGAGGGTTTCCTCGACCTCATCGCTGTGTGTGACGAGTACGCTCACGGAATTGTTCGGTTCGCCGAGCCAATATGTTTCCGGGGTCTTGGTACTGGTGCGCCGCCACACGTCCCCCGGCGTGAGATCGTCGTGCGCGGGTTCGTTCGGCTGCGTGTAGACCGTGCTCTTCGAATCGGCCGTGGTCTGCGCGCCAGCGGCTGCGGCCGCGGCGCTGACGGCTTTCGCGTCGGCATTGGCGGCGTCCTTTTTGGCCTGCTCGGCTGTGGTCTGCGCAGTGTCGGCCGCCTGCTGTGCGGCGTATGCCTCGGTGATGTCCTGCAGGCGGAAATCGTCCACGTACATGTCGACAGGCTGGTTGTATGCGAGTCGTGCGCGCAGCAGTGGTGTGCCGCTGGTGGCGACCAGATCGCAACTGGAGTACGCCCACGCGTCACCGTCGCTGGCGCGTATTTCGGTTTTCGCGCTTGTGTCGGCCCAGTTTTTGCCGTCGGTGGAGTATTGCAGGCGCAGGCCGCCGGCGGACGCCGTGCCCATGTTGATGAGCTTGTACCAGATGCTCAGCCGGTAGCGTCGGTCGGTGACCGCGCGCACGGTCTGGGTGCCGGTGAGTTCCTTGGTTCCCAGTCCGCGGTTGAGGTAGGCGCGGCGTGCCCCGGAGTGCGCGAACTGAGAGGTTTCCACGAACGCAGCCCCGGTCACATTCGTCACCCAATAGTCCGTGCCGTGCTCGAATCCACTGTTGGGCTGCAGGTCGGCGGCCTGCTGCATGAGGATGTTCGCCGCGGTCTGCGCACTGGTCGCCGCCTGTTGCGCGCTAGCCGCGGTCGCATTGGCCTGTGTCGCGACGCTGGACGCGTCGGCCGCGGTTGTCTTCGCATCGGACGCGTCGTTCTTGGCGGCGTCGGCGGCCTTTTTGGCGGTGTCGGCCGTGGTGGCGGCGTTCGTCGCGGTGGTGATCGCGTCACGCGCCGCGGTCTCGGCCGCCTGCGTCGCCTTGTACGCGCTCGATGTCTGCACCGTTGTCCACGCGTATTGCCCGTTGGAATAGTCGATACGGCTCGACGTGTACAGGCTCTTCTGCCCGTCATAATCCGGTTCGCTCGTCGTCCATGGCGAGCCCGGTTCCTTTACTGTCGGCAGTGCCGGTTTCGACAGGGCGAGCGCGTACCAGTTGGTGATTGCAGTGACCGAGATGCCGGCAGCACCGGGTGCACCGGCCTCGCCCGGAGCGCCAGGAGTGCCCGGCGCGCCTTGTGGACCGGCCTCACCGGTGATGACCGCCGGCGTGGAATACTCGACTGACCCGTCACCATGCACGATGCGTGTGCGGATCCACGCATACTCGCCGTCGCCCACGGTGGGAGTGTCGGTACTCCACACCAATGCGAGCACTCTCACGGAATTGTTCGGTTCACCCTCCCACCAGGTGCGGGTCTCCGCCGGCGGTGTCTCTCGGCTGTTGTTGACGGCGTATTCGATGGTCGAGGAGACCACGGTCTGCGCGGCTGAGTTCGCGGCCGAATGCGCGGCCTTGTTCGCCACATCCACCGCCGAGGCCGCCGCGCCCACGGCGGAGTTCGCAGTGGACACCGCAGCACCGGCCTGCTGTTCGGCGGAGTTCGCTGCCGATACCGCAGCCCCGGCCTGTTGCGCGGCGTTGGCTGCCTCCTGCTTCGCGTTCGCCACCTCGTTCTTCACCGTCGACAGTTCCCGGTTGGCAGTGGTCAACGCGTTCCGGTTCTCGCTGATGTCGTTCTTCGCCTGCTCAACGTCGTTCTTCACGCCGGACAGTTCATTTGTGGCCTGGTCGAGGATCTCCTTGTTCTCCGTGATGGTCTGGTTGATCCTGTCGAGGTCCTCGGAGGAGATCGCGCCATGGCACGTGATCTGCGCGGGCGTGCTCCACTGGCTGCGATTGCCGGCATGGTCGACGGCGCGCAACGCGTAATAGCGGACGTCGCCGTCGGAGAGCGTCGTGTCTAGGTAGTCTCCGGCACCGGATTGGGTGGCGGCGATCATGTTGATGTTGGTATTGCCGGTGCCGCGGCCGACCTCGACATGGTCGAAATCAGTCTCCATGAGCGCGCCGGACGCGGTTTTGCCGTCCCAGTGGATGGTGACGATGCCGGTCTCACTGGCCAGTACCGGTACGGACGGGACGCTCGGCGGCGTCGCATCCCGCGCGACGTCCGCTGGCACCGGATCTGACCATTCGCCGAGTCTGTCGCTGTAGGTCGGGACCGCGCGCACTCGCACCAGTATCGTGGTGCCGCAGTCGAGGTTGCCCCAGCTCATGGTGGTGTCGGTGGTCACGCCTGCGCTGCGCCATGTCTCGCCGGCCGTGTTGGGACGCCATTCGACCCGGTACGAGGTGATCTCGATGCTCGTGCTGTTGGTCGCCTGCGTGACGGCGGCCCAATGCGCGGTGGCGATGCCTCGCGCGTATCCGTTCGCGTTGAGATACGCGTCGGTCTGCACCACGAGCCCGGTCGGTGCCTTGGGTACACGATGGTCCTTTTCCGGTGCGGGGGTGGCTCCGGATGCGCCGCCGGCGACCGCGCCGCCGGTGATGCCCTGGATGCGTTTGGCCTGCCTGGTCTGCGCGTCGTAGAGACGGTCGTTGAGCATGAGCGCGCATTTGACGCTGCCGTCATTGCGGTTGGACAGTTCGATGCGCTGGACGCGCACTTTTTCGCCATGGGTGACGGTGGGCGCGGTGATCCAGTCGCCCGGACGGTAGTCGACGAGCGGCAGATAATCGATGTCGTCGGTGATGATCTGGCGCGTGTACTGGCCGCGCACGCGGGCCGCGGACGCGAGCTGTGTCTGCATCATCAACTGGGCGGTGTCCTTGTTGGACACGCCGCCCTGCGACGAATACAGTTCCCACTTGCCCCACGGCGTGGGGGCAGACTTGTTCTCCTGTGTGAAGATGAGGTCGTTGTCGCCCCTGATCAGGATGTTGCCGGCGAGCCCCTCGATGGTTTCCTCCTCGGGGGATTCCAGCAATCCGCTCGCCAATTGGATGCGCACACGTCCGCTCAGGTCGCGGCACAATGCCATCGAATCGGCGTTCCACATTTTGAGCATGCGCCCGTCGGTACGCCAATCACATAGGCCGTTCGCGCTCAGATTGTCGATGACGGTGTACAGGTCGATGCCGGCATCGTAGTAGAGCGTCATCTTGCTGGCCCACGTGTCGCCGTTCGTGTCCTGCGAGCTGTTGAAACCGGCCGGCATCACGGTGGCCGCGCCGCCGCGTTCACGGTTCTCGTCGAGCAGCGTGTGCACGATCATGCCCGGATTCGCCGAATAGAACGGGCGCTTGCCCTTGTTGTCGGTGTCGGTGAGCAGCGCACCCATGTTGAGGTTGAGGATCTTCTTGGTCAGCCAGATCCACGTCATGCAGTTGAGCGTGACCGTGTCGGTCGCGTCCTTCGCGTCTCGCGAGCGGGAGACGAGCAGGAACCGGCAATTATACGGTTCCACCCATGTGCCGTCATGGGCGGCGACCTCCATGCCGATCTCGAGTCCCTGCTCCAACCCGCGTTGGAGGATACCACCATTGAGTGCGACACGCGGGTAGGTCATCGACAGGGTGCCGGCATCGTCATGCTGCACACTCGCAGACCATGAGCTCGGCCGTAGGAATCCCAGGAACGCCCCGGCACTGTCATACGCTTTGAACCGCACCCGAAGATTGCTCATCTGTCACCACCATGCCTTGAAGAACCTGATATGCGTTTGTTGCCCGGTGGGCACGCCATGCGTGGTCAGCTCCACGCGGTATTTGCCGGATGCATCCGGCCAGATCTGCAACGGTCCGGATGCCGGATAGTCGAGGCCGGCCGTCACGTCGGCCCCGTCGCCCCATGCGGTCGCGCCGCCGGCGGTCCACGCACGCAGGTGTTGTGGGTCCACGTACAGGTAGCCGCTTGTCGCCGTGCCTGACCAGCTGATGCCGGTGCCGCTCACCGGGTCGGTGACGCTCACCGAATCCACGCCTTTCGGTACGCGGATGATCATGTCATCGATCGGGGCGTCGGACTGGTATCCATCCGGGTAGCCGTCCGGCGCGAGCACGCTCACTGAGTTATTGGGCTCGCCCTCCCACAATGTGGCCGGTCCGGGTATGGCGGAGGCATCCAACAGCACGCCGTCGTCGGGCAGGGCGGTCAGGGTCGGGTCGGGGGCACGCCAGAACGGGCTTGTCATGGAGAACACCGCCGTGTAGCGCGTATACCGGCCGACCGTCGTATCGTCGGCGGTCAGACTGGTCAATACGACGTCGGCGCACCGGTCCATGAGCTGGTCTGGCACGCGACGGGTCAATGTGAGCCGTGGCATCGTGAGTAGCCGCAGCACGCGACGCGTCTCCTCCCACCCCGCCGTGCCGGCGCACCCGATCTTCATGGTGAGCGTGCGCTGGCCGATAACCGGAGGTACGGGCGGCACGGCGATGCCATGCACACCCGGCACTGTGACCACGTCCACGACCGGGCTGATGGGCGACAGCCAGTCCGACCCGTATTCGATGACGCAGTTATCCCCGTCCAACGGCACGCCATTGATCAGATACATGCCTGACCTCCCTTACGCGTCCTGGAACCGGTGGTCGGAGTCATACGAAGATTTGACCGGCCACGGTTCGGCGACCGGGTTGTTGATTGTCTGGTAGACCGTCGTCGTCGACCCGCCACTCTTACCGGTGGCATCGTGCGGAGGCACATACGGGCGTGTGGCGCTGGCATCCAATCCGGGCATGTTGGCCGCGTTGATACGTGCCTCCACCCCGAAATCGAGGCCCTTGCCGATGACCATGCCGGTCATCTCGTCCATCGCCTTGCCGACTCGTGAGGCGGCGTCGTCGATACCAATGGCGAGACCCTCGTCCAACCACTGGCCGTACTGCTTGAATATGCGTGACGGGCTGCCGATGCCGAGCACGCCCTTGGCCCATCCGAGGATGCTGTCGCCAAGCGAGCAGATCTTGTCACGCACCCAGCCGAACATGTCGCCGATGCCGTTGATGAGACCCTGGATGAGGTTCCTACCGGTGTCGCGCAGCCATCCGCCCGCACCGGCGAGCGCGCCGAACACAGTGTCCTTGATGCCGCGCACCTTGTCGCCGATGAAACCGACCGCACTGCCGACCGCGTTCCGCATACCATTCCAGATGCCTGAGAAGAAACTGCTGATGCTGTTCCATACACTCGTCCACGTGGACCGGATCGCATTGACCGCGCTCGTGATCGTGTTGCGGATCCCGTTGACGATCGGGGAGAGGAACGCGACGATGCTGTTCCAGATGTTCTGGAAGAATTCGCTGACCGCACCCCACACGCTGTCCCACGTGGCTTGAACCGCTGCGACGACCGTGCTGATCGTGTTGGCAATGCCCTCGATGATCGGCGTGAAGAACGCGACCAGAGCGTTCCAGATGTTCTGGAAGAACGAACTGATTGCAGTCCATACCGTGTTCCATGTCTCGGAGATGAACGTGCAGGCCGTCGTGATGGCATCGCTGACTGTCTGCACGATGGGTGTGATGAACGCGACGATCGCGTTCCACACGTTCATGAACACGGTCTTGATGCCGTTCCAGATCGTCACGAACACGGCGGCGACGACGATGCAGATGTTCTTGATCAGGTTGAAGATCGGGATCACGTAATAGTTCACATAGGCCTGGATGACGCTCCACACCACTTGGAACACGGCTTTGATGCCGTTCCACACCACGTCCCACACGGCCTTCATGCCGGTCCAGATTCCGGTGAAAAAGCTGCTGAGGCCTTGCCATATCGGTTCGGCGACCGCCTTGATGCTTTCCCACAGACCGGAGAAGAAGCTCGAGAGTCCCTCCCAGACGGCCTTGCCTACCTCGCAGATCTTCTGCCACGCATCACCCAGCCACGACGTGAACGCAGCCCACGCCTTGCGACCAACTTCCGTCTGAGTGAAAAACCAGACCAGCGCGGAGACCACGGCTGCTATGGCTGTGGCGATGAGGCCCCATGGGCCCAGCCCGAGGGCCGAGGAAAGCCCCTTGATTCCTCCACCCGCCGCCTTCGCAGCAGTGGATAGGCCAGAGATCTTGCCTACGACACCCTGCAATGCAGGGCCAATCGGGCCGGCACTCGTGCCTATCGCCTTCAACGCGTCCTGGATCACTGGCAGTGACAGTTTCAACCCGCCCGTTGCTTCGGTAGCCAGCAGTACCGCTTGACGGAACCCGTTGAACTTGTCGACGACACTAGTGATGATCTGCGCGGTCTTGAACACCGCGAACGCGCCGCCGATGCCCGCCAACGCGGAGACGACGAACTCCGAATGCTCAGAGAACCAGTTGACCAGATCGCCGAGCTTTTGCAGCACGGGCTTAATCAGGTCGGCGATGGTTTTGAACGCGTCGCCGACCATCTGCCCGAACGATTGCGCGCCACCAGCAGCACCTGTCATCTGTCCGAATACATCAAGCACTGAAGAGAACGCGTCCCACGTGCTCTGCACGATGTCGCACACCACACCCAGCACATCAATCCACGCTTGGAACACGCCAGTGGACGCGAATGATTGCACGAAGTCGGTCACCCATTGGGTGCCGGAGGAAAGCCAGTCAATGAGCTGGCTGACACGGTCCATGACATCGGCGAGCGCGGATGCGGCTGTGTTGCGCAGCTGCTCCCAGACACCCGCCTGGAGCAGGTTGCCCCAGTCGGTGCCGGAGAGTTTCGAGGTGAGACCGTCCCACGCGGCCTTGAGGGTGTCGATGGCCCCGAGGTCCTTGACGCGGTCCCACAATAGCGAGAACTGGTCCTTGGTGAAGGTGACCATGCTGGCGGCCGCGTCGCCGATCTTGCCGAACTGGCTGCTGAATCCGTTGATCGCGCCGGCGATGTTCTCCACGCCGAACGCTTCGATGACCTTCTGCACGGCCTTGGCGACACGGTTCTTCACGTTCTCGATGGCGGTGCCGATGCCCTGTGTGGCATCCTTGGCCTGCTGAGCGAAGGATGCGTATTGACCGAAGCCGTTCTGGTTGAGGTCGACGATCGCCGCGTTGAAGTCGTCGAAGCCGTAGGTGCCGTCCTTCATGGCCTCGTAGAGGTCGTTGGCGTTGTGGCCGGCACCCATCATCGCTTCGGCGACCTGGTTGAGCTGACCGGGCATCGCCGCCTGGATGCTTCGCCATGCGGCCATGTCCACCGTGCCCGCGGACAGCATCTGCGTGTACTGCGCGAGCGCGTTCTCCTGCTCCATCGTGCTCGCGCCGCCCGCCAGCATGGCGTTGTTGAACGCCAATGAAATGGTGGTTGCCTCGTCGAGGTTCGAGGTGAGCGGGGCGAGCTGTTGGACCATGCCGGTCATCGCGCTGGACGTGGTGGGCAGCCCGTCGAGCGAGTCGCTGATCTTCTTGATGCTCTTGGCCGCGTCCTCGGACGAGTAGCCCAAGTTCTTCATGACCTTGGGGAAGTTGTTCATCTGGTCGGCGCGCGAGACGGCGGAGCTGATGCTGGAGCCGATGGTGTCCATCGCCTTGCTGGTGATGGCGGACGCGGCACCGATGACCGCGCCCATCTTGGCCTTCAGGCCGCCGGCGAATCCACTGCCGGCGGCCTTGCCGCCCATGGTGCCGGCTTTGCCGCTGGCACCGTCGAACGCGGAGACGATGGCGGTGCCGACGCCCTTCATGCTGGGCACGATCTGCACATATGCCGTCGCGAGCTGGATCGCCTTGCTTGCCATTGTCTCAGCCTCCAGTCGTGTCTGTGAAGGTTTGCGCCAGGAATGCGTCGAGTTGGTCGGCGCTCATGATGAGCGTGTCATCGCGCACATTGTGTGCCGTGTCGGTGCCAGGGCGCGGCAACGGTTTCGGTTTCGGACCGCGTCGCTTCGGGTCGGACTGGGCCCACATCCACATGCGCATCTGGTCGACGAGCGTGGCGAGCAGATGCTGGTCCATGGTCCACGCGCGTGGCGTATCCAATGTGCGCCACACCATGCTGCCGTCGGGCAGGTTGGCGGCGAGCTGCGCCGCCTCGTGTGCGCCGAGCCGTGCGATATCGAGCCCGTATACCCGCCGGACGTCCGCGCGCAGCGCGGCGGGGCATTTGCCGGTCAGGTATGCGAGCGTCAGGAGTTTGGGTCGATGCCGGCCATGAGCTCGCTCAGGAAGTCGGTGATGCGCGACACCGGTAGGCGGCCGTCCTCTTCCTCGAGTTCTCGCATGATGCGGTCGTACTGGTCGCGTCCCAGGATGGTGCGCAGGAAGCGCACGAGCAGTTGCGGGGATGCGTTGTCGCCGTCCTGCATGTCGGCGATCATCTCGACGACCCGCCAATCGTCGAACACGTCCGGCCTGAGCGTGACCTTCACGCCGCACGAGGTGATCGTCTTCGGCTTGTCCTGGTCGAACATGGTGGTCTGTTTCGTGGTCATGGGTGCTCCCTAATGCGTAGGGGCCGCGCACGGCATGTGCTACGGCCCCATCTGTGGCTTCTGTCTGCTGTTTACTTGCCGGTTGAGCTGGCGGCTGCCGTGGCACTGCCGATGTACTCGCGGCTGGTGCCGCCATTGATCAGGTCGGACGGCAGCGCGCCCAGGGTCACGTCGTAGCCGAGCACCTCGGTGCCCGAGAGGGTACGGTCGCCGAATTCCTTGCGCACGGCGCGCGGGATGACGAACCGGTCCTTCTTGCCTCCGGTCAGGGCGAGCTCCACGACGAGCACGAACTCGGTGTCGTCGGGCATCGTATGCGTGATGGAGAGCGCGCCGTCCTCGCCGGTCACATTCTTCTCGCCGTAGCGGATCTGCGCTGCGCTCTTGCGCATCGCCTCGATGAGCACGAACTGGTACGTCTCCGAATAGCTTGTGATGATGCTCAGGACGTTTTCGCCACCCATCTCCTTGACGTCCGTGGTTTCGGAATCCGACGCGTTCGTGATGCCGTCCTCGCCGATGTAACCAAGTCCGACGTATGTCGCCGCCAGCGCGGTGGACGCGTCGGACGGCAGGGCCGTGCCCTTGGGGGCCCAGTAGGCGTAGCCGGTGACGTTGGTCTTGCCCAGCGACACGTTCGCGGGATTGTTCTTCTGCGTTTCTGGTGTGGTGACCATTATGCTTCTTCGCTTTCTGTGTAGTTGGTTTTGATGGTCAATTGGCATGTGACCTGGTAGCGTTGGCGGCCGTCCGGCGCTGGGAAATCAGTGATGGAGAGGACAGCCACGTCGGCCACGTCGTCGAGGTCGGTGACATGACGGATACGGTCGGCGGTCTTGCGGGCGAGTTCGCTCGCCTCCCACCGGCTTTCCGCCCATGTCTGGACGGCGAACAGGGGCTGGCTGACGAACGGAGATTCGCCGCCGCCGGTGCGTTCCACGGTGATGAACCGGCCGGGTGACGTGCTGGATGCGTCGCGCGGCATGTTCATCGTGGCGGTGACCGGCCGCAATACCGGACTGGTGTTCAACCAGTCCAGCAGGAGCTTCTCGGCGTTCATCACGCGCCTCCCACGGCTTTGAGCAGCGTGTTGTGCGCAGCGTTGTCGATCGTCGCGGCGAGATTGCCGCGCGTGGTGACCAGCGCGATGGATCCAACCTGCGTGCTGATCGGTGTGGCGACCGAGTAGACCGGTTTGCCGGCTTTGATGGTCGTTGACGCCATGCTGTTCGCGCGTGCCGCGACCTGTTCGGCCGTCTGCTCCACCGCCCGTCGTGTACCGGCGTCACGGCGGAACGCGGTGAATCCCTGTAGGTTGAGTTTGACTCTGCTGCTCACGTCAGCCCCTTTCGTCGTGCAACTGCACGGTGAGGTTCCACCGTGTGGGTGTGATGCCGCCCGTGTAGGGCAGCGGGTCGCCGACGACCGCGTATGACGTGCCGTCGGCGAGCCTGATGCGGCAGCCGCGCAGGCTGTGGTATGGCCATGTGCGCGGCAGATGTGCCGTACGGTCGATGCCCACGCCGGCGGCGCGCATGGCGTCGGCATCGTTCGATTGGGTGCCGTCCTGGACGAGCACGTCGTCCACGGTCTCCTCGCGTTCCGTCCAGATCGGGTCGCCGCCCGGATCGGTGCCGACCCGCACAGGAGTGAGGATCGTGATGGATTGTCCGACGATCATCAGGTCACCGTCCCCACCGCCGGGTCATACGCCCACGCGACACCATCGCCACCGAGGGATTCCTTTTCCGATCGCGTCAGGTACAGGTCGCCGTCCGGGTTGCTGTAGCTGAATGATTCGCTGTAGGAGCCTGCGGTCTGGGAATGCTGGGTGACGCCAGCGATGTCATCGGAAGCGAGCATGGCCCGTTTGACGATGGCGCACGCCACACGTTCGCGTGTGAGCGGTGTCGCGCGCGCCCAGTTCGGGCAGGATGCGCGGATCAGGTCGCTCGCATCGGCGAGCAGCCGTTCGGCGCGTTTCTGTTCCTCACTGGTAAGCGCATGCCAGCGCGCTTCCAGATCATCCACGGTGGCGAACGGGCCGTCATCGCATGTGCTCGCATCCGACGACGGCCGTGTTGCGCTGATCCCCGTGGACAGGGGCACCTGTGCCTGCGGGTAACCGTCCGTCATGGTTACTTGGAGGAGGCCTTGGCTGCGGGCGCGGTCTTGAGCACGGCGATGCCCTTGGGGTCGAGAATCGCGTACGAGTAGACCGCCTCGGTACGGTAGGCGATCTGGTTGAACCCCTTGAGGTCCTTGCCGCTGCCGTCGGGGTCGCCGTACTCGATGATCTCGCTCCAGATGTCACGCACCATGCCCCATTTGATGAGGCTGAAATCGCCGAGGAAGGCGAGCACGTTGGTCGGGGTCTCGGTGATGAGACGGCCGTTGACGGTGCCGGACGTCGACGCGGGGATCCCTTCGAGGCTTCCGACCTGCAGGTTGAGGGGAATCTCGGGGTAGAGGCGCTGCATCGTGTCCTTGATGCGGATGCGACGCAGCTCGTTCGTCATCGTCTTGCTCATCGCGATGCCGTTGATGTCGTACTCGTCGTTGACCGCCTCGACCAGCGCGTCGATGTCGGCGACGCGGTCATCGGTGGCGGTGACCTGCGCGGCGGTCTCGGACAGCTTGCTGTATCCGGTCAGCGTCGTCTTCTTCTTCGGGTCGAACGCGTGATAGATCACGTAGTCGAGCACGCGTCCCAGCGCGGCCGCCTGATCGGCCTGGATCTTGCTGATGATCTCGAGGCGTGCGTCGTCGTCCGCGTACTTCAATTCGTCGGTGACCCTCGTCGTGGTCTGAACCTTGAAGCGTTTGCCGACGACCGGGCTGAGCGCCTCCTCATACGAGGACTTCTGCGCGCCCTCGGCGATGACCTCGGCCTCGGCGTTGCCCGAGAACACCATGTAGTCCTTGTCCAGGAACAGCTGCGGTTCGCTCGGGCTGAGCGCGGCGATGGTCGACGTGTCCTTCGCCTTCTTCGTGATGACGGTCGCCACTTCCTTCGGAAGCAGCACCTTGTCGGTCTGCAATGCCATATTCGGCTCCTCACTTGCGGATGGTTGCTTGGGTTATGGGTTACTTGTCTTCGCCGAACAGACGCGACACCCACGCCTTGGCCTCCTCGTCGGCGGTCTTACCGGAGGGCTGTTTGGCGGGGTCGCTGACATGCGGCAGCTTCGGATTCGGATGCAGCAGCGGTTCGAGGGATGCGGCATGTGCCTCGATCTCCTCCAGGCTCGCGCCGCGCAGCACGTCGGCCGGCACCCCGGTCTTCTTCGCGACCTGCGCGCGCCACTGCTCCTGCTGTTTGGCGGCCTTGTAGCCGGCATTCTCCTTTTCGAGTTCGGCGATGCGCTTCGCGGTCTTCTCCGCGTCGCTCATCTGCGCCTCCTTGAGCTTCTTGAGTTCCTCGGAATCAGCGAAACTGGCCTTGGCACGGTCCTCCCATTTGCGTGACTGCGCGACCGCCTCCTTGTATTTCGCCTCCCAGTCCGTGACATCACCCTGCGCGCCCTGCGGCTCGCCGGCGTGTTCAGTCTGGGTTCCTGTGTTCTCTGCCATGTCGGCTCCTGTTCTCTCGGGCCCATGCGGGCATGAAAAAAGCCCGCCATGCGACGGGCCCCAGTGGACTGCACCGGAATCGAACCGGCCTTTACCTTTCAGTCCCGGATATGCGAAAGGCCGCCTCCGCGCGAACGGAAACGGCCTTTGCCATGTATGTGTCGAGATTAAAGCTTGCCTTGTGCCTTGAGCCTGCGGTATTCGTCGCTGAGCGCGAATGTGGACAGGTCAGGGTCGGTGTCGTAGCGCAGTCGCCACTGTTCGGCGATCCACGCCTGCTCCTCATCGTCCGCTGGGCGCACGCCGGTGCGCTCATAGGCCGCGTCGAGCTGATCGCGGTCGGTGACCGGTGTGAGCTCGCCGGGCTCGAACGTGTACCGGCCCAGCCGGTCTTCGGAAACTGCCATAGTCCCAATCATACCAGCCTGCAATAAAGGATCGGCGCTCCGCCATCGAGCTTTCCAGCGCCGACATATTGCAGCCTGCGGTTCCGCTGCAGCAGCACCTCGTATTCGCCCTTGACGTGCGTGATCGGCTCGAGGTACACGGCGCGGTCTCCTGACGGGACGAGCATCCGCACAGCGATGCGTCCCGCCTTGCTGCCTACGGCCTTGCCGCCGAGGTCGGTCGAGCAGGCCATGTATCCGGCATGGTCGAAGACCTGCCCGAGCCTGAGCGTGCCGATGTCCTTGTCTGATTCGATGCCGAACGTCTCGAGACGCATCTGCCGGTCGACGGTGAATGCGTCCTGCGTGATGTGATCCGCGATCGCCTCATCGATGCGATCAATCAGAGATGCCACGTCATGGGTCAGCTCATCGTCGCCGAAGCAACAGCGGTTGATGCGTATGTAGGCGGCTCCGGTCCAGTCGCGCAACGCCTCGACCTTCTCGCGTTCGCTGAATCTATCGTTCGGCATACGTGCTCCATAGTCGCTGAGTCGTCGCAGTTCGTTGTCGGATGGCGGCCGTGCCGCACCTGTCCAACGTGTCGCGGTCTTGGGTGTCACTCCGTCGCGCAGGTCGGTCGGATACAGTCTGCGCATCTCGCGCAGCACCGTCTGATAGGCCGTCGTCTTGCCTCCGGCGGCGGTTTTCGCGGCCTGATACATGGCGAGGTATTCCTCCGGCCTGTATCCGGTGAGCGTTTGCCTGCCCCAGCTTGGCACGATGCGGCAGTCGCAATCCGGGTGGTACGCGTTGCCGTCGCCGCCGGCGGCCTCCTCGCTGGTATAGGCGAAGCCGCGGGACGCGAGCATGGTGCAGAACGCGCATGCCTTGCCCTGTGGCACGCGCGCCCAACGTGGCTTCGTGGGATCATGCAGGATGCTGCGCTGTGTCTGTGAGCGCAATGCGGCGGAGATCATGTCGCCGATGAACTGCTGCGCGTCGTCCACGTTGTCCATGCTCGGCCATAGGTCGTTCATCGTCACACCGAACTTGTTGTTGCCGGTCTTCACATCACGGAATTTCAGGCCGGGGTAATCGGTGTTCGCCACACCGTGCACCGTCTGCCATAACACGCGATCGAAATCCACCAGCCCATCGTCAGCGAACTGGGGGAACTCCGTGTCGGAGTATTCGCCCCATGCCTGGCGCAGCAGGTGATGGTAGTCCTTGGCGAGCTGGCTGGCGTCGGCCACGTATTCGCGCACGATCTCCTTGAGTGCCAGATCGTGGCGGTTGATTGCGGTCTCGATCTCGTCGGTGGCCGCGTCGGTCAGGTTCTCGATGCTGTCCTGGTATTTTTTGTACGCCGCGTCGAGGATTCGCTGGAATTCATCGGCGTCGTCGGTGGGGACGGTCAGGTTGTTCAATACCATGGCCGCCCCCTAACCGCTGTTATGGTTCGTTGGTTCCGCCACCGTGGTCGGTAGCGTCCTGTGGTGGTTCCTTTTGCGCATTGGTCTGCGCGCGCAGCTGGTCGAGTTGCTGTTTGGCGCGTTCGGATTGTTCCCAGGCGCGTTGCTCGCGGATCTCCTGCCAGCTCAGTCCGGCTTTGGACAGGCCCACGTCGGAGTTCGCGAAGCTTGGGTTGACTCCGGCGATCTTCGCGTAGTAGTCGGCGCGTGCCGCGTCGCTGGTCTCCTTGGTCGGTGCCCACACCGGCCTGATGCGGTTGATGTCCTCGTCGGACGCGCCTTCCGCTATGAGTGCCATGCCGAGCGCGTCACGCAGCGCACGCCCGAAACGTAGGTTCTGCCGGTCGGCGGTGCGGCTGAGTTTGCGTTCTGCTTCTGCCATTGCCTCGGCCGAACCGGGGTTGTCCACCGTGATGCCCAGGTCGGTTGCGGGGATATCCGTCTCGGCGGCGACCATGAGTGCCACGGAGCGCAGCATGTCGGCGTGCGGCTGCATGCTTGCCTGCGACAATTGGCGCATCTCGGGCTTGTCGCCGTTCTTGCTGGCCGGCACACCGTTGATGACCTGCAGCAGCGAGCTCCACGTGTCGGGCGACACCTGTCCTTTGTTCGCGCCGAGGAACCAGATGCGTGGCGCGGCGTAGAACTCAGCCGTTGCCTCCATGCGCACCAGGGTGCGTAACCCGAAATCGGTGAGCGCCATGAGCGGGCGTGTGATGCGGCTGGAACCGAACGGGCGGTTGAGCTGCTCGTCATGGACGAACGGCACCACGGTTGGCCGGTCGAACCCTGTCTCCACCGGTTCGGCCACCCAACGGCCCAGGTACGGGCCGGAATCACGGTGGCAATCCCACACTACATACGGCAGCCAGACACGGAACGCGGTGATGTAGCCGTGCTTGTCCTTGTCGGTGATTGTCATCGCGGCCTTGATGCGGTTGTGCGTCCAATCCCATATGGCGGCCGACCAGTCCGCCGAGCGTGGTGTGATCAGCGTGCGTCCCTCATCGTCCAAGGACACCGTCAGGAACGCGCACCCATGCGTGTACGCGGACACGATGCATTGTGGCACCTTCACGTCCAGCATGCTCACATCACACAGGTCGTCTACGCGTGACTGCAACGATTCTGGCGCATTGAACCCCTCGAACGTGGACAGGTCGGCGAGCGCGCGAACGGCCTTGTTCGGCCAGCCGATCATCGGTTTGGCCATGGCGCGCATGCTGGCGGGGATGGAGTAGGCGACGCCCTTGTACCCGTAGTGGGCCAGATAGTAGCCGGTGCGTAGCGTGTTGCGTGGGTAGTGTTTGCGCCATATGTTGAGCAGTTGCAGTGTGGTGGCCTGGCTGTCCGCGTCCATGCCTTGGATGGAGCCGATATGGGCGCTTTCCACGGCGAGGTAGCCGTTGTCCTGCGTGGTGAGGCCGGTGTCTAGTACCATGCCCCCTCCTCTCTGGTGGGGTCGCGTCTGCTGGTCATCGCGCCGTGCAGTGCGAGCGTGCACGCCACAAGCGGACTGATGTCGGTGTCGTCGTCGGGGCGCTGCCAGCCGAACAACCCATTTTTGCCGATCGCGCGTGACGTGGCTTTGCGCGCGGCAGTCCATAATGGTTCCTGCCGTTGTTCGGGCAGGTGGGTGAGTGCGCCGTCGCGCAGCATGTCCTGGAAGCGTCCGCATGCCTTGCCCATGTCGGCCGCGTTCGTCACCATGACCGTGATGCCGGCGTCCTGCAGTTCCGACAGGAGGCTGACCGCCGGTGACTGCGCGTCCACGACCACGGCGGCTGCCTTGTCCCACACACCGGCGAGCAGGTTGACGGCCCACATGGTGCCGTCATGCCCGGTGTCGCGGTATTCGGCCAGTTCGATGTGCACGGTGTCGTCGTCGTAACGCATGCATGCGCCGATCGTCAACCGGGTGCGTGCCGGGTTCATGTCCAGCGCGAAGCTCATGACACCGCCGTCGCGACGCCGGTCGACGGTCGCTTCGTCCCATTTGGCTTGGTCGATGACGCCTGTCGTGCCGTGCTCGTCCCAGATTCCCAACGCCTCACGGCGGAAATCATCCAAGGTCAGGCCGTCGTACAGTTCCAGGATCGCGTCACGGGTCGTATGCGTCGGATAGCTCGGGTTCGCCTTCGCCCACTGCGCCTCGTTCAACGGGTCGGCGTCATGGTCCGCGCTGAACTCCACGTAGAAGGTCGAATGAGCGCGTCCAGCGCACGCCTTGGCCCGCTGTCTGGTGAACGCCTCGCCCATGTCATGCGGTCCGGGCGGCGTGCCCATGTAGATCGTCTGCGGATTATAGGCGCGGTTCTGTGTGGGCAGCATGCTCGCCTTGGCCGCGTCCGACAGGATCTGCGCCTCATCGACCACGAGCAGTCCGACCTTCTTGAAACCACGCAGCGCGCCACGTTCACGGGCGCGGAAGAAAATGCGGCTGCCGTTACGGAAGCGTATCTCCTCCTTGCCGGCGGCAAGGCTGATGCCATGCTCAGGGTCGACCAGATACCCCATCTTGGGGCGCAGCACACGTGAGCACATGTCCTCGAACGTGTCATGCAGGACACTGAAATGCTGAGCGGTCCACACGATACGAATGCCGGGGGAACGCGCAGCCCTATGGATCGCAAGCCACTCGATGTCGAACGTCTTGCCTGTCTGGCGAGGAATCGACAATACCCCGTTGCGCGCACACCAGAACCCCTCATCGTCCTTGGCCAGCAGGATCCGGTTGATCTGCCGCTGCCAGTCGTCGAACCGGTCGCCGGCCACCGCCGCGAGCGCGTTCAGGCTCGGCTCGCCACTGGTGCGCATGCCCTCGGGCAGGATGCAACGGCTCGCGCCGTCAACCAGCATCCCGCTCATCATCATCTCCGATCGGCTCATCCGCCATGTCCAACGCGTCAGCCACCGGGTTGGCCTTCGACGTGCCCTTGTCGATGCGTTCGATCTCCGCGGCGATGTCCATCAGGCGTTTGGTCAACGACGCCAGGTCACGCGACGCGATTCTGCCGGCATCGAGGTCGCTGGCGATCCGATTGCGCATCGCGACCAACAGGCGACGTCGGTCACCGGACTTCGCAGCGTTGCTGATCGTATGCGTCTTGCGTGCTGCCGTGGTCTTGCGCGCGGGAGCGGAGGCGGCGCTTCGAGACGCCATGGCGTACCTCCTTGGCTCATGTGGAAAACAATCCGGGGGTAAAAGTCGGCTTTGCCCGAGGTCCCGGCCGGTGGGGGCCGGGAGGGGGTGCTCCCCTGGTCTGTTGTGTGGTGTTGGGTTAGTCGAACCAGTGTGAGGGTGCGATTGGTGTTGTGGTGTGGTTGTGGTCGTGTTGTGGTGCGTTGCCTTGTTGGATGAGTTCGTGTACTTTGCGGCGGGCCCATGTGAGGCTGTGGGTGCTTTTGATGCGGTTGCACCACCAGTGTGCTGGTTCTTGGTTGTCGTAGGTGAGTGTGCCGCCGTGTTTGAGTGGGATGATTTCGTCGATGACGAAGCTGTATGGGTGCGGTGCCTTGAGTGTGTAGTCGATGGCTTGTCCGCAGATGGCGCAGGGGAGTGCCTGGACTTTCCATCGTTGGCGTTGGCGTTCGCGGTTGACGTGTTGGTAGCGGGGGTTGTTGCTCATGGTGTGGCCGCCCTGGTGGGTGAGTGTGTTGTGGTCTTGCTCCGCCTGTGGTCGGGCCGTGTCCTGCTGTGGTTGCAGGGGTATGGGCTTGTTGTAGGGGAGGGGCTTGTGAACTGAACCACCCCTCGGGGGTGTTGTGTTAAGGGGGAGTGGGTATGTGAAAGCCCATGGCCTTCGAGGTGGAAGGGGCCATGGGCTCTCGTGTCATGTTGTGTGTCTTCCGTTGGAGACACCGCTGGTAATGCGTAAGCATAATACAAGTTTGACTTATGCGCAACATTCCGCGGTTTTGGTTAGAAATGGTGTGTGTCGCACCACCAGCTGACCACAATGGCGATGGCGAGCATGAGCGCGATGGCGAGCACGTCTCTCACGTGTTGGCTGCCTGTTCTGCCGGCGCTCGCCGGTATCGGTCGATGAGGTCGTGATGTGCGCTGATGAATGCGCCCCAGTCGATACGCTCGCCGGTGTCGACGATGCGTCGGCCTCGGCGTGTGGTTTTGCGCATGCCGCAGCCTTTTCCGCACCCGGACGCGTTGCCGCGGGAGATCGCGGCGAGCAGGCTTTCTGTTGTGCGGGTGGTGATTCGGCCGCAGTCGCATTCGCATTCCCAACTGCCTTTGCCGCTGCCGTCCAGGATGTGGGAGAGGACGTGCAGGTGGCCGATTCGTTTGCCGGGTTTGATGATTCTGGATGGTCGCATGGTTCACCTCCCGAGTTTGCGCAGCCGGTCGTGCAGCTGGCGTTCGTTGCGTGGGTTGTTGGGGCAGTCGTATCGGCGGTCGATGGCGTGTGGGCACCGGTTGGGGCCTTGGTCGGTGTGACCGCAGTGTTCGCACCGGTGGATCTGGTCGTTGATTGCGAACGGGTCGATGGTGTTCATTGGTTTCCTTCCTCTCTGGCTTGTTTGCGGTTGGCTACGGCGAGCAGGTCGATCAGGTCCCATTCCCAGTAGCGGCCCTCGATGTGGCGTGGGTGGATCCTGCCTTGTTGGCGGGCGTTCATCAGGTCGCGCGGGCGGACGTGGACGCCGAGGTTGCGTTGTACCCATTTGGCGGCACCGGACTGGGTGCGGGTGATGTGCAGTACGCCGGCGGAGGTCAGGTAGGCGGCGCGCACGTCGCGCAGCGTGAGGAATGTGCCGCATGCGGGGCAGACGGCGTATTGCGTGTCGGGGTCGGCGAGGATCGGTGTGCGCGTCTCGGGCAGGCATGTGGGGCAGACGCCGATCAGGCGGCGCTCCTCGCGTGGTTCGCTCATCGCGCTCACCCGCTCCTGCAGACGGGTGAGCTGCTGCGCCCAGTCGCTGATGTCGGCCTGTTTCCAGATGCGTCCCGACCAGCCGATCAGGTGGGGGATGAGCCATGCCCAGTCGTGCACGCTCACGGGCTGGCCGTCGCGGTCCCAACCGATGGGCGTCAATCCGATGCGTCCGCCCAGGTGCTGCAGCCATTGCTCCACCTCGCGGTAGAGGTCGAGGGCGGTCTCGTCGATGGGTGGCTGGCTGTCGGCCGTGGTGCGCGCCACACGGGTCGACGACCGGTCGAGGTTGACCTGCCGGTAGGCGACCGCCTGCAACGCGGGCAGGCCGATGCGAACCAACCACGCCAGACGGTCGGTGAATTCGCTGGCGCATGATGGGCACACTGGCAGCCCGTTGCCGTTCGTGGCCTCGCAGATCGCGCAGCTGCTCATCGATGCTCCCTCGTGGTCGGCTGCTGGGCGGATTGTGCGCGTTTCTGACGGTTGACGTCGTGCATCATGCCGGTCAGCACGGCGACGCTCAACCTGGTGCGGGCCTGCACGCTCTTGAGGTCCTCGCCCGCTTCGAGCATGCGCCATGCGCGCTCGCTGAGTTTGCTGCTGCTCATGCGTGTTCCTCCCTGGTCTGGATCGCGTTGTTGAGGGTCTGTCCGATGACGGTGTCTGCGGCTGTGTGCCAGTCGTCCCCGTCGCGGATGCGTTGGTTGACGTCTGGGTGCAGGCGCATGACGGTCAGGTAGTCGATGCCGGCGTCGAGCAGTCGTGCGTCGAAATGGTTCGCGAACCAGTAGTCGCTTGGCAGGGCCACGTCCTTGGGTTTCGGCTGCCAGTCGCGCCATTGGCCGCGTTCGAGCCAGTTAGCCATCGTCGGTGTCCAGCGGGCGTCGTCACGGTTGGCGGCGGTGTGGGCGGCGTACGCGTCGACGCTCGACCGGAGCCGTTCGGCGTCGGTGTCGGCGAGTGTGCGCTGCCAGATGCGTCGGGTCTTGGTTTTCGAACCGGTGTGCTTGGGGTAGGCGTCCCATGCGGCGTCGAACCCGTCGTCGTCGGGGTCGTCGTGGTTGGGGGAATCATCGCTGCCCGTCCCCGTGGGGGGACTATAGGGGGGTATATCTGTTTCTATATCTGTTTCTGCTTCGTTTTGCTTCGTGTTTGCTTGAGCACTTGCTTCGATTTTGCTTCGCTCTTGCTTCGGCTCGTCTTCGGTTGTAGTGGTTTCTGCCTCGTTTTGCTTCGTGTTTGCTTGCGTTGCGCGGCTCTCCCCGGACTTCCTGCCGCCCTTGCGGCCTGCGGCGGCGCGCTTGGCGCGCAGATCCTCCTGCTCGCCGCTGGATACCTGTGATTTGAGGAAATCATGGATCATCCAACCACCATCGGCTGGTTCGATGAAGCCGGCCTCCTGCAGTGCGGTGATGTCGTCGTCGCTGCCGCCGAGGAACGTGCGCATCGCGAAGTCCTCGACATAGCCGTCGGACTTGCGGTCGACGGCGTAGGTGATGGCGAGCACCCACAGGAACGCGGCCTGCGCGTGTTCGGCGGCGAACGAGCGCACTTTGACGTTGAGGTAGAGCTTTGCGGAGAGTTTCGCGAAGGTCGTCATGTCCTGTGCCATGTCTGCTCCCTGAAAGGTTGTGTATGGGTGAGTGGCGGAACGTGCTATGCCGCCCCGCCCCATGCCGTTGGTTGGTTATTCCTGGTCTGGTCCCAAGGGGAGTCCGTGGTTGAGCAATCGCGCCATGTCCGCGAGGTCCATGCCGATCAGCTCGCCGTTGCGGGGGATGGCCTCGGTTTTGGCCATCAGTGTGGTGGCGGCGTCGTCATTGAGCGTGGACACCATGGCGGCGAGCACGTCACGGCGTGTGTAGGCGAGATGCCGGCCGACCGTGTCGCGGTGTGTGATGCCGATGCCGGGGCGTTTCCAGACGACGATGCCCAGGTTCGCGTCGCCGTTGGCCATCTCCACGAGGCATTCGGCCCAATGCCGGCGGTAGTGCGGGGCGCGTGTGGCCTTGCATTCGACCGTGACGCGAGCCCCGCAATGGTAGATGCCGCCGATGTCGCCGATATCCTTATTGCCGTGCAGGGTGAGGCGCTGGATGCGGTCGTCACCGAGCGCCCACCGCAGGTAATCGACTACGGCGGTTTCGAACCTTGTGCCCTTGTCCTTGCTCGGGTTGCTCACTTGGAGGCCTCCAGTGCCGATGCGTCACTCTGCGCCTGCGATTTGCGGGCCATGTGCTCAAGCGGATTGCGTAGGATCCAGTTGATCTGCGCGCCGAGCTTGATGACCTGTTGGGCGAGCGTGTTCGTGTCGGTGAGCACATCGCCACGCCAGCCGAGCATGGTATCGTCATGGAACTTCTTGCCGCTTTTGGCCAGATAGTTCGCGCCCATGTCCATGATCTTGTTGGCTGCTGGCAGCAGGTCCGCATAGTCGAACTCGAGGTCCTCGTCGGCGTCCGGCCCGAAGAGCGCGCTCTGCACGAGATGTTTGTTTTCCATGGTGTGCTCCTAGAATTCGAAATCGTCGTTGTTGGTCGCCCATGGGTCCGTGGCCGGCTGGCCCATGGGAGGCTGTGATACTGGTGGCTGTGTCTGGGGCTGTTGTGCGCCGGTAAACCCGCCCTGCTGGCCTCTGCCCTTGGGTTTATGGCCCAGCACGTAGAAGCGTGTGGGGTAGACGCGTTTGAACGTGCCGCCCTTGCTGCCCTTGGTCTCGGTGAGCTTGCCGGCGAAGAACACCTGCACGCTGTCACCGCCCTGCAGCCAGTATTCGATCTCACCGGCAGTGGCTTGCAGCCGCTGGTTGTCGGCGTGCACGGACACGTCGAAGTAGATCGGTTCCAGATCGACCCACTGGTTCTGCTGTTTGTCGAAGCGCGCCGGGGTGACGCACACGTTGATGACGAGCCCGCCGTCCTGGAAGCGTTTGACGCCGAACGCGTGGCCCTCGACCTCGATCAGTGGTTCACGCGCCATGGGTCACCTCACCGTCTGCTGTGGTGTCTTCCTCCGGGTCCGTTGGCGTGGTGAATTCGGTGGTGTCGACAGGTGGCTCCAATGGAGCATCGGCCTCGATGGTGGGGAACGTCGGCGTGAACACGTCGGAATAATCCGGTGTGGTCCCGTCGGATTCAGCAGCCGTCCGGGCTTCCGTGCTCACGGGCAGGTATTTGAAGCTTCTGCGGATGACGGTCTTCAACGCCATCGCCTCGTAGTCGGTCTTCCACGGGGTGGTCTTCGCCTTGGCGCTGGAGGAGCGTCGCATGATCGCGTCGACCTCAGCACGGGTCATGTGCTCGAACACGAACCCGCCGTTGAGCAGTTGCGCGTTGACGTACACGTCGGTGAGCTTGTCGGGCGCGTGCTCCGCGGCACGGTTCGCTTTGAATTTGAAGTGTTGGCCGGTCTCGTCCTCCCAGTAGTCGAATTCGTCGCCCTCGTACACGGCCTGCGCGTGGATGCTTTTGAGGTCACCGGAGCGGCGGGCGAGTTCGATCATGCCCTTGTAGCCGATGATGAGCGTCGCCTCGCTTTGCCCGGTGCGGTAGTTCTTGTTGCCGTAGGGCAGGATGTACGCCATGCCGAGCCCGTTCACGTTCGAGGGTTCCAATCCAAGCGACGTGCAGCGCATGAAGCATGACAGGACGCTTTCGACAGTGCATTCGGCGAGTTTGGGTTCGCGGTTGATTGCGCTCACGAACATCTGGTAGAGGCGCTGTTCGTTCATCTCTCGTGGCATGACGGCGGCGATGCGGTCCCAGGAGCGTTGCAGTACCTGCTGCAATTGTTTGGCTGGGGACGGTTGTGTGGTCAGTTGGCGCTGCTGCGCCTGTTGTGCGATCGCTCCCATGAGGGGTCCTTTCAATCGGTTCGTGTTGGTCACAGTGGTTTGACGAAGAAGCGCCGCTGCTCGTACGCGTCCTTCGCGGGAATGAGCTTCTCGGGTTGCGCCTTGAAATGGATGGTCTTGTAGCCGACCTGCGATGTGGCTCCGATCAGGCCGGCACGGTCCGCGCCGACCATCGTCTTGAGCTGCTCGGCGATGCCGGCTTTCGACTTTTTGGCGGCTTTCTCGGCGGCGTCGAACTGCGTGTAGAGGCCGACGAGCCGTTCGAACTCCTGGTCATCGACCTGTTCGAACCCGTCGGGTTGCTCACGGGTCTGCATTTCATCGACGTCACCTGCGGTCAACGCCGGTGGCTCATCGCGTTCGACGTAGCCCCAGAATGTCTCCGCCGCCTTGATCGCCGCATCGATGTCGTCTTCGTCGCGTTCGAACATGATCTCGACCGGTTCGCTCTCGCCGATGTCCGCGTAGACGACGCCCCACGTCCAACCGGTGACGGCCAGATAGTGCGTGACCTGCGCCATGTAATAGTCGGGGATCATCAGGTTGCCGGATTCGTCGTGCCAGTCGGTTGCGCCGCGGTGCGCGTTCGCGGTCTTGATCTCAAGCACGCCATGGCCACGCGCCTCGTCGTACAGGATCCCGTCGAGCGACGCGTGCATGCACGGATGGGTGTTGCTGACCAGGCTCTTGTCGGTCCCGTCGTAGCATTCCCATTCCTGGTGCAGGTCACGGAAACGCGTGCGCAACGCGGTTTCGAGCGCATTGCCTTTGACGATCGCCCATTTGCCGCTGATGTCAGCGGACTGGTCACGCCCGGTCTTCTCCAGCCACAGCCCATATGGTGTGGCGTACTTGTTCAGGCCGAGGATCGTGGACAGGTCGGAGCCGCCCACACCGAGCATGCGTTGCTCCGCCCAAGCCTCATGCCGTTCGGCGCGCGTACGATGTTTGAAGCGCAGCACGTGGAACGCGTCGCAATCCGCCAGATAATGCTTTTTCACCATGATGCGTCTCCTTGTGGTTCAGGCACGGTAGGCGATGCGGGTGAACACGCGGGCCATGAGCATGCCGCCGATGAGCGAGGCCAGGTGCAGGACGCTGAGCGTGCCGTGGGAGGCCGCGTCGAGGGTCCATGCGAACCCCCACAGGGCGAGCACGATGCTCGCCGCCGCGGCGGTCAGACAGAACATGATCTTCTGTTCCTTCTGCCTGCATGTCAGGTGTGGCGTGTGCGCGTGTTTCATTGGTTTGCTCCTAGGTAGTCGATGCCGGCCGGGGTGATCTCGTAGCGTGCGCAACGGCGGCCTGACGACGTGGTGCCGGTGCGGTCGACCACTCGCATCAGTCCCGCGTCGCACAACTCTTTGATGCGGCTACGTACGGTGCTGCCGCCCAACGGGTGGGCTTTCGGGTGGGTGAGGCGATTGAGCTGGTCAGCCATCGGCCACACCACCTGCGCCGTGTACGGTGCCTCGATGCCGCATTCGGCCAACCGCAGGACCGCGCGCAGCACGGTGCGCTGCTTCTCGGTGACGTTCACGCCCTCGGCCGCCTCCTGCGAGGTGACCGGATCCGTGGCGCGCGCGAGTGCGTGGTCGGGGAGCAATGGCTCCAATGCCATGGGGCGGCTCATTGTGCGATCACCTCGTCCCTGGGCAGTGTGCGCGTCATCGTCAGGCTGTGCGAGGCCATGTAGTCCTCCACGTCAGACTGCTCGTAGTACCAGAAGCGCCCGTTGGGGTACGTGTGCCATCGTGGGCCGTGGTCGCCGCACGGCACGCCATGCTCGCGGCGGCCACGGCTGCGCCAGTCATAGAGCGTGTTTGGTGCTACGCACATCATCTGCGCCGCCTGCCGATGGGAAAGGCGGATGCCGCTCATCATTCACCCCCAAATCCGACTACACCGGAACAGATGATGTGTATATCATCGACCGGCACGCCCATGTAGTAGGCGATGACCCTGCGGGCCGTCTCCCGGGCCTGCTCGCGCTCGCCGGCGTCTGGGTCGCACTGGTCGCGTTCGGTGTAATACTCAGCACGCTCCTGCGGAGTGGGGGAGGAAAGGTCGTCTTCGCTCGCCTCGGCGGCGTCTTCGAACGCGTCCATCAGGCGGTGCGCCACCCATGCCGGGCGGTTGTCGGCGAGGTCGGGCACGTAACGCTTGAGCATGCGCTTGTACAGGCCGATTGCGCGCGCGCAGTGGGACAGCGTCATCGGCCTGAGCGTCGAGTAGCTTTTCGGCAGTTCGAGTTCGGGCACGTCGCCATACCACAGTTTGCCGAACAGTTCCCGCGCGAGCCTGTCCTCTTTTTCGAACGGTTCGTCCAGATCGGTCGCGCTCATCTCCATCGTTTCGGCCGGCTCTCCGTCCTCTGCCTGGCACATGGCGCAGGTGCACGGCATGGCATCATCGGTATCGGCTGCAACGTCCTTGCCGTCCTCGGCCTCCTGCTGTCGGTCCTCATGGAGGCGGTGGTGCCTGTGGATGGAGGTGGCCCACGCGTTGATGGCCTCCGTGCACCGTGTGGACGCTAGG
>ERZ808024.307-NODE-307-length-26483-cov-8.928160_pt1 | contig 26483 bp, 25 predicted proteins | sample MGYA00380181_ERZ808024 | MGnify/ENA primary metagenome ERZ808024 (study PRJEB31490, sample SAMN06133413) | mouse gut metagenome | isolation source: Z2_1 | host: mice | place: China: Chengdu | collected 2015-05 ...
TGCTGGCTGGCTAGACCTTCGCAGACAGGATTCGCACCTGTTAGGTTAATTGCCCTTTGCTGGGCGCACAACTGGAAGTTGTCAAATTATAAAATTTGCTACTCCATATATCAAATGACAAATTGTGAAAATTGAAGTTGGAATCAACGCTATCCCATTCTTTCTGTCAATGGCAAAAAACAAAAATGCTAAACAAGGAGGAATAGTCAACCCTAATATCACAATCGCATTTACTATGCCGCTATAGTAAACTATCCAACTAAAAAAGTATAATAAGCAACAGCCAGATACGAGGATAATAAAAGGGGTTACACATATTTTGTTGCATTCTCTGTTTTTAAAAATACATAAAGCAACAATCATCAATACTTGACATAGAGAAGCTACTGTATCAATCGTTTCTGTGATTGATTTTGACCTTAATATATCGTTTGGCGCAGGAATAACAAACCAAATAAAATTTGGTATCATAATAATTAGAAAAAGCAGTAATCCCCAAATATCAAAACCCAACTTGTATTTTTTTAACATATAATTTCTCCACAATCCCGATTTATCAGTTTTTCTTTATTTTACCACATTTCCAGAAGCGTGGAAAATTTTTAGGCTTACCTATCACATAAAACATAATAATCGTTCTCTGTTCACTTCATGGAGGGCTGGTTGAGGTGCAATGGAGCCATGAAGGGCGACTTGCACCGGCTGCGTCCTGTTTCCATCACCTTGGTACAGATTTCTTAGAACATCTTATCTCTGTACATCGGAACAAAAACAGGCAGTGTTGGGTGCAAGATGCCGCACGCCCCCACAAACAGCCCCGTCCCTCCCGCCACCTCCCATTCAAATCATTCATTAATAAGTAAACAACTGCGTCCAGTAATTCCGCCCCGCCGCATTCCGATAATACCCAACACCGATTTTCGTAAATTTCGGATTTAAGATATTCGCACGGTGACCGTCACTGTTCATCCAGCCCTTCATAACCTCCTCCGGGCTGCGCTGTCCCCATGCGATATTTTCGCCGGAACCGCGGTAAGTAATGCCGTTATCGGTTAGTACGGTAGAAAAGCTTCTTCCGTCCGGTCTTGTGTGGGAAAAAGATGTTTCAATTTCTTTTGCACGGGTCAGGGCTGCCGCTTCCATATTTTTATCTAAAGTCACTTCGGAAAGCCCTGCTTTTGTCCGCTCCTCGTTTACCAGTTTTACTACCTGCTCTGGGAAACTGAGGGTTTCCGTATCCGGCTGGCTCGTTTCTGGCTTATTTGTTTCCGTGCCTGTGCCCGGTGCACCTCCCTCCGGTTTATTTGTCTCTGGTATGTCAGTTTCCGGTGCGTCTGTGTCCGGCTGATTTGGCACGTTGGGTTTCCAGTTTCCCGGGAGAGAAATAATAGGGCAATCCGCTAAATTTCCGTTGGCAAACTCTTGCCAAAGCTCCTCTAAAATCCCTGTTACATCTTCATTGCAATCCATAACAGCCACGGCATACCCTTTGTCTTTCAGCTGATTTTTTATATCTGCAAGGGAAGCTGCCTCTACGGCTGTTCCAGCACTTCCGGTAAGGGTAAGAACCGTAAGTCCTGCTGCTGCCAGTTTTGTTGCAATTGATAAATATTTCATGATTACCTCCTGTGTTTGCTGTTTTATTATGTTTCATTTATGTTTCAAAATGATTACATAATTGTTACAAAAAGTACCTTAACACAGAAACAGAAGAAGAAAAAGACACAATACATGGAAGTTCTGGCAGCCGCTGACAGCTTTGCTGTTTCACTGACAATAAAATAGAAGTATTTTCCGGCTATGTTTTTCTAAAGTTGCACCAGCCATTTTGTACTGCAATATTTTCCAATGGCAACGCCTAAAATACAAAGTGCCACACTTGCCATAATATAAACACTTCCTAAGAAATATTTTCTGTTTTCCAAAAGCAAAAGACTTTCCAAAGAAAATGTGGAAAAGGTGGTAAATCCGCCGCAGACACCGGTTTTTAAGAAAAGTACCAAGTCCTTTGACGCATTTTCCTTAGAAGCTGCAAATCCTACAATCACACCTATGAGAATAGCTCCCAATAAATTTGTAAGGAATGTCAAAAAAGGAAACGCTCCTTTTACGGGAATTAGGCTGATAAGATATCTGCCTGCTGCGCCGATGGCGCCTCCAAGCCCCACAAATAAAATGCTTCTCATTGCTCCACTCCCTTCTTCGGGCAGATATCATTCAGGCAGCACTTATTACAATAAGGTTTTGTCCTCGCCGTGCAGACATCCCTGCCGTGATAAACCAGACGATGGCAGAAATCGCTGCCTTCCTCTCCGGGAATAATCTTCCAAAGCTCCATTTCCACCTTTTTCGGCTCTTTGATGCCGTCCACTAAGCCCATGCGGTTTGTCAGGCGGATACAATGGGTGTCTGTTACAATGGCCGGCTTTCCGAATACGTCTCCCATTATCAGATTTGCGCTTTTCCTCCCTACTCCCGGCAGTTTTAGGAGGGCGTTAAAATCCTCCGGCACCTTTCCGCCATATTCTTCCTTTAATATCTTCATGCAGGCGCTGATGTCCTTTGCCTTGCTTTTTCCCAGTCCGCAGGGGCGGACAATCTCCTCGATTTCCTCCACGGGGGCGGCTGCTAATGCATCCACATCGGGAAATTTTTCATATAGTTTTTCTACCACTACATTGACCCTGGCATCAGTGCACTGGGCAGCTAACCGGACGCTGACTAGCAGCTTCCACGCCTGGTCATAATCTAAGGTACACCCGGCGTCCGGGTATTCCTCTTTTAATCTCCGAATAATTTCTAATGCACGTTGTTTTTTGGTCATAGGTTTGTCCTCTTTTTAAAACTCTCTTTCGTGTTTCTGAAAAAATTCATAATAGACCCGGACATTTTTTAATTCTGTCCACCGCTTCACGTCCATCGGGTCCTCGTCTAAATCATATATTTTAGCAGATTTCATGGACAGTACAAAGGGAGAATGGGTAGAAATCACAAGCTGGCACCCGAAAAAGCGGACGCTGTCTTCTAAAAACTGCACCAGTTCCTGCTGCTTCTCCGGGGACAGGCTGTTTTCCGGCTCGTCTAACAAGAACAACCCGTTTTCTCCGATTTTCTCCGCAAAATATAAAAAAGCACTCTCCCCGTTGGAATATTCCCTGACATTATCCATCATATTTTCCCGCACGAATCTGGACTGGGTGCGGCTCCGGGCGGAATTGACCTTCCGCAGCTGCTCATAATCCGCCATGGATTTCATTTGAAAACGGGAATATTTGGCCTCTAAATATTCTTCAAAAATCTGCTCCCGCCGGTTATCTAATCCCTCATTGAGTGTACGTATATTTAGCATATAATCGAACACGTCATCGCTGGTAATCATCCTGCTGTTTCTCGGTATGGTGCCATTTGTATGGACTGCGCAGAGGGCTAAGTAATCGGGGAAAAAATTAGATTTATTGAAAACCGTGTCCCGAGGCAGCCCTAATTTTTCAGAAATAATATTTAATACCGTGGATTTCCCTGTCCCGTTGCCACCGTAAAGTATGGTTACCGGCTCAAAATCAATCTGCCGCAGATTGTGTTTCGGCAAAATCTGAAAGGGATAATAGGAATCATAACAGGTCCGCTTTTGACCAAGGAAAAAGCTGCTCTCCTGCTCCCCGGAAGGAAACGTTATTTTTTCTAAATAAATCATGATGTTCCGCTCCTGTCTGTGCCCTGTTTCCAGATTAGATTTATGACACTCTTTTTTATGTTATGCTTCCGTTGCAATATTCCCCAATACTTCCTTTTCCGCCTTTTTTTCTTATGTATAATGCCTCATCCGCTTTTTTCATCAGCTCTTCCAGCGTTTCTGATAGATTGTCTGTCACAATATAGCCGCCCGAAAACTTAATCACGGTTTCCTCCTCATCCGACAGTCTGACTGTGTTTTGACTTACAAAGCGCTCCAGTTCGTGCACAAGGCCGTTAATCTTTGCTTTTTCCCTGCATCCGAAAATACACATGCTGAATTCGTCATCGGAACGTCTTGCCACATAACAATGTTCCTCCGGCATCCTGTCGAGTGCCGTCGCAAATTCCCGAAGATACCGATCGCCGATATCATGCCCATAGGTGTCATTGATTCGCTTAAAGGAATCCAAATCCAGCATGACTACAGCAAACAGTTCCCCTGCCTTTAATTTTGCCAGCTTCGCTGCCGATATGTTTTTGGTACGACTGTGTCTAAATTTCCGCTGGTGATATCGGAGACATCGCTCAGTATTTCATATACGCCGTCTACAACAATCCTTTTTAAAAGCAGATTCAGTGCAAAAATCATAATCAGCATCGAACAGAACAGCAGCATAGCCATTTTTAATGTACTCCCAAATATGGCGACATACATTTCATTTGCCGGGCCGGCAATTCCCAGCAGGATATTTCCATATTCTTTGGTGACTACATATTTTCTCTCCCCATTTTCCATATCTATAAATTTTCCCTCGGTGCACTGCCGCATTTTTTCATAGGAATGCCCCTCATCAGCAATCTCTGACAGAGCGATATTACTATGTCCCAAAATGGTGTCTGTCTCTATATCTATGGCAAAATATTCACTGCCCCGGGAAGTAGGAAATTTTTGAAAAATATATTCATAAGTATTTCGCTGCTTAGCCTCCAGTTCCCTGACCGGTTTGAAGCCTACCTGCACGATTTTCCCGTTTCCGCAAATCACACCGACATATTTCATGACGACCCCCTCGGAGGAATTCGGCATAGTCTCCTGTACAAAGCTTTCCCCCTTCGTTTCTATCCTCTGCCAATTTCATAAAGGAGCTGCTCTGCTCCCCCGAGTACATGTCAAAGTCCACGTACTGCTCCACGGAAGATGCCTTAATGCAGCCCTCCTCATTGATAATATGTATTTCATCCACTTTCTGAAAATTTTCTGCATAATGACATCTCTTCAAATTTTTTACCGGAACAGCCAGAAACGTAATCGTTGCCATCAACTTTCCCTATTATACACAATCTTCCGGAAAATTACAATAAGCGAAGCTCAAGTGCAAATATGGTTGACAGTATCAAAGCCTTTTGCTACAATTTTTTCAATCTATATGGTAAAATACAAGTAAGGCAGAACACCTTTACATATTCTGGATAAAAAAGGTAAAGCCCCTCTGATAAAGTAAAGGAGAATGTTATGCAGCATGAAATACAGGATGAAAGATATTATGTAGCCGATGAAGCCATTTACGATGCGTTTTTTCTGGTTTTAAAGGAAAAGGATTTAGAAAAAATAACCGTATCTGATGTGATAAAGAAAGCCGGAATTGTTCGAAGCACCTTTTACAACCACTACGAAAACATTCCGGCTCTTGTGACTGCCATTGAGGATAAGACTATTGATGACATCTTTTCCCTTATGGAAACTTTTCATCCGAAGGATGACAATGATATCTGTAAGTCATTTTTTATGACGATTTGTAACTACACGATGAACAATCCATTTTTAACAAACCTGCTCCGAAGTCCCAGAGGAAATAAATTTTTTGAAAAAGCACTGGTGATGTTCCACCGTTATGTAGCAGACATCACACAGAATACCACTCCCTCCTGCCACAGCAAAGAGGAACTTTCTTATATGGTTGCCTGTACCATCGGCAGCACCCTCGGGGTGCTCCATAAATGGACCAAAGACAATTTCGCAATACCTGCAGAAGCCGTTGCCGACATTCTGACGCAGGCTTTTATCGCAGGTATGCTTCCTTTTATGTACTAAAGTGCCGTCCTGGCGGTAAAATGCAGATAAGACAGTGCTTAAAAGCTTATGCCTCGTCAATCATAGCCTCCTGACGTTTAATCTTCCTTGTGGTGCTTTTGATAAACGGATTTTTCCGTACCACCAGTCCTGTAATCTGGCGGTAGGTAGGCTGGGACTTATTGTATTTATCCAGAAATGCCTGTAGCTCCAATCTGATTTTTTCCTCACTCATATGTTTCGCAGACACCACATCCTGATCTGGATAAATTCTTGCGGTAAGGCCGTTGTTTTCCCCTGTCACGACCACTTCCCCCACCAACTTGCCTAAAGCTAATTTGTTCTCAATTTCCTCAGGGGAAATATTCTCTCCGTTGGAAAGGATAATCAGGTTTTTAATGCGTCCATTGATAAACAGGAAACCGTCCTCATCCAGATAACCCTTATCTCCTGTATGGAGCCAGCCGTCCCGCAGGGTTTCTGCTGTCTCTTCCGGCATTTTATAGTAGCCTTTCATGACGCTGCTGCCCCTTACTAGAATTTCACCGTCCTCAAAGGAAATCTCAGCGTTTGGAAGCGGTTTTCCGATAGAGCCCGCCTTATGGGTTTCCGGAGTATTCGAACTGATAACCGGAGAACATTCAGACATCCCATATCCCTCAAAAATATCTATCCCATAGTCGGCAAATTTGTCAATATAAAATGGGTCCAGATGGGCGCCTCCAGTAATAATAATCCTGAGGTTTCCGCCAAACGCCTTTGCCGCCACCAGCTTTTTGGGAATGAGGGGGCTGGCAGCCGAAAGTTTCTTGTAAATGGTTTCTACCATCAGAGGAACCATAAGGATAATCTCCGGTTTAAAGATACCCATATTTTTTACCATATGCATGAGGGAATCGTTGATACACACTGTTGTCCCAAGAGAAAAGCCTTTTAACCAGTCCATCACCAGACAGAAGGCATGGTGAATAGGAAGCACACTGAGAATCACCGTTCCGGGCTCCAATGGAAAATCCACGGAAAGGACGTTAGAAGCAAGATTTTCCTGTGTCAGCATAACGCCCTTGCTTTTTCCTGTGGTTCCGGAGGTAAAAATAATGGTTGCGGTATCCCCGGTTTCCGGCCGCTCGGAATCTGCTTCCTTTTCCCTGCCGAGTTCTTTTAATTTGCCAAGGCAGGAGATTCTCTCATCGGCAATTTCCGCTGTTTCTTCCTGTAACAGCCAGATTTTTTTGAGTTTTGGACATTCTGCTAAAATCTCATCCAAAAGCCTCTGGCTTTTCGGGCTTAAAAAAAGTGCTTCGGAATCGGAACGGTTGATGAGGTCTGTTAAGTCCTCCACCGGCAGCATTGCGTCTAACGGAACAGCGATGGTTTTTCCGGTAATAATTCCCAGATAGCTCTCTATCCATTCTACAGAGCTGTTGCCGATAAGGGAGATGTGTTTTCCCTGAAAGCCTTCCGCCAAAAGTCCTTTTCTTACAGATCTGACATTTTCCATCATTTCATGGTAGCTTCTCTCATAGATTTCCTTTTTTTTCAGCCACTTTACCGCACTTATTTCCGAAAACTTTTTTTCGCTTTCTTCTAAGATATCCCGAATCAACGTTTCCATCATAAACCTCCATTTTCTCTGGAAAACAGCCCTATTGCTGTCCTTTACTACTGTAATGTTTCTAATAATGCAAGCGCCTCTCCAATGGTAAAGACGTGTAACGCATCTTCCTCTTCTAACTCCACATCAAAGGTATCCTCTAACTCTCCTAAAAAAGCCATAAAATCAAGGGAGCTAAACCCTAAATCCTCCCGGAATCTCATATCGTTTGTCATTTCCTCCGGTTTTACCTTGCAATACTGTGCAACGATTGTTTTAAACTGCATTTCCTTTGTCATATCATTTTCCTCCTGAATTTTTCAACTTAAACCTGTTCCATAATTTCCCCGATACTCATATCCGGCTCTGCAATTCCTTTAAAGAGAATGCGCATCATATAGTAATATAGCAGCTCCATGTCGTGTTCCTCTAAATGCGCCGTCTGGTAGTGATAAGAGAAATTCATACCGCCGTTCTCGGTGTGGGATACAGTCAAATACATCTTTTTGGTAGCCGCACCGTTGGCAAACCATTTGGAATGCTGCGGTACATGGATAAGGTGCGGGTTTTCCAGTTTCACCGGCATGGGCTGGTAGGTAAGGTAGCAGCTTTCATAAGCGGTGTGCTCCGGTGTATGGTAGCGTTTTCTCATTTCCTCTTTGATAAGCGCCGGGTCGTAATTGCTGTGCATATAAATGCGGTTCTGTACGTTCTGAATCTCATATGCCGCTGATAAAAAATCGGTTTCGGGAGAAATCACGGTCCGGCAGGGGAACATAATGGTTCTGCTGCCGCCGGAGGTCCACTCGTCATGGGTAGAGCGTCTGGAAATAAAATTCTCGATGGTAATATCTTCCTGTCCGTTATTTACCTTGGACAGATAAGTCCGGATTCCCAACAGCAACAGGTTGGTCATGGAAAGCTGATGGTTCATACAGAAATCCATGAGGTTTTTCGTGGGTTCCGGCTCTAAATAATAATCCTTTACTTCCACAAATAAATTTTTTAATTCGATATCTGCCGCCCTTAATCGTGGATTGCCATGAACCTTTCTTGCCTCTTCTAAAACCGAAGGTCCCTGAATATCGGAATACAGCGGCTCTCCTAATGCGTCTAACTGGTCATCCCAGAATTTTTTATCCTTGGCAAAACGTTTTTCGTTGGTTGCCCGCTTTAAATCCTTTGCCAGAACCTCTTCAAAATCCGCCAAATCATCCGGATAAGGGGATTGAAAACGGTAATGGGTATAAAGCTGCATCAAATCGTTAATCATCACCACCAGACCGCAGGAATCGATGAGCCTGTGGTCCATATGAATGAAAAATCCGTTATATCTCTCAGGAAGTTTTACCATGGTTACATCACACAGCGGAATATCATCCCCGTCAAAGGTTTCGTAAGCCCATTGCTGCATTAGGTTGTCTGCCTCAGCCAGACTCATACCGGATAAATCCTTAATGGGAATATCCCTTGTTTCTTTTGCTATAAGGTACTGCTTGATTTCGCCCTTTTTGTCCGGCTTTGTAAAGCGGATTCGCATACAGCCATAACGCTCAAATTCCAGCTGAATACATTTCTTCAGAAGCCCGAAATCCAGCTCGGCCTGTAAAGATGCCACAACACTGACTCCCGATACCTGCTGTGTTTTATAAGTTTTCATCCAGTTATAGTGCAGCTTTTGCGCTGCGGTTAAGGGATAATATTCTTTCATTGGTAACCTCCTGTTTTCTTGTCCTTTTGAAAAATTAACACATTTTTGGGAGGATTTCTACCCCTGCGGCGATTTAACAAACATTTTACATAAAATTGTATGGTTAATCATCATATTTTGCAAAAAATTCCAAAAGCTTGCATCTGTACAATTCCGGATTTGCATAAGGACTGCAGAGATGCCTTGCCTCCGGTATAATGACAAGCTCCTTGGGCGCCCGGCACAATGCGTAATTATACCGGCTATTCTTAGGCTCTACGTAAGTATCCTTTCCTCCATGGAAAAATAAAACAGGTCTTTGGTTCGTTCTCAATGCGTTTGTTGTGTCTGCGTCCTTCATGCGGAAGCCTCCCAAAAGCCCGCAGAATAGATCCACCCTAAACAGCAATAACTCCACCCTGTTTAGATGGAACCAGTTGGCGGCAATATCCTGAAGCTGTTCCTTCATGGAATGGAAACCGCAGTCCGCAATCAGCCCTTTTACCTCTTTTGGCAGATTGTGCCCCGATGCCATAAGCACCGCTGCTGCCCCCATGGATTCTCCGTAGAGATAAATGGGGAGTTTTTCCTTATTTCTCCTGGCAATATAATACGCCCATTCCTGTACATCCCACTGTTCTTTTGACCCAAAAGTAATGTATTTTCCCTCACTCAATCCGCAGCACCTCTGGTCAATGAAGAGCAGACTGCACCCGTTTTCATGAAGAAACTTTGCCGTATAGGCAAAATCCCCGAAACCGCTGCCCTTGTATCCGTGGATTAACAAAACATACCGATTTGCATTTACCGCCGGCAGATAAAATCCGTGTAGCAGCAGTCCGTCCGTGCTTCTGGTATAGCAGTCCTGCATGTGTTGCTGCCTGCACCAGGCTTTGCCCTCTTCGTACTCTTTTTCAAATTTATCTCTGGGGTGGTTAATCCTTGTGTGGGATAACTGAAACCATTTCTTTTTCGCCGGATTCTTTTTGTTCCTACAGTGAATCATCAGGTCAAAAAAAGACCAGCCAAATGCCATAAAGACACCGAATGCCGCCGTGGCGGTTCCTAATATTTTAATTATTTTATTCTTCATAAAATTCTCCATTCCGCCGCCAGGTCGGCGGCACAAATTTTACAAACCGTAATATTTTCACTATTAAGCATGTATCTTATTTTTGATACGCAGACTTGCCTCTATGTGCATGATCCAATGCCTTGAAAAGGGCATTTGGATTAGCCCACGAATATCTTTTCCACACCAATAATCAATCAGCCAGATTGCATTTTCATCCGAACTTACAACATTCAGTGACTTTAAGTATTCTTTTCTGTTCTTTGTAATTTTCTTTTTTAAATCACTATAAGACAAGCTGCTGATTATCTTCTCGGTGCTATTTTTCACATCAAAAATATATGAATAAAGTTCTGTTATGTCAATCTGCTTTGAGAACTCTGCTATTTCTTCTTTTTTAAGTTCATTCCCTGTTGTAATGATAGGCGAGTTTGTACGTTCCTGATAGTTCCATGCAAAAAATATTTGTTCATCTTCGTTTATCAATGTATGGGCAACGATATCCTCAATACGGAAAACATGCCAGATGGAATAAGCAATCGTCTTGCTATGATAACCCTTTGCATTTATAAAGGGAATTGCATTAAATTCTTCTCTGCTTAATTCATTCTTAAATGATGTTACGGTATTCATTAACTGATTTCGCAAATCAAATAGAGTATCCAGCCCCATTTGGTAAGTATCGCTTTTTGCATTGTATCTAATAATGTCGCTTGTCCACCTCCGGATTTATGAAAATAATCATTCTTCTCAAAGAATTTCAAACACAATTTCCAAAATACGCCCCTACTTGTGATATGGCTCATGATTCATAATCCGGTACCCCCGGTAAATCTGCTCTAACAAAATTACCCGCATCAGCTGGTGGGGAAAGGTCATTTTAGAAAAACTAAGCTTCATATCCGCCCGTTTTAAAAGCGTTTCCGACATTCCAAGAGAACCCCCAATCAGAAAAATAATATGGCTTGTTCCGGAGATACCCAGCGCTTCTATTTTTTCCGAAAGTTCCACAGAATCTAACTGTTTTCCGTCAATAGCAAGGGCACAGACAAACGCCCCCTCTTTTAAAGGTTTTTCCAGCCGCGCTAATACCCGCTCCGCTTCTTTTTCTTTAATCTGGTTTTCCACCAGTTCGCTGGCGTTATCCGGTGTCTTTTCGTCTGCCACCTCCACGATTTCCAGCTTACAGTAGCGGCTCAGCCTTTTCTCATATTCCTCTATGGCGTCCCGGTAAAACTTTTCTTTCATTTTTCCCACGCAGGCTATGGTAATTCTCATTCTGCCCTCCGAAGCCCTTCTGAAGCAGGGCGTATTTCCTCGTTTTCTTTGCAAAAGATATTTTCTGAAAAAAGTATACCAAATTTTCTTGCCACCGTCTATTTAATCACCTATAATTTTCTTAAATACAATCTTACAGGGTTATTAATCCGTCATCATGCAGCGCAGTGCATGGTGCCGTGTGAACAGTAACCTTATAGGCGCAATGCACCGAAGATAATCAAAATAAAAAAACGAGGTAACAGACCATGTGGTGTCCAAAATGTAAAAATGAATATGTGGCAGGAATTACAACCTGCGCAGACTGCGGTGTCCGTCTGGTGGAGAAATTAGAGGATGTTGTAAATACTTCTGGCTTTTCACCGGAGAAACCGGAAAACACGGTAGATAGTTTCGGGTTTTCAGAAGCCCCCTCCCCGGAACAGGTTTCCCTCACAGCCGTGGAGGGAACGGAAGAAAAAAATACCGCTCCCCTCCACGCTTACGTCTCAAAAAAAGCCAAAGCTGCCGATTTAAAATCCACGGCATATACCTTTACCTTAGTAAGCATTGTCGGTATCATTTTTCTGATTTTATTTTTGCTCGATGTGCTGCCCTTTGAAACGGAATTTCATATGAAAATTCTATCTTCCGCTGTCATGGGGATTATGTTTCTTATTTTCCTTATCATCGGGATTCGTTCCTTTTTGGAAATCAAGACAGTTTCCTATGCTGCCGATGAGGAAGAACAGCTTTTTTCTGAAATTACGGAATGGTTTTGCAGCCGCTTTACCCCAGAAGATATGGAAAGTGACAGTGAAAATACAGAGGAAAACCAGCAATACTTTTCCCGGTATGAAGCCATACAGCAAGCTATTTCTGAAAAATATCCCGGCTTAGACGAAGCGTTTTTAGATCATATCATAGAGACGCTTTATGCGGAATTGTTTCCCGATAATTTGTAAGGCTTATATTTGAGAAACAAAAAAATTTTACAACAGAAAACAGCGGACAAAATAAATCATTATGAATGATTATTTTAGGAGGGAGGTAGTAATATATGAAATTACTGGAAGAAAAGATTCTTGCAGAAGGCAGAGCCATCAATGAAGACATTTTAAAGGTGGACAGTTTCGTCAACCATCAGGTGGAGCCTCTTTTAATGAAAGAGATAGGCGAACATTTTGCCGGACATTTTAAGGACAGGCATATCACCAAGGTGGTTACCATCGAAAGCTCCGGCATTGCCCCGGCGCTGATGACTGCCCTCGCCCTTGGTGTTCCTATGATTATTCTGAAAAAAGAGCCCTCTAAGGTGTTAAATGATGACCTTTACCAGACGGTAGTTACTTCCTTTACCAAGGGAACCAGCTATGAGCTGACCATGTCACGGAACTTCATCAATGAAAACGACCATGTGCTGATTATTGATGATTTTCTTGCCAACGGAGAAGCCGCCACCGGAGCTATCCGGCTTATTCGTTTTGCCCACGCCACTGTGGCAGGGATTGGTATTTTAATTGAAAAATCCTTCCAGCCCGGCAGGCAGAAGTTAGAGGAACAGGGCTTTGAGGTCTATTCCCTCGCCCGCATCGCGGGGCTCGGTAAAGACACCATTGAATTTGTACCGGAAGAATGAGTTTTAGGATCTGTCTAATAAGTTCCTATAACGCCAAAACAGGACAGCCCTGAGAAAAATCCCAGGCTGTCCTGTTAAATTTTATTGTAGGATATAGCGATAACTGCTGCGGTAGATGTCGCTTTTCAGTCCGTTTCTGTCATTTACCACCAATACGGATAGTACATTTTCTCCTTCTGGTACATAGATAGGTTCCATATATTTGGCAGACTGCTCTGTGGGGTCTGTGCCGTCCCAGGTATAGTAAATACTACAGCCCGGTTCCGCTGTGATGGTAACATAGGTTTCTCCCCAGATTTCACCGCCATCCGGTGTCAGAGTCGGCAAAGCTGGTGCCTTTTCCCTTACCTGATAAGTTTCCTCCACCAGTTCACTGTAAATGCCTTTATCATTGACGCACACTGCCTTTAGCTGGTATTCTCCGGCTTTACTGAATTTTAACTCATTGCCCCGGTAGAGAATCCCGTTCAGCTTATCCGGCGTTGTTCCGTCTAAGGTATAATAAATATCATATCCTTTCATGGAGAAAAACCCTACCACCAGTTCTCCCTCGTAGGTCCCTCCCAAAGGAGAAACCACCGGAGGGGTTACAAGATACGGCTGGAACAGTCCTAAAATCTCCGGATCCGTTACCTCGTCCGCCAATGCCAGAATACTGTCGTAGTCTGCCTTTTCTTCATAAATAGAAATCAGTTTTTCATAGGCTTCTTTATCCGTCGCGTCTGCCTTAATGATTTCGATTAAGAGAATCATGGCAGAATCGTAATTCTGTTGTCCGAGATAAATATCCGCCATGGCGGCCCGGGCCTCTAAATCCCCCGGCTTGATATCCAGGGCTGCATTATAAAAGTCCAGAGCCTCGTCATAATTTCCCGCCGCCGACTCTTTTTCCGCCATTTCCATTTGGTAATCGTAGGAATTTGCATTCTGCTCGTCCACATAGAGTTTTACGCCAATCCCAATTCCAATGCCGACGAGAAGCAGGCAGCTGAATACAATCAAAAGCAGATGGGAAGTTTTTTCCTTTTTCTTTTGTTTCTTTTCCGGGAGCGTGCCCTGCTTTTCCTCTTCCGCCTTCGGTTTCGTTTCCTCTTTCAGCAGAGAACGCAGGTAATCGTCCTCGAGCACACTATAGTCAGGGAGAATTTGCGATTCGTGACCGCAAACGGAACAGTACAGACAGCCCTGTTTCAATTCTGCCCCACACTTTACACATTTCATAGGAAAACCTCTTTCATTTTTTCAGCGTTACTGCGCACGCTTTCTGCGCATCCCAAGTTTCGCAGAAACTTGTTTAGGAACGCTGTTTTTGCGTTCATTTTTTCATAGATTCCACACAGTTATTCATCAGCATTGCAATGGTCATAGGCCCGACGCCGCCGGGGACAGGCGTAATGGCTGAGGTATGCTCTGCCACTTCCTCGTAATTCACATCACCGCAGAGTTTGCTGACTACTTTTCCTTCCACTTCCTTCGGTTCTCTGTGGATTCCCACATCAATCACAACGGCTCCTTCTTTCACATAATCGGCAGTGATAAAACGAGGTTTGCCGATAGCTACGATTAAAATATCTGCCTGTTTACAGATTTCTTTTAAATTTTGTGTTTTGGAATGGGCAATGGTTACGGTGGCATTTTCACGGAGCATCAAAAGCGCCATTGGTTTTCCTACAATATTACTTCTTCCGATTACCACACAGTTTTTTCCCTCGATTGCCACATTGGAACGTTTGAGCAACTGGATAATTCCAGCAGGGGTACAGGAAACAAAGCCCTTTCCGCCAGTTACCAGATTACCTACATTTTCAGGATGAAAGCCGTCCACATCTTTCTCCGGGGAAATGGTATTAATGATTTTTTCCTCATCAATGTGCTTCGGTACCGGAAGCTGTACTAAAATGCCGTTTACTTTGGTATCGCTGTTTAATTTCTCAATCAATGCCAGTAACTCTTCCTCTGTGGTTTCCTCCGGCAGTTCGTAAGCTAAAGAACCGATTCCGATATATTCACAGGCTTTCTTCTTATTGTTGACATAAACGCTAGAAGCAGGGTCGTTTCCCACCTGGATTACTGCCAGTGTTCCCTCAATCCCCTGTTCCTTTAAAGCGGCAACCTTTTCTTTTAATTCGTCCTTGATTTCCTGTGAAATTCTTTTTCCATCGATTATCTGCGGCATGTTTTTCCTCCCTTTTTATACAACAAGCGTTTTAAAATAACCTTAGAATAAACCTGTAATCACGCCGTCATCATCCACATCAATATGATAAGCGGCAGGGTCCTTTGACAGACCGGGCATGGTGGTAATGGCTCCGGTTACTGCCACCACAAACTCTGCTCCAGCAGAAACATAAACCTCTCTGACATTGACAGTAAATCCTTCCGGCCTGCCTAATTTTGTCTGGTCGTCGGACAGGGAATACTGGGTTTTTGCCATACATACCGGGAAATGGGACATTCCCATATCTGCGATACGTTTCAGCTCTTTTGCCGCTGCGGGAGAATAAGTGACACCGTCTGCCCCGTAAATCTCCTTTGCCACCGTCTCGATTTTCTCCTCTAAAGACAAGTTATCTGCATAAATCGGCTCAAAGCGGCTTTCCTTCTGCTCCATCGTCTCTAATACTTTTTCTGCTAAGGCGACACCGCCTTCGCCTCCCTTTTCCCATACCTCGGACAGGGCAAATTCACAGCCCCGTTCCCGGCAGAACTGCTCGATATAGTCCGTTTCCGCTTTGGTATCCGTCACAAAGGAGTTTAAAGTTACCACTACCGGAACTTTGTATTTCTGTAAGTTTTCGATATGTTTCTCTAAATTTACAATGCCTTTTTTCAAAGCCTCTAAATTTTCCGTTCCCAAGTCTGCTTTTGCCACACCGCCGTTGTATTTTAAGGCGCGGACCGTTGCCACCAATACCACGGCATCCGGTTTTAAGCCTGCCTTGCGGCATTTGATATCAAAAAATTTCTCTGCTCCTAAGTCTGCACCAAAACCAGCCTCTGTAATCACATAATCGGCCAGTTTTAAGGCTGTCTTTGTGGCGCGGACACTGTTGCAGCCATGGGCAATGTTAGCGAAAGGTCCGCCGTGGACGATGGCGGGGGTATGCTCTAAGGTCTGAATCAGGTTCGGCTTTAATGCGTCCTTTAACAAGGCAGCCATGGCGCCTGTTGCCTTTAAATCATTTGCCGTCACCGGCTCCCCTTTGAAATTATATGCCACAATGATATTTCCAAGACGGCGCTTCAAATCGTGCATATCATCTGCAAGGCAGAGAATTGCCATGATTTCAGAAGCCACGGTGATGACAAAATGGTCTTCTCTCACCATACCGTCCATTTTTCTTCCCATGCCTACCACAATATTGCGGAGCACACGGTCGTTCATATCCATGCAGCGTTTCCATACCACCTGCCTTGGGTCAATCCCAAGCTCATTTCCTTGCTGGATATGGTTGTCTAACAGAGCTGCCAGAAGATTGTTCGCGGAAGTAATGGCATGGAAATCTCCTGTAAAATGCAGATTCAAATCCTCCATCGGCACCACCTGGGCGTAACCACCGCCTGCAGCACCTCCCTTAATGCCAAAACAGGGGCCTAAGGACGGCTCGCGAAGTGCAATCACGGCTTTTTTCCCTAATTTTCCAAATGCCTGACCTAAACCCACGCTGGTGGTGGTTTTTCCCTCTCCGGCAGGAGTGGGGTTGATTGCCGTTACCAGAATTAATTTTCCATTGGGCTGGTTTTCTACTCGTTTCATTAACTCGTCGGAAAGCTTTGCCTTATATTTTCCATAAAGCTCCAGTTCATCCTCGTGAATGTCTAGCTGCGCTGCCACCTCACGGATATGCAGCATTTGAGCCTCCTGTGCGATTTGAATGTCTGTTTTCATAATTGCTCCTCCTTTTCTAAAGATATTCTTCCTCATATTGTTCAAATTGTTCCGGGGTCATCAGCACTCGTCTTGGCTTTGTGCCCTCCTCCGGTCCGACAATTCCTGCTTCCTCTAACTGATCCATAATCCGCGCCGCCCGGTTAAAGCCGATTTTGAAATAGCGCTGCAGCATACCGATAGAACCCTTTTCTTTTTCAATCAGAAGTCTTGCGGCATCTGCAAAATACTGATCTCTTCCGTCTCCTGTGCCGGAGTTTGAATCAATGCTTATGGTTTCATTGCCGGAAGCCGCATTGTTCATGTGTTCTTCTACTGCCGAGCTGTAAGCCACAGAACCGTTTTCCTCTTTAATAAAGTTTACCACATCAGAAACTTCCCTGTCAGATACAAAAGCCCCCTGTACACGGATGGGCTTTGGAATACCCTGGGGATAAAACAGCATGTCTCCTTTTCCCAGAAGCTTCTCCGCCCCCACCATATCTAAAATGGTACGGGAATCTACGCCGGAAGTCACTGCGAAAGCAATTCGGCTGGGCATATTTGCCTTGATAAGTCCGGTGATGACATTTACGGAAGGACGTTGGGTTGCAATAATCAGATGGATACCCGCCGCACGTGCCAGCTGTGCCAGACGGCAGATGGCTTCCTCCACCTCTCCCGCAGCCACCATCATAAGGTCAGCTAACTCGTCCACGATAATAACAATCTGCGGCAGCTTTTCTGGTTTTGCTTCACCGGCTGCATCCGGCAGGCTTTCAATTTTTGCATTGTAGCCCTTTAAGTCCCGGACATTTGTCTGGGCAAATTTCTGATAACGGTCATCCATTTCTGCCACCGCCCACCGCAGGGCTCCCGCCGCTTTTTTCGGATCGGTGACTACCGGAATCATCAGGTGTGGAATGCCGTTGTAAACGCTGAGTTCTACCACCTTGGGATCCACCATGATTAATTTAACATCCTTCGGGTCTGCCTTGTAGAGAATACTCATAATAATGGTATTGATACAGACAGATTTACCGGAACCGGTAGAACCTGCAATCAAAAGGTGGGGCATTTTGGCAATATCCGCTACGGTAACTTTTCCACCGATATCTTTTCCTACGCAGAAAGAAATCCCGGAAGGATGGGATTGAAACTCTTCCGCCTCCACTAATTCCCGGAAAGATACCATTACATTTTCTTTGTTGGGAACTTCGATACCGATGGCTGCCTTTCCCGGAATGGGCGCTTCAATACGGATATCCGCTGCCGCTAAATTCAGCTTGATATCATCGGAAAGATTTACAATCTTACTGACCTTAACCCCCATCTCCGGCTGCAGCTCATAGCGGGTAACCGTGGGGCCGCAGCTGATATTGGTAATGGTGACATTGACACCGAAGTTCTTCAAGGTCTGCTGTAATTTGGAGGCTGTCTCCTGCAGCTGCTTTTTGGACTCTCCTGCCTGTTTTTCGTTTTTCTTTAATAAATCCACCGGTGGAAACCGGTATTCCTTCGGAGGCTGCACCACTTCCTCCGGTTTCATTTCAATATCGTTCTCTTTCGCGAAACTATCTTCTGCGTCAAATGCAGGTTCCATAAACTGCTGTGCCTCTGCCGCAAGAAGCTGTTCCATATCCGCATCTTCCGACATAGCGTCCGCTGTCACCGGATCTTCCATGAAAATTTCGCCCATAAACGGCTCTTCTACAGACGGTTCTTCCATAAACGATGCCATCTCTGCTTTTTCCACAGAAGCTTCTTTCATGAAAGGCGCTTTCATTGCATATCCGGTCATCTGTGGTTCCGGCTCATCGGCCGACATATCCGGTTCCGCAAAAGAAGCTAACACCTCCTCGGAAAAGGCAGGCGTTCCGTTGCCCTTTGCCGTCAGCGTCACCCGTTTTTCCGCCTTTACCTCCGGCAAATCCACTTCATTGTCCATATGTATCTCGCTGATTTCCTCAGAACGTCCTGCCGGTTTCTGGGGAATGATTCTGGTATCAATGGCAACGCCCTCCACCTTGCGGTCCATACGGCGCAGCTCCCGTTCCTCCCGGCGCTGTTCCACCCGCTCTCTGTGGCGTTCATTGCTGACTTTTGCGGATTCATATACCTTCTTTCCGCCTTTCTGCATTCCCTTTAAAGCGGAACGCTCCGTTATCAAAACCAAAGAAATAATCAAAACAATAATATCAATTACATATGCCCCAATCATGCCGAATGCAGGATACAGCAGATGGGCAAGGCATCCGCCCAGCAGGCCTCCGCCGAATTTTGTTTCATAGCTGTAAAAATATGCCTCTATTGCCGTTTTGACTTCTGATTTATCTGTGATTAATTCAATCAGCATACACAAAAATAATACAAACAGACAAGAGGCAATGATTTTCACCACCGCCACTTTATTTCCCTTGTTGGAAACGGCAAAAAAGGTTCCCACCAGTAATACAATAGGAAAGATATAGGCAATCAAACCGAAAATCCCAAAAAAGAACCGGCTCACGGCATTTCCGATGGTTCCGCCCACGCCAAAATTGCTGATAAACAAAAGCAACGACACCGCTACCACAATCCAGAGCACCACTTCCCTGGTAAATGTATCCTCCGGTGCCTGCTGCTTTTTTGAAGTTCCTTTACGTCCTGTATTTGCCTTTCTGCCAGAGCTTGTCTTTTTCCTGGCTGACGTACTTTTCTTACTACTCGTTGCTGCCAAACTTTTTAACCTCCAAATTGTCTATGCCATGATATATCATGGTATGCCATGCCGTTTTATACATGGCATTTCCGCTAATGATGCCCCTGATTCTCTCCGCCATTATGCCATATAGAAATATCCGCCAATGGAAAGTGCTCCAACCAGCAGACAATAGATGGCAAATCCTGTAAATTTCTTTTTCCGCACGATAATCAGCATGGTCTTGATGCAGACGTATCCCACCAGTGCCGCAATTATCATACCGATAATATAATAGCCCACTTCCACCCCTGTGACATTTATCTCTTTAAAATCCTTTAACTGCAATACCAGTGCGCCTAAAATTGCCGGAATTGACATGATAAAAGAATATTTCACGGCAAAATTGCGGTTGAAGCCGCTGAGCAGGCACGCCGTGATTGTAGTTCCGGAACGTGACAGTCCCGGCAGAGTCGCAATTCCCTGAGCAATGCCAATCCCAAAGGCATTGGTATATGTAACGTTCTTCGGTAACTTATCTCCGTCCTTCGTCCGGTCTGCAATAAAAAGTAAAACTGCTGTGGCAATCAGGCAAATTCCCGGCACAATCAGAATCTCCGATGCCAGCTCCACTGCATTGCCGCCCGTTACACCGATAATTCCGGTAGGTATGGTGGATACAATCACCAGCATGACAAATTTCCGGTAGCTGCTGTTTACAATTCTTCGGTAAGGCACTTTTTCGCCGGAAACTCTGTTTTTAAAAAACAAGATCACATTGATTGCGCAGTCCCGGACAATACAGCACCCCTCCACAATTAATTTCCAGATATCTTTATAGTATACCACACATATTGCCGCTAAGGTTCCCACATGGAGAAGCACATCAAATAAAATACCGGTGTCCGTATCCACGCCAAATATAATTTTAAATATTGCCAAATGCCCGGAACTGCTCACCGGCAAAAATTCCGTCAATCCCTGGATTACTCCCATGAAAATTGCCTGTAATAATGACATTTCTGCCTCCTTTGTCTCTTTTTACATACACGTTTTATCCTAATTATGCGCACGTTTTTTGCGCAACTCAAGTTTCTGTGAAACTTGTATAAGAACGCTGTTTTTGCGTTCTTATTATCATATCATATTTGAGGCAGATTGTCATTAACTGGTTTTTACGATTTTGTCACGATTTATTTTCAAAAATATTTCTTATTTTCCTCTATCATGGCATGCAGTTTTTCAAATGCCTGGGAAATTCCGCCGACTTCGTCAATCAACCCTTCCTCCACTGCCTCTTTCCCCACCAGAATAGTCCCTAAATCCTTCGTCAGGATTCCGGTATTCATCATCAGTTTTTCCAGCCTGTCCTCTTCCGCCTTCGAATGGCTGCTGATAAATTTTAAAATGCGGTCCTGCATCTGTTTAAAATAATCATAAGTGGGCTGCGCCCCGATAATCGTGCCGTTCATACGAACAGGATGAATCACCATGGTTCCCGACGGCACAATAAAAGAATAATCGGTCGACACAGCTAAAGGCACACCGATGGAATGACTGCCGCCAAGCACCAGGGACACGGTGGGTTTATGGATAGACGCCACCATCTCCGCAATGGCAAGCCCGCTCTCCACGTCACCGCCCACCGTATTTAATAGAAGCAACAGTCCCTCCGAATCCTGGTTATCCTCAATTTCCGCTAATTTCGGCAGCACATGTTCGTACTTTGTTGTTTTCGTGGTCGCCGGGAGACAGTCATGCCCCTCAATCTCTCCGATAATCGTCAGCAGAGAAATTTTGTTGTTCTCCCGGTTGTTTTTCAAATCTATCTGCCCAAATTCCCGAATCTGTTCATTTTTCTTTTCCTGGTTTTCTCCCATAAAACTCCTGACCTCCTTATATTTTTTTACCTTCTTGTTTTTTTCGCGTTTCTATTCTACTGCATCCTTTTTTGCATTCTGGTTCGTATGAAATTTTGATTCGTGGGTGAAATGGAGCATTCGATAACTGATATTGGCAGCCGGCACAACGCAGGTTCTGTTTTTGCGACTATGGGAAGAGATAAGATGTTCTTAGAAATCTGCCCGATACCCAGTAACGCCCAGCCACGGACGGCTGGGCGAGGTCCAACGGTGCCAGGGACGGCGCCTTTGGACCGTTTACGTCCCTCTCCCGTCACCTCGGCAGCAGATTTCTTAGAACATCTTATCTCTGGACATCGGAGCAAAAACAGAACCTGCGTTGTGCCGGCTGCCTCATCCCTTACGAAACGCTCCCATTTAACTCTCGAATCAATTCCCCAAAAAAACAGGATGCAAAATCCTGCATCCTGTTTTTAATATTTACACTATATTTTATTTTTATACGTTTTTTAACAGCAACCCATAAGGTAATTATAAAGTCCCTCGTAACGCCATTTAGAAGCTCCCCAGGAATAATCGTTTGCCATACCTCTGTCCACCATCTGATTCCACTGTTTCTTACGGTCAAAGAAGATATGTTTGGAATAATTGATGATACCGAGCATCTCTTCTCCGTTATAATTCGTGAAGGAAAAACCGTCTCCGGTATTTTCATATTCATTGAAAGGCTTGACTGTATCCTTTAAGCCTCCGGTTTCACGGACAATGGGTACTGTGCCGTAGCGGAAGGAAATCAGCTGGGTCAGTCCGCAGGGTTCAAAACGGGACGGCATTAAAAATGCGTCCGCAGCTGCATACAGCTTATGCGCCAGATCATCCGAATAGCAAATATTTGCAGAAACCCGGTCGCCGTACTTCCAAGCGTAATGGCGGAACATATTTTCATATTTTGGATCTCCGGTTCCGATTACAACCAGCTGGGTATAATCGTCTACAATCCGGTCAATCGTATAATTGATTAAATCAAGACCTTTCTGGTCGGTCAGTCTGGAAATCAGACCAATCATGTATTTCCTCTTATCTACTGCCAGACCCAACTCTTCCTGAAGTTTTACCTTGTTCATGTATTTTTTCTTGCGGAAATCTTCAGGGCCATAGTTGACATAAAGTTTTTCGTCTGTCTGCGGATTGTAAACTTTATAATCAATACCGTTTACAATCCCCTGCATATCAAAATGCCTTGCGGAAAGCAACGGATTTAAACCTTCTCCATAATAATCGGTCTGAATTTCCTGTGCATAGGAATCACTTACGGTAGTGATGTAGTCTGCATAAACCAGACCACCCTTTAACATATTGGCATCTTTCATAAATTCCAGCTTATCCGGTGTAAAGAGGGAGGAAGAAAATCCTGTAAGTCCCTGCATAGTTTTAATATCCCAGATACCCTGAAACTTCAGATTGTGAATGGTCATAATGGACTTAATTCCCCAGTAGAAGGAATCCGCCTGAAATTCATTTCTCAGATAAACAGGAATCAGTCCTGTCTCCCAGTCATGGCAGTGAATGATATCCGGTCTGAAATTCACCTGTTTTAACATGGAAAGTACTGCTTTGTCGTAGAAACAGAATTTTTCAATATCGTAGCGGATATCCCCGTAAGGAACTTCACACGTAAAATATTCCTGATTATCAATGAAATAATATGTAATTCCATCCAACACATATTTAAAAATACCAACATATTTACTTGGGATATAAGTTCCTGTCCCCATGTAAAAATTAGTAATGTATTCGAACTGGCTGCGGAATTTCTCGGGAATACAACTATAATAGGGGATAACTACCCGTACATCCCACTCATTTTTGTCGAACTCCTTCGGCAATGCCCCACAAACATCTGCCAATCCTCCCGTTTTAATAAACGGGACACACTCTGATGCTGCAAAAAGAATTTTTTTCATAGTAAAACCTCCCTTTCGGTTCTTATATTGTCGCTAATGCCTGCTCTAAGTCGGCAATAATATCATCTACATGTTCAATTCCCACAGATAACCGCATCAAATCCGGTGCGATTCCTGCCGCTGCTAACTGTTCGTCCGTCATCTGCCTGTGAGTATGGCTCGCCGGGTGTAAAATACAGGTTCTGGCGTCTGCCACATGGGTCACGATAGCCGCCAGTTTTAAAGAATCCATAAAACGTACTGTTGTTTCCCTGTCTCCCTTTAATCCAAAGGATAACACACCGCAGATACCGTTTGGAAGATATTTTTCTGCAAGGGCATGATATTTATTATCCGGAAGCCCGGCATAATTCACCCATGCTACCTTCTCATGCTGATTTAAAAATTCCGCCACCTTTTTGGCATTTTCACAGTGTCTCGGCACTCTCAGATGAAGAGTTTCCAACCCGACATTCAGAAGAAACGCATTCATGGGGGAGGGAATGGAGCCTAAATCCCTCATCAGCTGTGAGGTCGCCTTTGTAATGTAAGCTGCTTTTCCAAATTTCTTTGTGTATGTAATTCCATGATATGACTCGTCCGGTGTTGTCAGACCGGGAAATTTATCCGTATGTGCATCCCAGTCAAAATTACCGGAGTCGATAATTGCCCCGCCCACTGCCATGGCATGTCCGTCCATGTATTTTGTGGTGGAATGAGTTACAATGTCTGCCCCCCACTCAAAAGGCCGGCAGTTAATGGGTGTGGCAAAAGTATTGTCCACAATCAACGGTACGCCGTGGTCATGTGCCAGCTTTGCAAATTTTTCAATATCTAATATTACAATAGACGGATTGGCAATGGTTTCTGCAAATACCGCTTTGGTATTAGGACGGATTGCCTTGGCAAGTTCCTCATAAGAAGCATCCGGATTTACAAAGGTACATTCCACGCCCTGTTTTTTCATGGTAGTTCCGAATAGATTGAAGGTTCCGCCGTAAACGGAATTGGAACATACAATATGATCCCCGGCTTCACAGATATTAAACAGTGCATAATAATTTGCTGCCTGCCCGGAGGATGTCAGCATACCTGCCACGCCGCCTTCAAGTTCCGTAATCTTTGCTGCCACCGCATCGTTGGTAGGGTTCTGTAATCTGGTGTAAAAATAACCCTCCTCCTCTAAGTCGAATAGTTTGCCCATCTGGTCGCTGTCATCGTATTTGAAAGTTGTACTCTGATAAATCGGAAGTACACGCGGTTCTCCGCACTTCGGTTTCCAGCCGGACTGAATACATTTTGTCTCAATTCTGTAGTTGTCTGTCATTTTTAAAAATTCCTTTCATTTGTGACAGTAGGAACTTCTAAAATAATTTCTACTGTTTCTATTATTTATCATATAACATTTTGCGTCATAATGCTATATCTTTTTGAAATGTTCGAAGGGAAATTGTTGAAAAAAAATTTGAGGGTTATGTCCATTTATTTCATGAAAATTATACAAAAACCCACTGCATATTTCTGTAAGATATTTTATAGAAATATGGGGTGGGTTGAAGTGTTTGAAAAACTATTTCATGAATTCGTTTGTGATTTTGTTGATGTCATAATCCGGCGCATATTGCACTGCTATATCACATATCGTTTGAATCACTTCCGTTTCTTCTTCCAGCATATCTGCAATCTCTTCTACAGAATTGCCCTTTTCTAATTTCCTGCATACCTGACTGACAAGTTTTTGCATTTCCCCTCTGTTGATTCCGACCTCAAGAATGTTCATCTGCACTGCCTCCCATTCCTCTGATTCCTTTACTTCTGATACAATCTTGTCCAGTTCTACAATTCGTTCATCTTTCACCTGGATTTCAGGATTGTCCAACTTTGTGTTCTTCATATATTGTAACAGACTTACCAGCTCTTTGGAACCATTTTTGCTGCTCATATTCAGAAAAATTTTTGTTGTGCCGTCCTCAAGGTGCAGACCTTCTATTTCCTCGCATTGCTCCGTGAAGGTATACTTTGCTCTGTCCTTTCCGAAAATATCCTCCTGTGTGATAAAAATAATGATTGTGGAAGGCAGTTCTTTGTATTTCGTCTTTTTTCCGGATTTCAGTATGGGACTGTCTAAAAGTCCCTGGTAATAACGGGAACGCTTTACCACATTGTCATTTGCGGAGTTATTTTCCATTTCCATATTTACCTGCCTGTCATCTGTGGTCTTTCCCCATGCGTCCAGGCGGATGGCGCGCTTACCATATTTGTTTAGAATCACCTGTTCTACTTTAACCTCTGTCATTTTGATTTCCGGCTCGTCTAAAATGATGCTAAGCACACATTCATAAGCGTGTTTGTTTTTCATTACCGATAAAAACAAGGCAAAATCACTTAGGTTAAATGCGTAGCCCTCTGGATAAAATTCTGCCGCATTCGTTACAAATGGTTCTTCTTTTGACATAAAATTCCCCCTTTTATGATGTTTTAGATTTGAATACATTGGGCGATGTGCCCGGTCATTGCCTGTCTCCGGCATAATGTTTTTTAATCATTTACAAAATGCTGTATTAGGCAAATTTGATAGGATAATTGCTTTGATATCAGAATTGATAACGCTATTATTATAATGATTTTCGTAAGAAAATGCAACTGATTTTTTTTGGGGGTGTTTGAAGAAAGGGACGCCGGGAAGTGCAGACAGTTTCATTCAGACACGCTCTCGCTCACCAAGGAGCGCAGCGGATGCTAAGCTCGTACCTCGCTAAGCACCGGCGTCCTTGGAATGGTCTGTATGAAACTGTCTGCACTTCCCGGCTGTGTACTCAAACAATTTCATCTGGCAAATCAACATTTATCAAAAAAAATACCACAGCAGCCTGCAGTCTATTCTGCGGAAAACTGTGGTATCCTGTTATTTCACCGTAAGTTTTACTTTTTCACTTTTACTGTCGTTACCTTACTATAACTTCCCTTAATCTTCTTTCCGTCCACCGTGGTGTAAGCACATGCTCTGACATAATATGTCTTTCCTCCTTTTAGTTTCGTGACTATCTTAGAAATGGTGCTGTTTTTGGAAATTGTTACCGTCTTTACACTCTTTTTAAATTTCTTATCCGTTGAGTACTCGATAATGTACCC
>ERZ808024.315-NODE-315-length-25299-cov-5.900999_pt1 | contig 25299 bp, 43 predicted proteins | sample MGYA00380181_ERZ808024 | MGnify/ENA primary metagenome ERZ808024 (study PRJEB31490, sample SAMN06133413) | mouse gut metagenome | isolation source: Z2_1 | host: mice | place: China: Chengdu | collected 2015-05 ...
GCACTATCCCTACTAGTGGCGGTGAGGTTGCCGTTGTGTCGCGCTTGTATTGCATTGCCGCTCTTGAAGAGTGGAATACTGAGGGTATGAGCGCGGCTGATCTGCGTGAGTGGTTGAGGGACGCGGCCGCTGAGGTTGCGTACAACAACTATCCGGCCATGGGTGGTCTTGCTTGTGACGTGTGCGACGCGCTCAACGATCGTGATGGTCGTGAGTGGGAGGATGGTGTGCATCCTGATGGTGTCGCGTGGTTCCGTGCCGCTGACGGCGAGGAACATTACGTGTCTATCCAGGAACCTGATAGTGAACCGGCATGCTATGCGTCGATGTGGTTGAACGTCGATGATGATGCAGTTGAGGCTTCTTCTTATGAAGAGGCCGTGCGTGAAGTCGTCGGGGCGATCGCCTGACGGTAGAATCTATGAGTGAGGCCGCCATTCGTGGTGGCGGCCTCTGCTAATTTCCAGTCAATTCGATGTGCTCGAATTAGTTTCGAGCATATCACACAAAGGGAGTTTGACGTCCTCTCGGGGGTTGAACCCCCGAGATTCCAATCCGGTTTAATGCCGGGTTGAGGTTCTGCGTGCCACGATCGCGCTCTTGCCGTGTTGCACGGTTCGGGTGTCTTGTATCGTTATGGCACGCTCGGCTTCGTCCAAGCCGAGAGCATGTTCAACACCTCGGTTGAGGATGTTGATGGCGGCGTTCACGTCGGCGTTCATGCGTGCATGGCATTGTGCGCACAGGAACACCGCTTGGCTCTCACGGTTTTCTTTTGCGCAATGCCCGCACTTGCTGCATGTCTGGGACGTGTACGCCGGGTTGACGAGGATAAGCTTGCTGTGGGCGGCGAGCGTTGTCTTGTATTCGAGTTTGCTCGCGATCCCGCCGAGCGCCGCCGCGCGTAGGCTGCGGTTCAGTCCGCGTTTCGCCGCCTGCCCGTTCGGCAGGTATCCACCCAGGTGTTGCGGGTCCGGTTTCGCTTTCGCCTTACGGGTCATGCCTTGCAGGTTGAGCGCTTCGATGCTGATGACGTCGTACTGTCGGACGAGGCGCGTCGTGGTCTTATGCTGCCAGTCGTCGATGATGTTGTGGGTTTTCGCGTACAGGCGACCGATCTCCTCCCGCGTGCGCCTGTACGCACGGCTCGGGTTCTTCCAGTATTCGTGTGGTGTCCTGCCCGAGAGGGCGACACGGCGCGCCTGTGCTTTCTGACGGCGGCGAATCTCGTTGTCGATATGGCGGAGCTTGGCTTTGGGCAGGTCGATGAACTCGCCGTCGGACATGGCGAGCGTGTGCGCCACCCCACGGTCGATGCCGATCATCGCGCCGGTCTTCTCGCGTTCGATGGGCAGGGGCTCGTTGATGAACACGACGGTTTTCTTCGTCCAGTTCACGCCGATGCTCGTGTATGCGCGTATCGGCTGACTGGTCCGGACGCGGATGTGGATGCTGTACCGGCAGGGTTGCCCCACAAGGTTGACGGTCTTGGGGTTCTGACCTGTGATGACGATCTCCCCGTGGTGTTTGTTCAACTGTCGCCAGTTTGCGTTTGCGCCTTTGTTGTGCCAGCACACGAAATACATGTCGTCATGGCGGGATTTGAACCGTGGCATCGTGCCGGTGTTCCGGTGTTGCTTGCGTAGGGTCTTGCGGCGTTTGTTCGCGCTCCACCAGTCGGTGTTTTCGATACGGTTCGGTGATTGCAGCACCATCGCGGGAAGCGCGGTGAGCCATGAGCATTCCAGACGCGCCTGCTTGTCGGATCGTTCGTCGAGTTCGTTCCCGAGTGGGACGAGGGTTTGGGTGCGCTTGTCCCATTTTTGGCGGCGGGAACGCAATTGGTTGTACCGGCAGCGCCACCCGTCGCACAGCCATCGCATCACGATGTCTGGATTGGAGGAATACAACGGCGCTTGTTGTCCGTCTTCGGTCGCGCTCATGCCGAGGTACGGGGCGGCGCCCCGCACCTTGACGTGTTCGATCACGACCTTCTGAGACATGCAATACATTATATCACTACGCGCGTAGGGAATATTGAAAACTCAGGGCGTTTCCTCTCGGGGTTGAAACCCCGAGCCTCCACGCTCCCATGTAGGTGAAGGGGCCGCGTGATAAGCCGCTTGTGTTGAAGGACACGGTACGCGTGTGGCGAGGCTGAGCACAGTGAAGTGGCCGGACGCCTGTTGGGTGTCCTGCCCCTTCTGTTCTTGCTGTTGGCCGTGTAGGCCGTTGGCTTGTGACGGCCGCCGCGTTTCGGTTCATCCCCGCTGTGCGGGGCTTCCAGCGGCGGCGCCGTTGACTATCGTCAACTGTAGTGGTGTGGCGGCCGGCTTGTTAACCCGCTTTTATGTCACGTTTAATGCATCGTGTTTTTCTCGCGTGCGCATACGTGTGGCGGCGTCTTGCATGGGGCTGCCGCCACACGTTTTATACCGTGGTTTATTTGTGTGTTTTTAGGTGCCGGTTGTAGACATCGGCAAGCCGGTAACGGCCGGTGGGTTCGCCGGCCATGTCGGTGGTTTGTTGGATTTCGCCACGGTATGCCCATGTGCGGATGGTGTTGGCGTTGATGTCGATGCCGAATTGGCCGAGCATGGCCGGTAGTTCGCCGGGTTTGCCTTCCTCGTTGCTGGAGAGCAGTTGTTGGCTGGTGGCGCGGCGGAGCATGGCTGTGGTCCACGTGTTGTTGCAGTGCGGGCAGCGGGCTTCTTTGGCGTCTGGTGCGGCGTACACGGGTTGTGCGCAGTCGGGGTTGAGGCAGTTGCCGACGCGGATGCGGGTTTCGTCCATGATGGCGATTGTGGATCGCAACCGTTTGGTGAGCCGGTTGATTTCACCGGCGTAGATGGGGCTTGCGCTGGATTCCCACAGCCGTGGGTTGTCGCGCAAGAGTTGGGCTTGGCGTGCGAGGCAGCCTCGTGGCGCTGGCGGCTGGTTGAGGCAGATGGCCCACGTGTTCAACGTTTCGAGGATGTTTCCGTCCCGGTCGAGGTAGAGCAGGTCGTAGATGGTTTCGTGCAGGGGTGTGGGTGCTTCGCTGCGCCTTGCTCCCCCGTTGCCGCTCTTGTGTCCTCCGTAGGCGCGGTTGATCCGGTAGGTTTCGATGTCGTTGAGGTTGGTGGTGAGCCAGGTGAGGTTGGTGTGGGTGAGCGTTCGGCAGTCTTTGCAGGGGTTTTGGGTTGTGTTGAGGGTGTGGCAGATGGTGCAGGTGGTGCTCACTCTTGTGTGCCTTTCTGGTTGGGGTTGAGATTGTCGAGCATGGTTCGCATGGTGTCCGTGAATCCTGTAATACCTCTGTTTGTGGTTTTTTGGGGGCTGTGAGCGTCTTTCGCGGTTAACGCGGGTGTTGTATCGCGTGCTGCCATGATAGCGCGTTCTCGGGCCTGTTTTGGAGTTTCGTTGTTCGCGAGGCCGTGAACGAGCGTCCGCCGGTAGCGCAATTCCGCTTCCGGGTCGCTGATCCCGTCCGCTTCGAGCAGACGGCACATGGTCGCCTCGTCCGGCAGCCTCGACGCCCGGTATTGCTTGCACAGGCGGTTCATGGCGGCGGCGCCCATCCACTTGCCCTCCGACGTCGCGTAGAAGTCGCGGATGGCGCGCCGCATGTCCGTCATGCTGTTGCGCCGGTCGAGTTCCGCATGGAAGACGCGAACCATGTCCGGGTCAATGGGCGCGTTCCCGTGGTGCAAACGGATCACGGTCAGCAATTGGCTGGCTTCCTCAAGCGTGCACGTCACGGGTCAGCCCTCCGGGTGGTCACGGAAGTACTGCACCACGCCCATGTTGTGCGCGAGATTCGCCTGTTCACGGCTCAACCCCGGTGGTTGCATGTTGGCGGCGGCCTGGTCGGGTTCGTCCTCCCAGGCGTCCGCGTTCAGCCACGACGCCGGGTACTTGCGGTACTTCAGTTCGCATGGCCGTTTCGCTTCCGCTTTGGCGGCGGCGATGATTGCCTCCGGGTCGGCGCGTTTCAACGCCGCCTTCCACGCCTTCCATGCGGCCCGCTTGTCCTTCTTGCGTGGATACGCCGTCCAGAACGCTTCGAACTCGGGCGTGGTGGCGTCGGTCGTGGGGTTGCTCGCGCGCGTGCGCGTGGAGAGTGCGTTAGCACTCTTCCCACTACTACTCCTATCTCCTACTCCTACTCCTACTCCGGTAGCGAGTGTCTGGCAGTGTCTGGCAGTGTCTGGCAGTGTCTCGCGAGTGTCTAGCGAGACTTCCCGCACATCAGCCTCTTCAGGCGTGGGAAACAAGCAAACACTAGGATTAGTGATCTTCTGGTAGGTGAGGAAATTAGGCAGCCACAACAGGTGTTTGCCACGCCACTCATAGCGCACGATGCAACCCGCGTCTTCCAACTCATCCAACGCGGCTTCGATGCGAGGGATTACCTCGTCACCGTCATAGGGCATACACGTGCCGCGGATCATGCGCGCATTGTCCCGGTTCACGCCGTTGTCCTGCACGTACGACCAGAGGCATTCGAACACGAAGCGCGCGTCCCATGACACGTTCCCCATGCTTTCCGAATCGTAGAACTCCGGTCTGATACTACGAATACGCATCATTCGCTCCGTTTCTGCGCCATGCGCGACACTTCTTCCATGCGGTTGCTAATGATTCCCGATGCGAGTTGTGCTTGACTGCGCAGCATTGCCATTGGTTCCGCGTCGCGGCGTCTTATTGGCCTGCCGTACCAGCCGCACGCGTCGCAGCACTCCATGTCGTAGTTGCGTGTCTCACCGAGTACGTTGGCATGCACCAAGTGTGTCGGCTTCCCGCATTTTGGGCATGTATTTTCTTGTGCTTTTCCCATGTTTTCCCTTTTATATGCTTTTTGTTGTGCGTCGTTTGTTGTTTGGTCTGGCGACGTATCCTGTGTGTGCCTTGCCTGCCCGCAATGCAGGCAGGTTATGGTTCGTCTCATGCCGGGGTCACTCCATTCACAGAAAGCATGGCGCGTGGCTTGAAATCGGCTAGGAGGGTTTCGATGCGTTTGCAGACGATTTCGTATGCCTTGCGCATTCCATTGACCGTACCGGCGTCGTACAGGCTTCTCACGTCGCCGGCATTCTTGTAGATACTGATTTCATCTTCGATTTCTTTGAGTGCTTGCTGGATTGCATAGGCGAGCGTGTCCTGCGGCATGGTTGCGGCTACCATGTCAAGACGTTGTTCGATGGCATGTTTCATTGCGTAGAGGCTTCTGTTTTGCAATCCTTGCCAGAAGTCCTGCATGTGTGCGAAGTCGATTTCCTTGAGCCTGTATGCCATGTTGATTGCACGGGACGGCGTGTTGGGGATGGTGAATCCTTCGATGCGGATGATCTCACGGTTCACGTACCAGAGCGCCTTCGACAAGTCCTCTACCGGTTTGCCTTTGTCGTTGTGCCGCCACACGTATTTGATCGCGTTACCGGGATTGAACATGAATTGTTCGGTGAGTTCGATGCATTCGAACGGGCCGTTGGCTTCGTAGTGTGCTGGGTGGTTCACGTTGTCAGTCATCGTTGCTCCTTGCTTGTGGTGTCGGCCCATTCGTCTGGTTCGAGGTGGTTGTCTTGGTTGATGTGGCGCGGGTGAATGATGTGGTCGAACTCGGTGCTGTACATGTTGAGTTCGAACCCGTTGAGCGTTCGGAACCGGTCGCGGCCTTGCGCGTAGCTGTCCCAGTGGATCGCGTACACGTTGCCTTGGTGGTCCACGTACCGGTAGAGCTTCAATAGGTCTTCGATACGGATGAACCTGAGCGTGCCTGGCAACACCTGATTTTGGTCTTCCATGTAGAAGCGGTCGAGCAGTGGACACGGGTCTTCTCCGACAAGGATGATGTACTCGCCGTAGAAGCGTGAATCCTTGTACGTTAACGTTTCTTCGTGGTGTTTCCCGTCGGTTCCTTCCCATACGGCCCATAGGGTGATGGGTTTTGGGAGCCAGCGCACGTGTTGTGGTTTGAACACGGTGATGCTCATTCGAGGTCTCCTTCCCGGGGTTCGCATGTGAGGATGTCGCTGCCGGCTTCGAATAGGCCGCGTGTGGTGTAGGTGGCTTGTCGGAGTGGTTGGACGACTTGGGTGATCGTGAATGGTTCATCGCTGAACATGTCTTCGAGTGGTGTGGCATCGAAGCATAGTGCGTAGGGTGCTGACCCGATGATCGCTTCGATTGCGTCGCGTAACTGTTGTTCGATGTTGTTTTCTTCCATGAGCAGGGCCTTTCATATGGTGGCGATGGTGGCGAGGATTGCGCAGAAGAAGGTTAAGAGCGGTATACAGGCGACCAGCATGAATACCATGATTGGTGGCATGGTTCCATGCTCGTAGAATTCGTCCCGTGACCGCCATAACAGTGTGATGAACACGATGAGTGGTATGAGCAATAGGGCGGCGCAGATCAGGTTGGTGACGGGCTGGTTCATGCTTGGGTCCTTTGTTGCAGGTTCCATGCGCGAATCGCGGAGTCGATGTCGGAGGCGCTTATCACCCATTGGCCGCATTGGTCGCATCGGAAGGTCCAGGCTGGGTTGTGTTTGCCGTGTTGTTCCACGGTGGGGTTTGTGTGGCAGCGTGCGCAGTGTTTGATGGGTTCGTGGAGGCGTTGCTTGTTGATTTCGCAAGCGTTCCAGCTTTTGTTCATGATGGTGTCCTTAGAAGAGTTTGGGTGGTTCGATGAACTCGGGTGGTTGGGGTTTGTCGAAGGGGCTGTTGGTTGGGTTGGTGAGTACTGATTTGACGATTGGTGTGCTCATGTGGGTGATGCGTACGATTTCCTGCAATGTGCATCCTTGGTCGTGGAGTTCGCGTATGCGTTTGATGGTGTGCGCGGTTGGCATGGGGTGTCCTTTCAGTTGTCGTGTTTGTTTGCTGCCCAGGTGAGGATGATGCAGAAGATGAGGCTTGCGGTGAGGAAGATGAGGTCTCCTGTGGTCATCGTCCGAGTTTCCTTAATCGTTGTTGGCGTTGTGCGCGTTTGGGGTCGTGTGGGCATGGGTAGTGTGGGTTGATGGCGTGTGGGCAGCGGTCTTCGCCTTGGTTGGTTCGCCCGCAGCATTCGCAACGGCGGATTTTGTATACGGTTTCCCATTCGTCTACGGTGTGTCTGGTCATGCGCTGATCCTTGCCGGGGTGACGGTGTTTTGGTGTTGGTAGTGGCTGTTGAGTTTGTCGCTGCCGTAGGGGTGTTGTGCGGGGTGGTCGAGTGGTTCGAACACGAGTTGGCCGACCCTCATGCCCTGATGCAGGACGAGGTTGTGTTGGCTGATGTTTTTGAGTTCGAGGGTGATTTTGCCTTCGAATCCTGGGTCGATGAATCCGGATGTGACGTGGACGATCAATCCTTGGCGTGCTAGGGTGCTTTTGCCTTCCAAGCGGGCGAGCAGGTCGGCTGGCATGTGCACGGTTTCCGCGGTGGTGGCGAGGATGAACTCGTTGGGTTTGAGCCACATGCGTTCGCGGTTGGTGACGTGTTGGCCTTTGACGCCTTGTGTTTCCCCGGTGGCGAGGTCGATGCTGCCCGGTTCCAGTCCCGTGTTGACGCTCCGGTAGTATTCGCCGCCTAGGGTGACGTCGTATGAGGCTGGTTCCACGTTCGCCGTGCTGAATGGTGTGATGATCTCGTCTTGTTCTTGGCGTTGGATGATTTCAAAATCAACGAGTGCGGTCACTGGTCTGTTCCTTTCCGATTCTCAATACCATTTGGTCGAGTGTGTTGAACCATGCGTTGAGGCATTGGCGTTCCGTGTTGGTGAACGCTTCCTTCTGGCGATGGTCGAGTTCGTCCCATTCGGGTAGGTGGATGTGTTCGTTGTTGATTCGGGTGTCACCGTCTTTGAGACGCTGGTAGTCTTGGCGGGTGATGTCATCTAATCCGTGTTCCTCGCTGAACTCCCACTCCCATTTGTGCCAACGGCGGTAGGTGTTGATGGTCTCGTGGAGGTGATTGTTTTCCTGTGTGATGTCGGTGGCGAGTTTGAGAGCGTTGACGGTGCTGAACAGTTCGATGCTGGCGCCGAGAAGGGTACTGCCGGTGATGACTCCGATTAGAAGCCATGCTGGGTTCGTGAAGGTCAACGCGATGATGATGGTGCAAACGGACATTGTGGTGGATACCAGTGGCAATGCGTGTTTGTAGGCCCACTGTTTGATCGTGGTGAGTGTGGTGCTCATGTCATGTCCTTGTCTGGCCCGAGGTTGAGCCCGTTGTTGAGTAGTAGTGCGAGTTGGTTGAGGGTGAGGCCGATCAGTAGCGGGTTGCGTGGTATGCGTGTGCTGGTGTTGTCGAACTGGTTGGCGAGACTGGGGTTTTCGAGCATGTCGGTCATTTGGAAGTAGGTTTGTTTCCTCGTGTACGCGAGATGCTGGGCTACCTTGCTGCGGGTGTCGATGCCGAGGCCGGGTTGTTTCCTGATGACCCAACCGAGTTCCGTGTCCCGGTTGCCCATTTCGATTTCGCATTCCGTCCAGTGTTTGCGCCAGTTGGGTGTGCGCGTTGCCTTGCATTCCAGGACGACTGGTTGTCCATGGAAGTACACGTTGCCGATGTCGCCAATATCCCGGTTGCCGTGCAATGTCAATCGTTGGATTCGTTCGTCATCGAGCGCCCACCGCAGGTAGTCACAGACGGCCGTCTCGAATCGCGTACCCTTGGCCTTGCTCGGATTACTCACGACCGCCCCTTTCCGTTGTGACGCAGGAAACTGCGGCACTGATCGTTGTAGCCGGCAAAAAACAGGAAGAGCCGGCTTCTGTCTACCCAGATGCCGCAATTGTTGAACCACCACTGTCTGCACACAGGGCACCGATACACTTCGTAGAAGTTCCCACGCCTCGGGGGAAGATCGCAATGATGCATCACCAGCTCCTTACTCGTCGTTGAAGTCTCTTCCGATGTCTTTCCAGTCTTCGTAGTCGTCTTGTTCGTCTTGCCAGCAGTAGAAGCAGTGGCCTTGGGGGTCGAGCAGTGCCCCACAGGTGGGGCACCACTCGACCTCTTCGGGCGTGTAACCGTAGAGTGGTTCACGCATTAGAACTCCGGCTCCGCCGGTGCGGTGACCTCGGTGTAACCGAATCCGCTGCCGCCGAACGAGTCGAAGCTCGTGTTGGACTGGTTTGCCCACGGGTCGGTGTTGGCAGGGGTCGGGGCGGCCTGAGCCGACGGCGTTTGCTGTGGTGCCTGCTGGAATCCTCCATGCGGGGCGAACCCGTTCGACTGGAAGCCACCCTGCTGTTGGAACCCACCCTGCTGTGGTTGGTTGCGTTGCACGCTCACCGACTGACCCAACAAACTCACGGCGATCTCCGACGCGAGCAGTTTCTGCGCGCTCTTCTGCGAACCATCCTGCGCCTGATACGATTCCGTCACAAGCCGGCCGGTGACGGTGACCCTCATACCCTTCGACAACTGTGAGCAAGCCTGTGCGAGTTCACCGAACACGGTCACGCCACTCGCCCACGATTCCGTCGTCTCCCACTCATTCGTCTGCGGGTTACGACGCTTGGAATCAGCGATGATGAACAAGTTCGCATACGGTTTGCCACTAGAACCGGTCTTGATGTCAGGATCTTTGCCAAGACGGCCGGTAACGGTAATGAAAGGGGTGCTCATGCTTGCTCCTTGCTGGTTTCAACCGGTGTGGTTGTGTTGACTGGTTTGGTGTTGCGGTTGAGGAAGTCGTAGTGCGGTGTGGTTTCGTCCGATACTGCGGCTGACTGTGCTTCGGTGGATACGGGAAGGTAGGGGAACGCGCGGCGCACGACGGTTTTGCGTGCCATCGCCACGTAATCGCTTTTCCACGGTCCCTTGTCCCCCGCTTTGCTGCGTGCCCGCACCGCGTCTATCTCCGCGCGGGTCATGTAGGTGCGGTAATGGCCGCCGTTGGTGAACACGGCGTTGAGGAACACGAACTGGAGCTTGGATGGGTCGTGGTTCGCGTTCAGATTGACTTCACCGGCCTTGATATAAGGTTGCCCGGCTTCATCCATGAACAGTTTGATGCCATCATCCTCGAACACAGGGGTCGCATTCAACGTTTTGATTTCGCCGGTACGTCGGGCAAGGTCGAGCATTCCCTTATATCCAAGGATGAATGTCGCTTCCATCTGCCCGGTCTGATAGTTCTTGTTCCCATAGGGGAGGATGTACGCTTTGCCCAGCCCATCAACGCTCGATGGTTTGAGGCCAAGCACTGCGCATTTCAAGCAGCATGAGATGATGCTTTCCGGCGTGCACTGCAACAGTTTCGGTTCGCGTGCCATCGCCGTTTGCAGGATCGAATACAGCAGTTGCGGGTCAAGCGCGTTGCTCATCACGGCTTCTATCTGTGCGCGCTTACTACGCACCAACGCGTGAATGTCGCTTTCCGTGGTCATCGGCGCCAGTTCGTTGTTTTGCGCTGTGGTGGCTAATGCTCCCATAGGGGTTCCTTTCAGTTGTCGTTGAGTGGTTTGACGTAGAAACGGCGCTGTGTGTACGCGTCCTTCGCTGGAATAGTCTTCGCTGGTTGTGCTTTGAACCGCACGTCCTTATATCCGACTTGGTTGTGTAGGCTGACAAGCCCCTGGCGGGTGTCACCAACCATCGTTTTCAACTGGTCACTGATACCTGTTTTCTGTTGTTTCGCGCTTTTCTCCGCTTCGTCGAACTGGTGCCAGAGGGCTGCGAGCCGGTCGAACTCGTCGTCCTCCACCTGTTCGTATCCTTCCGGTTGCGTGGATTGTTGCACCATGTCCACGTCGGTCGCCGTCAACGCCGGCGGCGTATCGTCCTGCACGTACGTCCAGAAGTCGCTGGCGGCTTTGATGATGGCCTCCACATCTTCCTCGTCGCGTTCGAACATGATCTCGACTGGTTCCGCTTCCCCGATGTCCGCGTAGACCACGCCCCACGTCCAACCGGTGACGGCCAGATAGTGCGTGACCTGCGCCACGTAATAGTCGGGAATCGTCAGGTTTCCATCTGTGTCATGCCAGTCGGTTTTGCCACGGTGCGCGGAAGTCGTTTTGATTTCCAGCACGCCATAACCATGTGTCTCGTCATACAGCACGCCGTCAAGGGAAGCGATGAGGAATGGGTGGTCACGACTGACCAGGCTCTTGTCCGTGCCGTCATAGCATTCCCACTCTGGGTGCAATCCTCGGAACCTGTTGCGTAGTTCCTTCTCAAGCGCATTGCCTTTGACAATCGCCCACTTGTCGCTGATGTCCACCGGCTGCTCCCGGCCGGTCTTCTCCAACCACAATTCGTACGGCGTCTTGTACTTGTTCAATCCAAGGATTGTTGCCATGTCCGAACCGCCCAAGCCCTCACGGCGATGCTTGAGCCAGGCATCATGCCGTTCCTTCGCGGTCAACTGTTTGAACCGTACAAGCGTGAACTCGTCACAATCAAGCAGAAGATGCCGCGCCATCACTCCCCGCCCTTCTCCTTGATGATGTTGATTTTCTTGAATGGGGCGTAGTCCGCGTATTCAGATGGGAGGAATATTCCTCCGCCAATCCACCATTCGCCGTCACAGCTGACGCGTATCGCACTGAGGTTTTCGTTCACGATCCAAGTGTCATCGTCCTTGTCGGTCCATGGGCCGGGCGCATCCGGCAGCATGTTCTCAACGGGGCGTCTGATGTTCGTGACCGTGTACTTTCGTCTCGCTAAGACGTTTGGGTTGTCGAGGACGTACTCTTCTTCGTCGTAGCTCGTGCGAACGTCAATACTATCCAGACCACAATGCGTGACTGTGCCGGTAATTTTGATGCTTTCTGACTTGTCGTAGTTCTGCCACAACAGGGTCACGATGTCACCCTTTTTGAGCATGTCGCGCAGTTCCTCGTGCGTGCCCGAGTATTTCACGCATTTCCTGGTTCCGACGTAACCGTGTTTGCTGGTAATCATGCTTCCTCCTGTTTGTTGATGATTTCCATTGCGGTGATAAGGGGTTTGAATGGTGGTTTCGGCGTATAGTCGAGACCATTCAGGTAGTCGCAGCCACTGTCAGCGAGAAGCATGTAATGCTTGTACGGACAGTCGAACCAGACCACGTTGTTCTCACGATCAAGCCACAAGCCCGTTGTTGGCGGGTCGGGATACTCGACATGGTGCACGATTCGCGTGAGGCGGTAAGTAGCGCTGGCCTTAAAAGGGTCCTCATAGGCCGCTTTGGGCTTAAGTTCCGATTTCAGATGGAGATATTCAGTCGCACCGCTGTAGCCGTCAATAACTATGGCTAGAGGTGTCAGACCATCGCATACGCCATCTTCATATTGTTGTTCATAGGTGAGCTCGTCATCTGCACATATGCGACTCAATTCCTTCGTCAGTGGGGAATCGTGGTGTACGACTTCGTGTCCGTCCGGGTAGACTTCCACATATTCGACCGTGCGTCTCATGCTTCCTCCTTGCTGGTTTCGTTGATGTCGGTGGCGAGGATGTCATGCACGGCCTTCTCTAGGTCTTCCATGTCGATGTAGATGGATTCCCGTGTGTCTTCGCTGGGAACATCGAGGTCGTTCAGCAGTGACATGAGTTCAGCAAGTGTTTGGAATCGGGTGAGTGGTCCGGTTGCATGATCTGTGAACTGTTCGCCGGTGTTGTTGATGAACTCCTTGAAGTCGTGGCCTTCCACGTATTCGAATGGTGTCAGTCCGGAATGTCCTTCGTCGGTCATCAAATACAGGCCGTTCTTGTACTTGACTACACGAAACGCGTTCCAGTACCAGTAATCGTCTTGGAAACAAATGTCGGCGACGATCTGCATGGCATCATCCCGCTTATTCTCAACTGTGTCACTCATGTTTGCTCCTTATTTGAGGTGTGTGCTGGTTTGCTTATTGCGTTCCCTATACAGCCATTTGGCGTAGGTTTCGAACATGAGAGCCCGGTCGGTTTCACGGTCGTACACTTTGACGGGGCCTGCATCGCCTTGGCGTATCGTGTACGGGTTGTGCCCATGCTCTTGCCGGTATCGGTCGAACATGGCTCGCCCGAATCTGACGGCCGCGCGTTCCATGTCACCCGCTTCGTGGTGCATTTCCTGAAGGAACTGGCATATCGTGGTCATCTGTTCCGGGTCAACATCAGGCGGGAGGGGGTTAACGTTCGCGTCTTTCACTGAGCCACCTCGACATTCTTGGTTGGTTGTTGTTGTTCGCGTTGGAGTCGTGACGAGCACGCGTCGCACATGGTTTTGTTCGCGAACGGCAGGAGTTTCTGTTCGCCGCATTGCGCGCATTTGCCGTACGCACTGATGGACTTGCGGTAACACGTTGCACACAGGTCTTTGCGGTGCATGCGCATCATACGACCACATTCACGGCATTCACCCTGCCGCTTGTGCTGCTGGTACCAGACACGCTTGTAACAGGATTCGCATTGCCCAGTGGCCTTGTATATCAAGCCTTGTTGCCCGCACTGCGGGCATGTGCCTTGCCGGTGTCGCCTCCACCATGCCAGATAGCAGCGGTGACACATGCACTTTGCGTGCAAGTGACGCAAGGCGCCGCACTGTTTGCATACGCCCATCATTGGTTGTGTGTCGCTCATGGGATTCGGGTCACTTTCACGTTCAGTTCTGCTCCGGCTTGGATAAGGTTGTGTTGTAGGCTTCCTGGGCGGGTCGCGGCTCGACGGAGCATCTTGTCGATGATGTTGGCGAGTTCACCCTGCTGTTTCCAGTCGTAGGGTTTCCTGTTGCGTCGTCTCATTTCTTCTTCTTTCTGGTTGGTTTGGCGGGGAGGGTGATTCGTGCCAGCCGCTCGTACATCACCGGATCAGAACGGAAGAGTTCGTCCCTGAATGATGGGTAGCGGCAGAAATGCGCGTACAACCTGTTGAACGCGTCGGCCGGCATGTCACAAACCACTTGAATCTCCTTAACAATGTGCGGGGGTAGGATGCTGGGAATGTTGACGGTCCCTTGGAGTAGGTAGAACCGCACACCCGCTGAGGTTTGGTGTTGCACGCCCATCGCTCACCACTGACCGGGATGACCTGTCCAGACCCGGTCAAGGTGTGACGTTCACACCCCACCCCCAGGGTTGGCCGCACCGGAATCGAACCGGCTCCAGCTTTCGACACCCCCATACGGGCGGTGTTGTGCTTGGGGCAAACCTGCGACGGCCACACGAGAGGGTTACTTCTTCTGCGGCGTGTGAGGCTGCTCCCGCTGCGCGTCAATCAAATCGACAAGATTGACATGCCCCTGATTACTGCGCGCATGCGGCGGATACGTGATGACGTGCCCGAAATCCTCCTTGAACGCTTCCACACTCATGTTCATGTACGCCGCAGCCTCATTGATGCTCATGATCTGCTTCTCATAAATCGACGCCATTCACAGTTCCTTCCTTATATATATGTGTGGTGTGGGGTTGGGTGACTACCTAAACGCCCGTGTATTGGGCGCCAACCCCACAAGAGTTATTGCTGTGGTACTGGTCTGAAGAGTGCGAGAATCCGCCAATCATCACCAGTCGGATGGGCGCGAATCCGGTGAGGAATCACCATTGGTTCACGAGCGTTGTCCACCGTGTACACGCCATCCACAAAAGCGGTCTTCACATTGTTGACCACTTGCAGCCACGGGTTCGGGTCAGACCTGCCCAAGATCACCGTGTCACCAGCCTGCATACGACTGAACAACTCACTGTGCGAACCATCGAACCGTTGCCAACCCTCATACGGGCCGAACAAAAACTCCGCCAAGTAATCAGTCCTCAACAGACTCACCACCCTCGTCGAAGTCGGCTGGAACAACATCCTCGACCTCAACGACCTCGTGCAGCGTCTCACGCTCCCACACAGCGTCATCGAACTTGCCAGCCTTGATGTCAGCAATGGCGGCAACCATGGTCGGCCCCGGTTCACCATCACGAACCGTCAACGTGAACGTCTCCCTCGTCACCCTTGAACGAGTAACCGTAACGTCATACTCAGCCACGTCGCTCCGCCTCCTCCATACGATCCACCGCCACACCGATACGGTCAATCAGAGGCATGCACGCAAACACACCAAGCGGAATATAAACGAACCAGCCCAACACGTAGAACAGTGGGTGACGGCAAGCACCAGGACCACAAACCATCAACACCATGGTCACCAACGCGCCAACAGCCGCCAGAACATGCCGAAACTTATAGAAAATATCAATAAGAGCGCGGAAAACCATCGAAACAAGGTGCTTACTGGGCGCTAAATCATACTTAGTATCATTAGCGGCGTTGATACGATCAAACATTGTCCAACTCCTTTCATGCGGTTTCTTCGAGTTCGTTGACTTTGGATGTGTCCACGTCCATGGGAATGCCCGTATGGATTTCACGGGCGGCACGCCACAACTGTTTGAGCAGTTCCTTGCCCATGATTCGCAGCGCATCGTTCAACCCATGACCCGGATTCCATTCAGGATGGGTCACAGTGGTGTGGGCACGCCGGTCGAGATACAACTGGCCGTAAGGTGTGACCGCAAACTGGTTGCCGTCCTTGTCCTTACGAATCCCCTGCCTGAGCAATCCTTGCGACAAGAGGAACAGTCTGGTTTTCGCTTCCGTGTTCCAGTTGGCCTGAACGCCCTTCATGCGTTTCGCCGCGATGATCTCACCATCCTTGTTCGCAATGGTGTGCATACCGCAGTACGCCCACAATTGGCTCACTGTGCGAGGCTCATACGAACCATCGTCCAACGGGCGCAGATACGGGTCACCAATACACGCCATGAGCCTCGCCAGTGTTTTCTCACCGACGCCTTTCACGTCCTTGAAATACGGCCAGATCGGGTTCACGCGCATACGCTTCTGCAATGAGAGCACCGTGCGGTGTTCCAACTCCTTCAACGGGTCAATCAACCCCTTGACGATTTGCACTTCATCGGAATCCTCCGCGTAGCCGAAGCCACGGCATACACCGTCCTCGTCGGGCACGTCGGAAGGCATCGAGAAGATACGCAACCTGTGTTCCTCCGCGATACGCAGCGTCTCGTAATCCTGAAGCGTCTGCGCGAGAGTGAACAGCATGGGGTCATCAATGGGATAGGCCAGACGAGACGACTGGATTATGGGTATCGTCCTTAACTTGGTCTCGTCTGTTCCTACCACAGCAGAGCCGGAAACGTTGGAATCCTGGGTATCGGTTGAGCGCTGGTTTCCGGCAAGATTGGTGACAGCACCGTAGAGACTATGGGAATCGATCATTTTCTGGGTGCTGTCAAGTGTTGGTGCGCAAGCGTCAGGATCCTGGGTATCGAAACGTTCTTGGCTTGCGCAAGTCTTATTATTCTCAGTCATCACAGGGCCTCGCTTTCCAACGAGTCCACCTTCTGTCCGGCGTCGAGCCGGTCTGCGATGGTGCGATAGTAGTCGGCCGACTGGTGAATCTCGTCGGCTTTCTCGTCCAAATAGTCCGCGTACTGGAACAGGTCATCACGGGTGCAGTCACCGAACCGTTTGATGATCCCGTTGATGTACAACTGGTCTTCCTTCTTGCGTTCCCAACTGTCACGGTAGCGTTGCACGCGGCTCACGCCTTGGGTGCGGCGCGGCTGCACTGGCATGATGCTCCCGTGCCTCATGCCACTGCGTGCGACCGGAATGAACGTGGGTAGCATCTGCACGACCACGTTCACGAGTTCCTCGTGGTCGAACCGTTCGATACGGGCCCGAACGTACTCGCAAGCGTCCTTGGTTTGCGAGCACCCATCCTTGAATGCTTGGGCGGTCAATTCCCTTATCGAGGGGACTGTGTTAGTATTGGCAGTCATCGGATTCTCCTGTGATTCTTGGGGCGGTGGATTGGTGGCAGCCAACCCGCCGCCGTTTTGGTTATCGGGACAAAAACACAGCGCAAACGAGACCTGTCTGGGTATCGTTGAGTTCGTGGTTTGCGCTGAAAACTAAGGGAGCCAACGCCCTGAACATGGGTAACGAGCAACTACTGGTTGGCTCCAAGAACAATGAGGGAACGCAAGTGACTTGGGTATCGCAGACACTTTGATTCCCCCAGGAACAAGAGCGACGAACGCATTTGACATGGGTATCGAGGCGTGTCCGGTTCGTCGCAGGAATTAAAGAGGCAGCGATCACGCAATGGGTATCGAACAACACCGGGCTGCCTCAAGTCATCATTCGCGTAACCGCGTGTACAAGTAGAACATTGTGGTTCCTTTCAAGAATGGTGAGCAAGCGACGACATTATGGGTATCGAGGCCGAGGCGGCTTGCTCAAAGGTGGGGCGGAGACGTAGGAGGCCTGGGTATCGATTGCCCATTGGTCTCCGCAGGAATAAGGCGGCAGCGAGGCTTCAATGGGTATCGTCTCGCCCATGGCTGCCGCAAGAATGGTGACGACAGCAAAATCGCCATGGGTATCGTGGTCTACTCGGCTGCCGTCAAGAATTAGTGCACCAGCGAGATTCGCTTGGGTATCGCGACAAGGATGGCTGGTGCAAGTCTGTTTATGCGGCTTTCACATGTTTCTCTGCGATGTCGCATTCGGTGCGTGCGATGTCGTAGAGGGCGATGCCGTCTTCGAGGTTCAATGCTTTCGCGATCTTGTCGATTTCTGCGGCTGTCCATGATTGGCGGTTGTTGATGCGTTCGGTGAATGTGGTTTGTCCGATTCCTGCTTTGGATCGGATGTCTTTGAGTGTCATTCCTTCGCGTGCCGCTTGCACTTTGATGGCGATGGAGAGGTATTTGTCCAACGTGTTCACGTCCGTCCCTTCCTGAAGCTGTCTAACTTATTTAAGTTGTTGTCTGGTAATAGTATGCCGCAGATTCTGCACTATGTCAACTTATATCGGTTGAGCGTGTCGCGGTTCATTGCGGTGTTGCCGTTTTGCCGGCGTGTCGAAGATGACATTTCAACTTATATCGGTTAATATTGCCGGTATGGCAAGTAATGACAATAAAGGATTGTCGGCTTTCGCCACGATGGTGGGCGAACTCGTCCGCCAGAACATGAGCCGACACAAGATCACACAGGCAACAGTCGCGGAGCACCTGCACCGCTCGCCAAACTACGTCAGTGAGCGGGTCACCATGAAACGCTCATGGACAATGCAGGACATCGACGCACTCGCGAAACTGTTCGGACTGCCGAACGGTTTCGCATTGATCGACGAGGCTCGCGGCATTACAAAGGAAGGGAGATGAAGGTAAGGCACGCCTACTACAATTGACAATATGGCCTCCTAGGTCATTCTCGGAGCGTCGGTGTGTTCTTGGCGGGACTGCCGGCGCTCATACTCTATCCATTATCGTCGAACGTTTGTTCGAATAGTTGTTACTATACGCTGCTTTTTCGACCATTCGCAACTTACAGTCGAATATTCACAGGGAAAACGCGATAGAATCAAACCACACCGAAGAGAAGGGAACTCTCATGCGTGGACGCATACTAAAAGCCATCACCGCCACTACACTGGCCGGAATCATGCTGGTCGCCGGCAGCGGGTGCGGTTCAAATCAGCCCACTACCACTGCGTCATCGACGCCAACCGTGGATGTCATCAAACAGATCGAGGAAGATTGCGGCATCAGGTCACAGCGCGGCGAGACGGTGTTCTACGAATGGTGGAGCTATGATCGTGATGACGATACGGTGCAGTGCCTGGTGAACGCCATGCCTGAGGACGTGTACGAACAGTACAATGAAGGGAAGGGCGCTTCGGCTGATGCGTATTTGGATGATGGGGACGCTTCGTATGAGGATACGGTCGGTTCGGGTGATTACCGTTGGACTTGGCATATCTACTATTTCGGTAGCGGTTCCACGTTCAAAACCATGTCGAACATTCGCGTGGAGAAACGATAGCCGCCCTGCTATGCTTGTTGGTGTGATGGGGTTATCCCCTTCTGTGAAAACGTGAATGAGCGCCACTGACCCGGTTGGGCTGGTGGCGCTCATTTGTATGTAAGAAGAACCCCGCGGGTTGTGCGTGCTGGTTGGCAGAGGCATGCGGGGCTACTGTTATGGACGATTCTATCATATGGCGCATAAAAAGCAGAGGCGGCCGCAGCCGCCTAGGAAACTCCTTCTACGACTAGGTAGACGAGCTGGTTCGATTCTAGCATGTGGTATGCTTGTTGGTGCGTTGTAACACTAGTGGCCCACGCTGTGTCGTCGCCTTGCTGATTGGGAGTGCCCGGTTGGCTCATGGGAGGACCGGTGTGGGTGCGACGTCATGACCGACCCAGCACGCGTCCCCACGGGGGAGCGAACCAGGCTGGGTCATTTTTCATATTCGGGACATGATTTAGGACATGTCCCGAATCGGTTTGCATGTGTCCTTATCAGCGTTTCGTGACGCAATCGTGCAGCGAAAATGGGGTCTATGCCCTCATTTCGCGTTCCACGGCATGTTTCATGAGATAAACGTGCAGCGAAAACACACTTGGCACGGGAAACGTCGCTATGGGATTCGTTGGCCACATTTAACGGCTTAAATGTAGCTATGGGGATTGTTGGCTACATTTAAGCGTCGAGGTGCGCGAAATGCAGGTCAGACGTAAACCACTGTGTCGGGGTCAGGCTCCTTCTGGTAGTGAACTGGTTGCTGCCATGTACAAGTACGCGTCGATCTGTATGCGGAATCCAGCGTTTTTGCTCGGTAGAAAACTGCGCTCCGTGTCGAGGATTCCGGCGGCGATGCGTTCGGCGTCGTCCACCATGCTGCCGGTGTTCACGGCCTTCATGAGGCCGCCGAGTATCGCCTTCCAGTCGCGCGTCGGCCCCGCGATAACCTCGTCGCCGTACTCCGGAAGGTCGATGGTCTCTCCCCATGATTGTGCCTCCACTAGAGGTGGCTTCAGGTCATATTGCCAATACAGGCCACCGTGTCCATTGTGGCTGCGTTTGATGATGATCGGCCTATGGGAATCGAGCATATACCCAAAGCACCTTAGGAACTGTTCGGGGTTGTTATTGAACTCGTCCACGAGATTCTTACGGCTATACCACATTATCAATCCTTCTTCTTCAAGTTTGGGAGCATGTGACATTCCCCTTCTCGTATTTCCTGCGCCATGACAAGGAATGTTTCGTCTACATAGTTGACATCAGCCATTATGCCATTGATGATGATGCCTTCTCCGTCCACGCGACTGAACGGCATCCCGTAGGTGGCTGCTGGTGGAATGTATGCCCATTCCTCGTATTCCTCGTCATTAATCGTCCTGACCATGATGCCACCGTCCTTGAAACGGACGCATAGATCACGGCAGATATCGCTGTCGAGGTCACGGCGGCATGTTGTGCGCTCCAAAATCGGCGCCGCCACATGCCACGGCAGTTGAAACATGCCGTCATACGAGCCGACGTAGAGCACATCGTCAATGGTGTGGCCGCTTTCCCCTATCGCCCATTCGGTTTCCTCAAGGAACGAACGGAGGTCGGGATAACCAGTGAAGAACCTCATATCAAGCTCCTTTCACTGTCGGTTCCAGCCGGCGGCTTCGCATTCTTTCCACCATGCGAGCACTTCCCGGTTTTCTTCGTCGTCTCCGATCAGCAGCAGATAAGCGGCGTTGGTGTTCTTGCTGCCTGACCACCGTGGTGGGCGCACTTCAAGCACAAGACCCTTCTTCTTGAGCGACGCTATGTGCTTCGACACGACCTGCCGGCCACGCTCCAGCTTTTCACGCATGAGGGTCACTGATTCCCCGAGTTCCAAGCCTTCCATCTCGTCGTCGGTGAGTTTCGACCCGTAGCCGATATCCGCCGCAATGGATTCAACACCCCGCTCGTAAAGTCGTGCTGGAACGTGATGCTTCTTCATGTGCGCGGTGAGCGGCCAATCATACGCTTCGATCGCCATGAGCATCAACACGATTTGCTCTGTTGTGTTCGGCGTGAGTATTTCCTTGCCGCTCTTCTTGCTGGTGGAGGCCCGGAGGAAAGCCCCTTCGGCTCCGCGTGCGGCGACGGCGGCTGCATTGTTGCGTCCCATTCTAGCCATTCGCTTTCTGCCTTCCACCTCGTTTGTTATTATGGGGGTGGATGGCTTCGTTGTCATTCCGCCCCCTGACCGTATGGGTTCCAATCATGTCGGTCAGGGGTTTTCTTTTATCGCTACCAGACTACCATAACCGTGTACTGCACAACACTATTCGGCGTGTTCTGCAATACACTCACTCAGTGGACTGTAAAACACTTCACTAGGTGTTCTGTAAATCACAATATACAGTTATATACAGTTTTAGACAGTTAATACAGTGCGCCATGGGGCGCGAAATCATCATTCACCAGCACCGGGGAGCAGTCCCTTCGGCAGGTGCAGGGAAGCACCGAGTTCGTTCATCGCTTCGGCCTTCTCCTCCATATCCACCGTACGGTACAAATCATCGACCGCCATCGTGGTATGGCCGACGATCTCCAACACCGTCTTCGTATCCACACCCGCACGACGCAACAGGGTCACAGCGGAATACCTGGTCTCATGGCCGGTATGCTCAGCCGGGTTCATACCGCACTCGGAAAGCAGACGCTTGAACGCCGCATTGTCCTCCTTGCTGGTGATGGGAGACCCGTCCTCATGCCGCCACAACAAGCCATGCGGATTCGCCCAGCCAGCCGTGTAATCCAAGTAGCGTCGCAACACGGCCACCAGTTGCGGCCACAACGGCACCACACGCGGCTTACCCGACTTGGGAGGCTTCAACCATAGTTTGCCCCGTATATGACGCATGGGAAGCCCGTCAGGCACCAGCCAACGCGCCTGCGGGCATTGTGCGCCACGAATGTTCCCGCACGGCCATTGCCCATGCACTTTCTCACCGCACCCATGGGAGCGCATCGCCTCCGTCATCGACCACTCGACCGTATACGAGGGCGCAGGACCATCCAAACGCAACCCGTCGATCGTGGCGCCCAATATCTCACCCTGGCGCATACCCGTCAACATGCGGAACCACATGCGCGCCGCAACCGGCAGTTCCCAACCGGCAGACACCATCAACATGCTCTGCAATTCAGGCACACTGAACGCACGCCGCCCGCTCGTCTCAACCACGCCACGCGCCTTGCGTTTCGGCGGCACCGCACGCGACGGGTTCGACGCGAGCACCCCATCCTCCACCGCGTAATCCAACGATTGAGACAACACCGTACGCACGGCGGGGCTCGGCCGGTCAGGCGCGTCCTGCACCATGCGCGCCGTGCTCACCAACACGTCGCTTGCGTTCATGTCTCCTATCCGCTTGTCGATGTACCATGCGGCCCGCTTGTACTGTTTCACCGTACCCGGCGCCAACCGGTGCTCCACGTCCCTAATGAACATGGCCGTGTAATCCCTCACCAACCCGCCCGTATGGGCTTCGACACGACCTGTGCGGTTGAGCCGTTCACGAGCCTCTTTGAGCTTCCTCTCGCATTCACGGAACGTGCTCGCGGTGATCTGCTTCGTGCGGTATTTGCCGTCGGGCCCCTTGCCCAACGACAACTCCACCTTCCACCGTTCCACATACGAACCGTCCTTGCGTCGCTGCCGGTACGGGTACGGGCGTGCCGCACCTGTCGCCCTCTTCTTGGGCATCAGCGCCTCCTCCACTCATGTTTAATGAAAGTTTAATGAAAACAGAAGGGCACCACATGGGTACCACCTGCTATGCACATGATACCCACAACCCTGCTATTCCAACGTTTCTTGGACGCGGGTTGCCGTGGTGCCCTTCCAGAGGGAAGAAGAAGAGAAGATATTCAGGTATCGTCATAACCATCTTCCAGTACCTTCCTGAAACAGTCACCAACGCAGACACCAGTAGTGTTTACCCGCATTCAACCAACATCGAGAAACCACCCAACACGCCACTCGTGTAATGAATGTTTAATGAAAACTTCAGATACAAAAAAGAGAGGGCCAGTGGCATGCAGCCACCAGCCCTCAATACTCGATCAGATCGAGACATATGATATGCAAAACATCATAGTTTCAATCCACTCCACCGCCGAAACGGAGAAGACAGTCACGTCTTGCGACGTATCTGCCAGCATAGCACAATCCCAAGTATTTCCTAGTTGGTTCGACTGGGATTGTAGGCGACACCGAACGCCGCCGCCACAGTAGGTATGGCGCCTGCCATGGCTGACAGGAGAATGGTGGCCCATTCTGGCGCGTTCGCGGCTATCGCCACGGGTGCCGCCACCGCGAGGATCACACCCAAAATGGTGCAGGCGACATAGATCGCGGTACGCACGCTCGGGTCAAACACCGGCACATAGGGAGTCTCCGTGCCGGGCATGCTGTCGGGCAATTCCTGGTCACTGTCGTCGTATTTCGTGGTTTCATCGCTCACGTGTTTTCCCTTTCAGTCGATTTTGAGTACCTGACCCGGATAGATCAGGTTCGGGTTGGCGATGCCGTTTTTTGCGGCCAACGCCTGATAGGTGGTGCCGTAGCGTGCAGCGATGGCCGAGAGGTTGTCACCGGCACGAACCGTGTATGTGCGGGCTGCTGGCTTGTTCGCGCCCAGTTTCGCGTTGACCTTCGCCTGGATGGTCGCCGGATTGTAGCCGGCCTTCTTGAGGCGGTTGATGCGATCCTGTCCGTTGCCCCACTTGCCTGCGATGACCTCGGCCGCGATAGTGTCCTCGCTCTTCTTCGCCGGGGCCGGCGCGGGCTTGGATTGGGCTGGGGTTGCGGCGGGCTTGCCGTTCTTCGCCGCGTATTTGCGCCATGCATTTGCATCCATGTACGCGATGTTCAGGTCGAGGTTGCCGTTGTAGCCGGGCAGACGGCCAGCACTGGTGTACTGGCGGATCGCGCAACCGTATGCACCCTCGTTCCACGGGTGCGCCTGATAGCCGGTCGGGTTGTTGTCCGCGTACTGGGCGATCCAGAGGCCTGCGTTGAGTTCCTTGGCGACGGCGCTGATGCCGTTATAGATGCCTGCCATGCTGTAGATGATGGGGATGACGCCGGTGCGTTCCTTGACCCTGCGGGCGACCTGCTTGAGGTATTCGTAGTTGCCCCATGCGTGGTTCTGTTCGATCTCCCAGTCGAGCACGAGGATCGCCTCGCCGATATAACCCTTGATGTTGTTGACGAAATAGTCGGCTTCGGCGATGGCGTTGCCGCCGGCGACATAGTGGTAGACACCGAGCAGGCGGCCCGCTTTTTTGGCCTGCTGGTACTGGCGGTCACAGTCCGGGCTGATGTAGTTGGTGCCCTGTGTGGCCTTCATGATGACGAAATCAGCCGGGACGGCAGCCAGATTGATGCCGGCCTGCCAGTTGCTGACGTCGATGCCATTCATAGTCATAATGACCTCCTTGGTCATGGGTTCGGATATGGAAAAGGCCACAGCGTTCGTGCTGTGGCCTTGGGTTTGGTTGATGACGGAGGCGCTAGTATTCCTCCTCGGTTTCGTCGCACATGCGGCTGGTCGTGTCGCCGCCGGGCGGCACGCTGGGCAGGCGGCGGATGTCCTCGATCATTTCGGTGCCGACCCCGTTGCCGCCGATGCTGTGATAGGCGGAGTAGAGACGTTCCAGCACATGTTTTTCGTTCGGGTGCAGCCAGCCGTGCCGGACGGCGCTCTCGTGCCGTTCCCTGATGCGCAGATAGGCGAGTTCGACCACGGCCGCGTTGAGGTTGTCGAGTTTTTCAACGATCTTGTTCATGTCCGTGACCGGGTGGCGTTTGTCATAGCGGCCCAACAGCCAACTGATGATGCCGGACACACCCAAACCGGTGGCGACGCCAGCGAGAGCGGTGATGGCCTCCGCGCTCAACAGATTCAAAAATGTTCACCTCCCCTCTCAACAAATATGGGTCAGAGTTCCCACGGGCCTATCTCGCCCGCCATCGTGGCGTTGCGTGGCCCCGCGCACCACGGATACGGGATGTCGCCTGCCTGATAGGCGGCGTAGAGTTTCTCCCAATCCTCAGGGCTGTAGACGCCAACCTCGCTCAGTGTGAGCGGGCCACCCATCAGCCATAGCGAATGGTTGGTGACCATGTCTGCGGCGACGCGTGACGCGATCCACCCGTCAGCAGCGGCTATCAGCGTCGCGCCACCGATTTCGAGCGCTTCGAGCGTCGCCGTAGATGTGTTCGTGACGCGTGCGTACAGGATTTTGCCGGCAAGGCTCTCATTGGTTATGGGGTTCCAGGCGTATACGCCACCATTTGTTTCCCCGTTCTTCAGCATGTACCGGGTTTTTTCGCCGTCGCTGGTTTGCTCGGCGTTCCACATGGCGCGCTTTTTGAGGCACCGTGGTTCCGGGTGCAGATTCTGCACGGGCTCGATCTCGCTCATGCGACCACCTCCAGTTCGAGGTGGCGTGGATAAACAGCTAGGAAGCTAAGCCCCC
>ERZ808024.319-NODE-319-length-24794-cov-11.416920_pt1 | contig 24794 bp, 17 predicted proteins | sample MGYA00380181_ERZ808024 | MGnify/ENA primary metagenome ERZ808024 (study PRJEB31490, sample SAMN06133413) | mouse gut metagenome | isolation source: Z2_1 | host: mice | place: China: Chengdu | collected 2015-05 ...
GCCTGCGTTTGTGAAGCAGCACTCTCAGGAAAATATTCTGCGTCAAACTATCCAAAACTTAATTTTCGTTGTACTAGCATCCCGGCTCATCGCATCCCTCTGACTGTAATCAAATAATACATATGCCCCCATCTCTGCAAAATATTCCAGGTGTGTCATCTTGCGCATCTGATTCCTGTCATACTCTGCATAGGCAGGCAGGTATCTTCTGTGCGTTTCCTCAGCTTCGTAAAATCTTCGCAGTTCCTCCTTAGACACCTTAGGTTCTCCCGCGAACGCGGGCCGGCTCTTCGCATTTTCCCGAAGATAATAATCATAAATCAGAAGTTCCCTGAACCGTTCCGTCTCCTTTGGCCATCCAAGCGCAATGTATTCCAGCAGGATCTCATATCTGGCGCTTCGTTTATGCTGTATCTTACCGTAGCCATGTTCTTCATAGAATCTGCTCAGTCTGTCATACAGCATAAAGGCAGAAGTAAACTTCTGTTCAAGAGCTTCCAGTGTACAGGTGAATTGTCTGCTGTTATAATAGACCTCCACCATCTCTTCAATCCCCTTAAGACGTATCGTATCCTCATAAGAGAGCCACTTAGTATACAACACCTCATAAGGCGGCCGGCTCTTGTACACCAAACCGTACTCTTCCTTCATCTCTTCTATATAAGAACCTTTCAGCACCTTCAGAAACCCAAGCTGAAGCTGCTGCGGCCTGAGGCTGTACACGTCGTCAAAGGACCTTGCAAAGCTTGCGATATCCTCATAAGGCAGCCCCGCGATCAGATCCAAATGCTGATGAATATTGCCTTTCCTGCGAATGCGTTCCACCGCGTTTCGCACCTTATCAAAATCCATGACCCGCCGGATCTCCCGGATGGTATCAGGATTCGTTGACTGAATCCCGATCTCCAACTGAACCAGGCCCGGCCGCATCCCTTCCAATATCTTAAGCTCTTCTTCGTTCAGAAGATCTGCCGCCACCTCAAAATGAAAATTCGTGATTCCTCTGTCATGCTCTGCAATATATTTCCATATGGCAATCGCATGCTCATGCCTGCAGTTGAACGTCCGGTCCACGAACTTGACCTGCGGCACCTCCTGATCGATGAAGAACTTAAGCTCCCTCTTCACCGTCTCCAGATCCCGGAACCTCAGCTGCCTGTCCACAGAAGACAGACAGTAACTACAGGAAAAAGGACATCCCCGGCTGCTCTCATAATAGATGATCTTATTCCTGAATTCCTCCATATTGTGATACACAAAGGGAACGCCGCTAAGATCCGTCACCGGGCGCCAGGGGTTGTCGCTGATTCTTCCGCCGGCATCCTTAAATGTAATTCCTTCAAGCAGCCGAAGCCTTGTCCATAGCATCTCCTGCCTGCCCTCTTCTGCCTCTTCTGCGCACTCATGATATACCCGGCACAATCCGGCGAATGTCTCCTCCCCCTCGCCTTTGATCACACCTGTCACTTCCGGCAGACGGGCAAGCACATCCGCAGCATCATACGACACTTCCGGGCCTCCAAGCCAGACCGGCATACCCGGCCGCAGCTTCCTAATATCCCTGACAAGATCTTCTATATGCTCCAGATTCCAGATGTAGCATGAGAAGCAGAGGATGTCCGGCCTTCTTCCGTAGATGTCCATCAGAATGTCATCCTTCTGCTGATTGACAGTATATTCCGCCAGTTCAATATCCCACTCCCCCGCGTGCGCCTTCGCGTATGCTTTCAGGCTGTAGACCGCAAGATTCGAGTGTATATATTTGGCATTTATCGCAACAAGTAATATTTTCATGATCAAGGCTCCTTTAATTATTGGTATACTGCATTATATCCTGTTCAGGAAATCAGGAAAACTCTTCTCCACCCGGTTGACATTTGCCTCATTATACAGTAAAATTATAAACTGTGCAGCCGGGGTGTTAGCGGTACCTTGTACCTGCAATCCGCTATAGCAGGGGTGATATTGCGCTGAGGGCATCGATTTGTGGAGCTGCCCTTGATAAGTGGCGTCGAGGCTTGGGTCTTACGCGACGGGAATCTGTGAATCGTGTCAGGTCGGGAACGAAGCAGCACTAAGCAGAACCTTCCGGGTGCCGTAAGGGTGCCTGGGCTGAGTTAACTGTCAAGGTAACGTCCGGGAATCCCTGTTCGAAGCGCAATGCACAAAAAGAGTATATTTAAAGAAGGCAGATCATTCGTCAACTGCCTTCTTTTTTGATGCCCTTAATTCCTTGAAAAACGTCTTCATCATCTGGCTGCACTCTCCGTCCAGAACCCCTGTCGTCAGTTCAGCCTGATGATTGAATTCTTCCATCCTCAGCAGATTCAATATTGAACCCGCGCATCCCGCCTTGGGATTCATACATCCCACAACTACCCTGGTCATGCGGGACTGTACGATCGCGCCGGCGCACATCTGACAAGGCTCCAGGGTTACATACATCGTACATCCCTCCAGACGCCAGTCCCCTACCTTCTTACTTGCCTTCCTGATCGCGATCAGTTCCGCATGGGCCAGCGTGTTCTTATCCGTAGTTCTCCTGTTATATCCCCGGCCAATAATCCTATCCTCATATACGATCACACATCCAATCGGAACCTCTCCGATCGCATAGGCTTTCTTCGCCTGCCGGATCGCTTCCTTCATGTACTTCTCATCTACACTCAGCATATCATTCTCCATCTGATTCTTTGGCAGACCTTATAGGCTGCATCTTCAGCAGCAGCTTCTTCAACGGCTTCTTAACACCTTACCGGCCCATTGGCTACATTTTTACAGGTCTTTTGACGGGCCTGCACCAATAGCCAAACTGCTCCTGACTGCTCTTCTCATCATCTGTCAAATCCATATTCATATCTTCATAGGGAATAAATTCCATAAATCCAAACGTACTCGCCGCTTTCGCTTCCTGGGGATGATAGATTCCCGGCACGCCGAGCCTGAACTTCTCCCCGTCGTTAATAAGGGCAAGATGATGGTAATTATAGTATCCGTGAAGCAGGAAACTGTTATTCGCCCATTTCCACTCACATCTGGGAAGCCTTGCCAGATCATTCCTCTGAATCTTCGTGCATTGAAACCGCCCTTTGGCAGACGTCTGTTCGCCGCAGTCATCCTGAGAAGGATTCTCAAGCGGCAAAGGATTCTCTCCCCTTACAGCATTGACCCCCTGCAAGGTATCCATTCTCTGAACAGTATCCGTTTGTTCTGTTTCTCCTATGTATGGTTCTTCCGCCAGGCCGTCTTCTTCCGGGAAATACTCCTCCTCCGGCACGATTTCTTCCGGCATCGCTTCAGCCGGCGGCTCGGTCATCCTCTCGCTTGATACGAGCCCTTCCGGCATCATTTCTTCCGGTATCATTCCTTCCGGCGGCTCGGTCATCCTCCTGCCTGATGTAATTCCTTCCGGCGGCCCTGTCATCCTCCTGCCTGATGTGATTCCTTCTGATGTGATTCCTTCCGGCGGCTCTGTCATCCTCCCGCCTGATACAGTTCCTTCTGACATTATTTCTTCCGGCGGCTTTGACGTTCCTGCTCCTAATATAGCTTCCTCCGGCATCACTCCTTCCGGCGGCCCTGTCATCCTCCTGCCTGATGTGATTCCTTCTGATGTGATTCCTTCCGGCATCATTCCTTCCGGCGGCTCTGTCATCCTCCCGCCCGCTGCGATTCCTTCCGTCATATCCTCCGGCGGAGTATCCTTATCCGCGGTTCGCGGCACATCCTCCGGCCTTTGCACACGCATATGCCCCACATCGACCGGCGAATCGTTCCAGACAGCCGCATACCTGCGTCCCGTCTCGCTCTCCAGGATAATCCCGTTGATCATCCGAAAATGCTCCGGCACGATCACATCCTCTTTCGTATAATACAATCTGTAGTTGATAGCCGGATTCACATTGTCGACCGTCCCCTGGTATATCCCGGTACACTCGCCGTTATCCTCGTAGAACAGATATAACGCAAGCTGCCGCTCCCCTTTCATATGCAGCCCCTTACCGTGAATATGCAGCGTACAGTCGTCTTCACCTTGTTCCGCTTTAACAAACCCTACATTACGCAGTCTCTTCCCCTGCTGATATTCATACAGATAACGAATAAAACGCTTCAACTCTCCACTTCCAATCCTGGTCTTTTTATCACAATCTATTCCCCAGAATCAGAAAAAATACCATTCCTTATAAAATTGCCTTCAATTCCTGATATAACCTCTTCGCATAGCTGTCCGTCATTCCGCAGATATAATCCGTCGCCAGAAGCAGCCGAAGATACAGCCTCTCTGCTTCCCCCTTCCCCTCTGCCTGGCATCGGTATGCCCTCTTATAATTACTGGAAATCAGCGCGACCATCCGTCTGCTCAGAGAATCCATCTCCCGCGTTCCGTCATCGTATCCCACAACTGCATTCATAAACAGATCAAGCAGGAAATCCAGCATCGCTCCTTCGGCCACTTCCATCTTATATATCGCATCCGATGTAAATACCTCCCTGAAAGCCAGATCCCCCAGAAGCTCCATTAGCTTCTCAGCATATGTCCGGCAGAAGAGATCGTATCTGTAATCCCCCTGCATGATCATCCGGTAATTCGATGTAAATCCATACGTCGCACAGTCGATCAGGAATCCCTGAACCCTGACGAGCCAGTTCTTGACAGCATATTCCTCTGGGTTCTCCGCATGCTTATCCTTCCCCCGAAGATATAACTCCGTAAGCTTGTCCGCCGGCCGAAATCCGTCCTTCCCGCCGCCGGCGCTGCTATCCTGCAATTCCGTCAGTTCTTCCAGTAACTTGTGATAGCTCAGGAAGCCCTTCACAAACGCGTCTTCTATATCCGCCGTCTTGTACGCGATATCATCTGCCGCCTCCAGAATAAATGTCAAAGGATGCCGGCAGCCGTTCGTGCCTGTCTCCCGTGATATCTCCTCGAATATCTCCCTGTCCGCATAATAGTATCCCAGCTTCCCATCCTTGATATTGCCGGAATTCTCATTGATCTGTGTGGATGCAACCGGATACTTTACAATCGTATTGAGCAGCGCATAAGTGAGGTTCATCCCATTCTCGTCTACAAGAAAATGCAGCCTGCTCACGAGCCGGAGCGCCTGCGCATTTCCCTCAAAATGATAAAGGTCCTCCCGCATCTGAGGAGTCAGCACCTCGCCCACTGGTCTGCCATGGTACGTCATGACCGAGAGATTCTTCTGAAACCATTCCCGGATCGCTTCCTCACCAAAATGCCCGAAAGGCGGATTCCCGATATCATGAATCAGCCCGGCACACTGCAGTATATTACAGATATCATCCTTCATCCCAGGAGTGAAACTATAATCTTTCTTATGCACCAATATATTTTCTCCAATGTTATGCCCTAAAGACCTTGCAAAAGATGATACCTCTAGAGAATGCGTAAGCCTTGTCCTAATAAAATCGCTCTTATCCAACGGAAATACCTGCGTCTTATCCTGAAGGCGGCGAAACGACGCACTGCCGATAATGCGGTGATAGTCCCGCTCGAATTCACTCCGCAGATCTATATTCCTGACATTGCTGCCCGAACCTTCCCGTCTCCTCTTCGTTGACAATAATTGTTCCCAGTTCACACGCGTTCTCTCTTTCTTCTATATTATATACCTAATCCAGATAGATCGGCGGATCATAATCCTTGCCTAACAACTGCTTCTTACGTTCCTGATACCCCAGGAATGCCCATTCTGTCATATCGGTCCATTGATGATTCTCTCTGTCATATACCTGCACGTAACCGATTCTTGACGGATGCATGCGGACGCTGTTGGACTCATATTCCTGGCCGGTATACGGATTGAGCTCTCCCCGCTCCGTATCCTCTTCTTCCGGCAGCGCTCCTTCCGGTTCCGCTTCGCCGTATCCGTATCCTTCATAGCCGTATTCCCCGTAGTCTGCCGCATCTGTGTCTTTATATCCCTGATAGCCTGCTGCGCCGGCTTCTCCATATCCCTCATAACCTGCCGCGTCTGTTCCGGCATATCCCTCATAATCTGCCGCGCCGACCCCTTCGTATCCCTCATAACTTGCCGTGTCTGGCCCGTCATATCCTTGATAGCCTGCTGCGTCTGGCCTGGCATATTCCTGATAACCTGACGTATCTTCCCCGGCATACCCTTGATAACCTGCCGCGTCGGCTTCTCCATATCTTCTATAGCCTGACGTATCTGGCCCGGCATACCCTTGATAACCCGCCGCGTCTGTTCCGGCATACCCTTGATAGCCTGCTGTATCTGCTCCGGCATATTTCTGACTCTGTACTTCGTTTCCTGCATTACTATCGCCCGCATATACAGCCTCAGTTCTCTTTCCTGCCTGATTAGCCGCGCTGTGAGAGGCACTCTCAGATTCTTCCCGGACTATCGTATTCTCTTTTCCTATCTTCTTAAAACGCTGTTTGAAATACGCTCTCCATCCATGCGGTTTCTCTTCCGGCTTCTCTTCCTTCTTCTCCGTCATCTCCAGAGACTCTATCTCCTCCAGAAGCTTCTCCACCGGCTCGTCCTTCATCTCCTTGTTATATTCTTCATGAGACTCCTGATCTGCTGCCTGTTCACGGCCGTCCCCATTCTCCTGAACGGCGCTGTCCTCCTGCTGCCCCTGCTCTGCCTGATGTTCGCAAGCCCCGTGCTCTGTCAGTTCTTCAGCCGCTTCGACATTTCCTATGCTTGCTGTCTCCCGCTGAACCTGTTCTTTTATATCTGTGCCCGCATCCTTCTCTGCATCAGAAGACGCCTTCCCCACCGAATTCTCCAGCACGTCCAGCTTCTTATGTATCTCCACCAACTCGCCGATCGTGATATCCCGCTCATTAGCCATTCCCTCAGTCCCCTTGCCGTTCTCCGGTCCCGGTTCGCTTCCGCTCTCCTTCGGCTTATCAGGCTTATCATTAGAATCTGCCGTCTCCTTCGGCTCAGACAACTCTGCGTCCTTGACAGCTTCCGTCTCACCTTCTGTCTGTGCCGCGGCTTTTTCCTTTGGATCTGTCTCCGGCTTCTGCCCTGCCTCCGCTTCATCTCCGGCCTTCTCCGCCTGCATACTGTCATCCAGGATATTCAGATAGAACGGGCATCCAAGGATCTCCGCGATCATACGCATATCTCTCTCCTGAAAATTATCCCTGCCCAACCTCTGTGTCATATTTTGACGGGACATCTTCTTGCCGGTACGCCCTTCAATCTTCCTGGCAAGCTCTTTAATCGTCATATCCTTACGGCTCAAAATAATCTTGACCTGTTCTCCAAATGTTAAATCCTGCATCACTTGTCCTCCTTAATTGAACCACTTCAAATATACTTATCTATCAGACTGTTGTTCACATTCTGTAAACTCTTTTGTTTCCAGGTAAACCTAACATTTTCCCTCTTCGCCTATTTTAGCAAATACTGCAAAAAAAAGCCACACATTTTCTAAAATCTGCTTATATCCGCTTATTCAGAACAAAACCTAATGTTTTCCCGTATTTTACCGATATAATAATATGACACCAAGGCTAAACACCATAAGCATCTATACCATTACCACAAGGAGGCAGCCATGAGATTAAATTATTCCCCGGCAATACAAATCAACAATCTTTTCCAATCATATCAGATCAACCGCAGCGCTGCGAATAAGCCCGGCGGACGTGAAGCGGCGGCTTCCCAGGAAGAACGGCGGGATACTCTGACCCTTTCTCCTGCCGGAAAGGCTCAAAATCTGATCACCAGTCTGATGAAGCAGAAGATGGAGATTACAGACCGCAAGAACGCCCTGATGGCTTCGGTAAAGGAGAATGGCGGTTCTATGGATTCCATCAAGACGCAGTTGGAAGCTTACGATGAACAGCTCCAGAACATTGACATCCAGATATCAGAAGCTATGTCACGCGAGCTTAAGAAGGAGGACGAAGAGAAGAAGTCCAACGATACAGAACCCAAGACCAGGGAAGAACTTCTGAATGAGCGCATGAATAACGTCGCGGCCATGTCAAGCGACGCAGAACATATAGACACGCTCGATTCTGTCAAGAGCAGTGTGGACGGAAGGATCAAGGTTCTTGAATCCGAGATCGACCTTGATAACGGCCGGTTTGAAGGAGCATCAGGCGCTTCCGATTATAAGAAGAACACTTTGTCCGATCTTAAGAAGAAGTCTGCGGAGATATCCGCCGATATTAACTCACGTATGGCTGCTCTTGCGGAAGAAGTCAGCGAGGAACGCAGGCAAGACCCGGCAGAAGCTTCTGAAGAAGCAGATTCCGACAAGGATCCAACCGCTCCGATGGAAGAATAGAATATTACATCTTACAGAAGGGATGCTGCAAATTACTGTTATCTGCAGCATCCCTTCCCTTGTATTTCCCAACATCTGTACTTCCGGGAGCGGTGACCTGACGTACCGATTCCACAGTTTCATTCTCTCGTGACCGACATACCGATTTCACAGTTTCATTCTCTCGTGACCGACATACCGGTTTCACAGTTTCATTCTCTCGTTCAACTCCCGAACTGTCTCTTCCTCCAGCTTAACGATCTCCCTGTCATAAGTCAGTATACCGTTGGTCTCCTCCTCCACATCTGACAATTGGGTGTAGACGGATGCGGACAAACCCTTCTCAATATTGGGAATCACTTCTCTCTCGATCCATTCCCTGTATCCTCCGGTCAGTTCCGACTTCTTCCGGTAGATCCTGTAACCATAGATCCTCCTGTACATATGATGCCCAGGCACGCTCATGGAATATCCTCCGAATTCCGTCAGCGCCGCCGCCCGCTCTTCCTGCCGGTATCCGGCGTTCATCCGGGTATTCCGTCCCTTGCATTTCTTCGAATCCGCCAAATCAGGCTCCGTCCCATAGGCAATGTGCAGCGGAAAGAAATAATCATGAATACTTCTGATATCCCCGCCGCCCTGATCAAACCAGCCGCTCGCCTGATCGATCAGCCTGCTGCCGTCTTCTTCTCTGACGATCCGTGTCATCGTATTTGCATGGAACTGCCCCCATCCCTCGTTGAAGAGCACCCACGTCACGATCGACGGATGATTGCGCAGAATATGTACCGTCTCCCGCATCTCCGATACAAACTGCCTCCGCCCTCTCTCATCTCTTCTCCCAAGAAGCCAGAGCCAGCCATCCCGCACCCTCAGATGGAAATACTCCATAGCTGTCGCCGCATAAGTAACATACCAGGACCTATAATCTCTGCCGCCGTTCACCATATCCTGCCACACCAGCATCCCTAAGCGGTCGCAATGATAATACCACCTCTGAGGCTCGATTTTGATATGTTTTCTCAGCATATTGAATCCCAGCCCCTTCATCGTCTGGATATCATATACCATCGCTTCGTCGCAAGGCGGCGTATACAGCCCTTCCGGCCAATAGCCCTGATCCAATACCCCTTTTTGAAAATACGGCCGGCCATTCAGATACAGTCTCGGAATCCCCTTTTCGTCCCTTTCCACGCTGATCTTGCGCATGGCCGTATAACTTCTCACCCGATCCTCTCCCGCCTGCACCTCAATATCATACAAGAACGGATCCTCCGGGCTCCAGCTATGCAGATCACGGATCGGAATGACGATCTCTTCCCCTGCAAGCCCCTCTGCCTGAAGCGGCTGCATCTCCTCAGATGATAACGTAACGGCAACCCCGCATTTCTCCCCGTCACCAGGTCTTGTCCCGCGAATACCGGCCAACTCCTTATCCCGCCGGTCAGACGCCATCTCTGCCCTTACGCTGACCGCGCTTTTATCATATAAGGGCGTAACGATCAGATCTGCGATATACTCCTTCGGCACCTGCTCCATCCAAACCGTCTGCCAGATTCCGCTCTGCGCCGTATAGAACATACCGCCCCTCTTAAGCTTCTGTTTTCCTCTGCTGTAATAGAATGCATCGCTGTAATCCCTCACCCTCACTATCAGCTCATTCTCTGCTTCCTTAAGCGCGTCCGTCACATCCGCCGAGAACGGAAGATAACCTCCAAGATGTCTTTTTACCAGCCTGCCGTTAAGATATACCGCCGCATACTGGTCTACCGCGCCAAAATGAAGAATCCACCGTTCGCCGTTCTTAGGGCGGACCTTTTCCGGCAGCATTCTGCGGTACCAGAGTGTCTCCTGCGGCTTTAGCTGCCGGTTCACCCCTGAGAGCGGGGCTTCCGGCGAAAAGGGCACCAGAATATTCCCGTCATAGTTCTGCGGCCTTCCCTCTCTGCGGGTAACGGCATAATTCCATACGCCGTTCAGATTCACATAGCTCTCCCTCACAAGCAGCGGCCGCGGATACTCTTCGTGGACGTGCTTACGGTCTATCTGATCTGCCCACCTTGTTCTCAACTGTTTTCCGCTCATATTCTCCCCCTTCCTAACCATACTCCCGGACAAGAGCAGGTACAATCACCCAATATCGTATATGCTTCACAAGCACATCACATGCAGCTTTCTATCAATCCCGGCATCCGTCGTACAGACCGCGATCCGCGCATTTACACCGGGTTCCTCATATTCCCGGTAAATATATTCCTCCGGGAACTCTCCCGGCCTGCGTACCAACACCGGCTCCTGTTCCTCATTCCAACCGATCTCAAAGGCTCTCATATCCAGCGCCATCCCCTTGCGGGTCGCCTTCATGAAGCTCTCCTTCAGTACCCAGTACCGGTAGAACAGCTTCACCCTGTCGGCTTCTTCACTTCTCATGATATGTTCATATTCACTCCCGCAGAAGAATCTCCTTGCAACAGGTTCCCGGAACTCCTTCATTTCCTCTATATCGCAGCCTATCTTCGCCCCGTCCTGATCACTGAACGCACAGAGCACATATTTGCCCGAATGCGAGAGATTGAACGCAGTCTCGTCCGCAAGTCTGTACTGCTCTTTTACCCGGCTCCAGAGGCTCCACACGCCTACGCTCTCCGCCCTGCCCCGGGCGAACCGGTACTTGTCCGCCTTCTCCTTACGCCACGCCGGCAGCTTCCGGTAATACTGCTGATAGACAGATTCCTCTAATAACGGAGTGATATCTGCAAGCCATACTTCAACCATTGCCAATGTCCTTTCTACCCTCAGGTATGATTGTCTTATAGAGGGCATAATATCGTCTGCCCCCAACATTATTATATAATTATAGCATAGAATCTGCAAAACAAGTTCTGCAAATTTCCAGATTGTATTACACGGAAAATAATGATAGAATCGTCTTAAGCATCTGTGAAAATGCATACTGCAAATTGTTTAGATTGAAATGTCGAAGGAGGCAGTATAAGATTATGGCAAAATATTTTAATACAGAAGGACCTTGCTATCCGCAAGAACATTATATGGTCAATCTGGATATGCGGGTGCAGGAAATTAAAAAATTGATTGATAGCAGGAAATACTTTTCCATTAACAGAGGAAGGCAGTACGGTAAGACAACCACATTGGATATATTGCAGGAACGCCTTAAAAATCAATACACCATATTTTATATTAGTTTTGAAGGTTTTTCAGAAGAATCTTTTGAAAATGAAAATACATTTTGCAGATTATTTACCGGACTTTTATACGACGTTATCGATTACGGCGAAGTAGAGGGCATTACCGAATCTGTTAAATCAGCTTTGGAAAACATGAGTGTTCCGAATACGAATACGGCTGATTTTCGTTCTTTGTCTAACTTAATCTCAACAATATGCAATACTGCTGCCAAACCGGTAGTATTAATGATTGACGAAGTAGATCAAGCCGGAAATCAGCAGTTATTTTTATCTTTTTTGGGAATGCTGCGTAATAAATATCTAAAGATGAGACATCGCCCTACCTTTCAGTCAGTTATTTTGGCGGGGGTTTATGATATTAGAAATCTAAGATTGAAAATCCGCAAGGAAAAAGAGCATCAAAAAAACAGTCCTTGGAATATCGCTGCAGAGTTTGATATCAATATGGGATTTGATGCCAGACAAATTAAAATAATGCTTGCAGAATACGAACAAGATTATTATACCGGAATGAATATTGATGAAATGGCGGATCTGCTCTATTCTTATACATCCGGTTATCCGTTTTTAGTATCCAAACTCTGCAAGATATTGGACGAAAAAATATCTGTAAGCCCAGAATTTGCAAGCCGGAACGCCGCTTGGAAGAAAGAAGGTTTTCTGGAAGCCGTTAAAATCTTACTTTTTGAAAAAAATTCTTTATTTGAATCATTGGTAAATAAACTGGAGGATTACTCTGAATTAAGGAAGATGCTGCATTCTATATTATTCACAGGCGACAGAATTCCTTATAATTCAGGCAACCGTGTAATTGACATCGCCACCATGTTCGGATTCATAAAAAATGATGGGGGAACCATGGTTATTTCCAATAGAATATTTGAAACATATCTTTATGATCTGTTCTTATCAGAACATGAAATGAACAACCGGATATTTAGAGACGGAATTTCAGATAAAAACCAGTTTATACAAAATGGATTTCTGGATATGGAGCAGATATTGACAAAATTTATGATACACTGGAATGACCTTTATCATTCAGCCGACGAAAAATTTGTTGAGGACAATGGCCGCAAATTCTTCCTATTATACCTGAAACCAATCATCAATGGTATCGGAAATTATTATATTGAAGCGCAAACCCGCGACCGCAAACGCACAGATATTATTGTCGACTATAGAGGAAAACAATATATTATTGAAGTCAAGATCTGGCGCGGAAATGAATATAATAAGCAAGGCGAAGCACAGCTTGTGGATTATCTGGACGCTTATCATGCTCAAAAGGGGTATTTACTCTGTTTCAACTTTAACAAGAATAAAAGAATCGGGACAAGAGAATTTGTCTGCAAAGATAAGGTTATTATGGAAGTGGTTGTTTAATAAGATTGAATATCGTTTAAAAAGGGGATTGACAACCCCTTTTTATTATTGTACTATAATTTCTAGTTTCACACTTTAAACAGTTAAAATCTTACAGCATAATAATTTCACAAAGGAGTATTCATTATGATTATTGTACTAAAACCGCGTTCCACCCATGACGACCTTGTCCGTGTGGAACAGATGATAAAGAAACGGGGACTGGACACGCATATTGTAGAAGGTTCCGAGATGACGATCATTGGATGTATCGGCGATACAACGCGGATCGATTCCAAGCTGTTCGAAGTAGACTCTGCCGTAGACAAGGTCATGCATGTCCAGGAGCCTTACAAGCTGGCGAACAAGGCATTTCACCCGGAAGAATCAGTTATCGACGTCTCAGGCGTCAAGATCGGCGGCGGGGATCTTGCACTGATCGCGGGCCCTTGTTCCGTGGAATCCTACGAACAGGTATTGGAGATTGCCGAATCTGTCAAGGCTTCCGGCGCCAATCTGTTAAGAGGCGGGGCGTTCAAGCCGAGAACCAGCCCGTACTCATTCCAGGGCCTTGGCCTTGAAGGTCTCGACATCCTGTGCGCAGTCAAGAAAGAAACAGGGCTGCCCATCGTAACCGAACTGATGTCTCCTGACTATCTGGACACATTTAACGAGAAGGTCGATTTGATCCAGATCGGCGCCCGCAACATGCAGAATTTTGACCTGCTGAAGCAATTAGGGCAGCTTGACCGCCCGATCCTTCTTAAGAGAGGCCTAAACGCCACTTACGAGGAATGGATCATGTCGGCAGAGTATATCATGGCCTCCGGTAATGAGAATGTGATCCTCTGTGAACGCGGAGTCCGCACCTTCGAGTCTTATACAAGGAATACTCTGGATCTCCAGAGCATCCCCGTAGTACGCAAGCTTACACACCTGCCGATCATCGTAGACCCAAGCCACGCCGGCGGTAAATGGTGGCTGGTAGACGCCATGGCGAAAGCCTCCGTCGCCGCAGGCGCAGACGGACTGATGATCGAAGTACATAACAACCCTGAGTGCGCGTTATGTGACGGCGCACAATCCCTGAAACCGGCCAAATATAATACCCTGATCAAGGAAGTTGCACAGATCGCCAGGGTCGTCGGCAAGACGGTCTGATCCTCAGGGACATCCATAGGAGCAGCTTATGAAATTAACAGTGAACCTGGGAGCGAACAGCTACCCGATCTATATTGAAAATGACATATTATCCCGATCCACATCCTGCATCAGCGAAGTATTTAACGGCAGAAGGATCATGATCATCTCGGATGATAACGTTTACCCTCTTTACGGGGAGCTGCTTACTAAGCAGTTATCCAAAGATTATACCTGTCATCACCTCATCCTTCCCCATGGGGAAGCAACCAAGGATTTCCAGACACTTCCGTCCGTCTACACCGCTTTGCTGGAGGCTAAGATCTCCAGAAGCGACCTGATCATCGCCCTTGGCGGCGGTGTGATCGGCGATCTGGCCGGATTCGCCGCCGCAAGCTTCTTGCGCGGCGTAAAATTAGTACAGATACCAACCTCTCTGCTCGCCCAGGTAGATTCTTCCGTGGGCGGCAAGGTGGCCGTGGATCTGCCCCTGGGAAAGAATCTGGTCGGAGCATTCCACCAGCCTTCGCTCGTGCTGATCGATCCGCTCGTGTTAAATACGCTGAAAGAGCGTTTTATCACCGACGGCATGGGAGAAGTGATCAAGTACGGCTGTATCAGGGATGCCGGATTGTTTCATACACTGGAATCACACGGTTCTTTTGAGGAACTTAGAGACGAACTGCCGTCAATCATAGAGCGTTGTGTAGATATTAAGCGCGTAATCGTAGAACACGACCAATTCGATACCGGCGAGCGGATGCTCCTGAACTTCGGACATACGCTGGGACATACCATAGAGCAGTACCATCATTACGGACGGGAAAGCCACGGGGAAGCCGTTGCGATCGGTATGTACCAGATCACAAGGCTTGCCCGCAAGCAGGGATTAACCGCTGATAAAACAGACGAACGCATCCTGAACGTACTGAAGTCTTACGGACTGCCGTATGAATGCGGACTGCCGATAAAAGAACTGATGAACGCGATCACTCTCGACAAGAAGAATCTGAATAACAAGCTGAATGTAGTTCTGCTGCACGATATCGGTTCAAGCTACATCCACCCCACAACCGCGGAATTCTTCGGACAGTACAATGAGGAGACCATATAGATAGCAAGCGATATAATATGGAGGAAGATCACATGAAGAAATTAGACGGAAAAGTCGCAATCGTAACCGGAGCCGGGAAAGGAATCGGCCGTGAAGCCGCCCTGGCGATCGCAGCCAAGGGCGCAACCGTTGCAGCCGTTGCAAGAACTCTGGCCGACCTGGATGAGACCGTTAAGATGATCAAAGACAACGGCGGCTCTGCCATCTCTCTTTCCCACGATCTCACGGTAGGCGCCGAGGTGCAGGCAATGGTGGGCGAGATTATGAACAAATACGGCAAGATCGACATTCTGGTCAACAACGCCGGCGGATACCCGTCCGAGATCTACAAGAACATCGAACACCAGGCCATTAAGCTCTGGGATTGGACGGAAGAACAATGGGATCAGATCATCAAGACGAATGTCCGTATCCCATTCCTGTGTATGAAAGAGGTACTTCCGGTTATGATCGGACAGAGAAGCGGCAAGGTCGTCAGCGTTTCCTCGCGGATGGGACGCATCGCCTCCCAGATGGGCGCATACGCCGTGGCAAAGGGCGCTATCATTACCATGACCAAGACTGCCGCCATCCAGACCCAGGAATACGGTATCCAGGTCAACGCCGTATCTCCGGGAATCGTGGACACACCGGGACAGCGTGTATATAACCACTCTGTCGGACAGGACGGCGTGCAGATGGGCAGCGCCGCCGACGTAGCAAATGCAATTCTCTACCTGCTATGTGATGCTCCTGATGTCATGACCGGACAATCCCTGGATCTGTTCACGACTGTGTAAGAATATTGTCTTCAAATTTCGTTCTTGATTTGTTAACAATTAATTCTTATTTTTATCACACTTTCATCACAGTTTATGCTTATACTATAATTGTTCGATGAAACGAACAACAAAATTCTTTTTCATAACTTTTTCCTCAGGACTGCACTCCTCCCAACATGCAGTCCTTTTAAATTGTCTGAATACCAGACATGACGCCCCCTGTCTCTGCATATACATATTAAAAACTTCAAAGGTCTGTTATGTCAAAAAAACGTTCTCTTAAAATCATCTTCCTGCTTCTGGCAGTAATCCTCCTGTCTACAGGGCTGTTCTGGCATTTCCGCGGAAATGAAAACCAACAGTTTGAAAATTATACAAAAGCCCTGTTCTGCCAGGAAGTCGCCGGAAGTACGGTTTCCCTTCATTACACGCTTAAGGATCCCTCAGCCTTTGGGATCGAGAATACTCCTGTCTCCTTTGGAACCTGCACCGCCGACACCGAGGCCATCTGTGCTTCGACCGAGAATGCGCTGGCCGCCGTCACCTCCTTCGACCGCAGCCGCCTTTCAAAGCGAAACCGGCTGACTTACGATGTCCTTAAGGATTATCTCACCTCCGCCAGCGAAATGGCCCCATACGCGCTGTATGAAGAGCCGCTCGCGCCCTTAACCGGCACACAGGCTCAACTGCCGGTACTCTTATCGGAATACCAGTTCTACACACAGGCTGACATTGATACCTACCTGGAGCTATTGACCAAGACGCCGGAGTATTTTCACTCGATCCTGGAATTCGAACAGGCAAAATCCGAAGCCGGGCTGTTCATGGCGGCCTACTCTGCCGACGGAATTATCAAAGAATGCCAGGCATTCATAGATATGGGGGATAATAATTATCTGTATTCCTCCTTCACAGAGCGGCTGGATTCCATAGAACTGCCCTCCGATACAAAGAAATCATACATAGAAACGAATTCAGAACATATTAAGAACTTCATTTTCCCGGCATACGCCGAGTTAAAAGAAGGATTGACCGCCCTGCGCGATACCGGCAAGAACCAGAACGGCCTCTGCCACCTGCCGGAAGGACGGAAATATTACGAACTGGTCGTTGCCTCTGAAACCGGATCTTCCCGAAGCATCCCCGAGCTGCAGCAATTGACCCAGAAGCAGATGATCGCCGATCTGTCAGACATGCAGCAAGTTTTGACGCCCGTTGACGAGAATGTCTCAGTCTCCTCCGATCTGTTCAAGACGCAGGGCGCCATCCTGGATAACCCGGATCCCGCCGCCATCCTTACAGACTTAGAGGGCAAGCTGGATGAGCATTTCCCCAAGCCCCCGAAGGTCAATACCGAGATCAAATATGTCCAGAAGTCTATGGAAGAATATCTAAGCCCTGCATTCTACGTGATACCGGCGATCGATAACTCCGCCGACAATGTCATCTACATCAACCAGGGACATTTGCCGGATGACCTGTCACTCTTCACAACACTCGCACATGAAGGTTATCCGGGACACCTGTACCAGACTACCTACTACGCAGCCAAGAAGCCCGACCCCATCCGCAATCTTCTGAATTACGGCGGCTATACCGAGGGCTGGGCTACCTACAGCGAGATGATGGGCTATTATTACGCGCCGATCTCCAAAGAGCAGGCAACCCTGATGCAGAAAAATACTTCCGTGATCCTTGGTCTCTATGCCCTCGCCGATATGGGCATCCACTACGAGGGCTGGACGCTCATCGAGACCGTCTCCTTTTTCAGAAGTTACGGGATCACCGATACGGATACCGTTGAAGATATCTACGACCTGATCATCGCAGATCCGGCAAATTATCTGAAATATTATATCGGGTACGCGGAGCTGCTGGAGCTGAAGCGGGATGCGGTTAAGCAGTGGGGGAAGGGGTTCTCCCAGGAAAAATTCCACAAGGCTGTACTGGATGTTGGGCCGGCGCCTTTTGATGTGGTTAGGGAGCGGGTGTTGGATAAGTAAGCGCAGTGTACGCCTCCAGTATCTGATCTGCACAATTGCTCCATGTCAAATTCTTAAGCACCTTCTCATATCCGTTTCGTATGATCGCTTCTGCCTTATCAGCATCATACAGCAGACTCTCTGCAATTGCGGGGAGTCTGTCCAGGTGCTGCAGATCATACAGCGCAATATCCCATCCGTCCCTGAAATTCTCTTCGATCCAACTGCTGCGGTCCGTCAGCGGCAGAGAATGCTGCAATAACGTATTAAAAATTCTGTCATGAGTCCCCGATTTGAACCATGGCATTACATTCAGATTAATCTTCGCATTTGCCATATACGGCAATGTCTGTGCATACGGCACACGGTCATCGATCCGATGCACATTCGGATACTTAGAAGCGCTGTGATTCTCCCAGCCGCGCCCCAAAAGATACAATTCAAATCCCGCTTCGGCAAGAACCGATACCACTTGCCCTCTCTGATACATCCGAATCGCCCAGTCCACATTCTCCGACCAGGCAAATATCGTCTTCAGCGTTTCCCTGGGAACTGCCCATCCGCCCTGCTGCATTGCCTGCAGCAATGCCTGCTCTATCGTTAATGCACTGTTATCGATCATATTCTGATACATCATCTGGTAGAGCTGTTTCATGCCCGTATTCTCGCCGCACATATGAAGCAGTTTTGATAGTCTGTCCTCTGGCCGGTAATAAGTTGCAGTGAACAGAATATCATACTTCCGGTCCTCATACGGAATCATCGGTACATCCTGCTTCGGCGCCGCCCCAACATGCGGCATAAATGCAACGTAAGGAACTTCCTGTGCAAAATATGTCTTTACATATTCTATATGATCCTGATCACAGCAGAAAAGCAAATAATTCTTCGAATGTCTCTCAAGAGTCGGATGGAATCGAAGCGGCGGATCCATCAAGATATCAACGACAAGCGTATCCCACGCATCCCAGGTCTCGATCAGAACTTCCTCCCGCACGCACATTCCGTCGAAACAGACCGCCAGATCAATCCTGCTGGATGCAAATTCTATGAAATGAGCATAGGAATGGGGCGTCTCGTCATATGGATGCAGGAGATCAAAAATAAAGGTTTCATGGCCTCTGAGCCGGAATTCGCGGTCCAGCTGGTCCATAAAAAAGTTAAAAGATTCTATATCCGTGTAAAATAAAGCAATTCTCATTTCAATTCCTCCGTTATATTATGGGTCAAAAAAATATTACCTCTCAAATTGGCATAACTTTATCATAAAAATCTTCGTGTTTCAATACTTTTGACGCTGAATATGAGTATGATAGAGGGAAAAGAGATGAGTTGTTTTGGGATTTGAACATCTAGAAAAATGATATACGGAACATTGATATGACCCGTTATTTATGCTAATATGAAAACATAAAAACAGATTATAAATTATAATGGGAGGACTTTTTACGATGCGAATCGTTTTGTTTTATACCGCTGTCGAATCCTTTAATTTCTTTGCCGATCAATTGGATTATGAATTCAGAACCAGAGGCCACGAGACCTTTATCCTTGACATGATGAACCCGCCAGAAGAATCCCCGCATTCTTTCACGCATTTTGCAGAATTTGTTTCCGCGAAAGTAGATACGGCGGTCTGTTTTGACGGGATAGGTGTACGGCAGGATGAATTGATCAAAATATGGAACACCTGGGATACAGTCATCATCGATATCCTGATGGATCCTCCGCTGCGGTTCCATCCGGTCTTCGAAAGACACCCGAAGAATTACCGTCTGTTCTGCTGCGACCAGAATCATGTAGAATATGTACAGAGATATTTCTCCTCAGAGGTTCCTGTTGTTGATTTTATGCCTCATGTGGGAGTCCTTCCAGAGAAGGATACTCCGGTCATTCCCTATTCTGAACGAAAATATGACATCTTGTTCTGCGGAACCTATTACCGCCCTCAAGACCGGCTTAACGCCCCGAATCCTCTGCTAAAGGAACACCCTTACCTACAGAACCTCTATCAACTCATGTACCGGAATCTGATCGCCGACAGTGATCTGAATCTGGATCAGGCCCTTCTGCTTGCCCTGGATCAGACAGAACTGTCCATTTCAGAGGATACTTTGAAGATGTTGTTCGCATATATGGATAATGTAGACTGGGCGATCCGCATGTATCAGAGAGAACGCGTGATAACGGCGCTTGCAGAGGCTGGTTTTGAGCTGCATCTTCTGGGCCGCGGCTGGGAGAACCATCCCTGCTCGCAATATCCCAATGTACACCGCTTAGACGACAGAATTCCATATGCACAGACCCTGTCATACATGGCGGACGCTAAGATCAACCTGAACGTCATGCCGTGGTTCAAATCCGGAACCCACGACCGGATATTTAATACCTTGCTGCAGCATTCCCTTCCGCTTACAGACCGGAGCGCATGGACCGAGAAATATTTTACGGACGGGGAAGATATTGTATTCTACGACCTGAAACAGCTGGAACAGCTTCCGGCAATCGCCGAACGACTGCTTAAAAACCCGTCAGAAGCAGAGAAGATGATTCAGAGAGGATATGAGAAGGTTGCACGTGACCTGACATGGACAAACTGCGCAGACTGGATAATAGAAGCGGCGCAAGCAGGCCGCAGTTTTGACGATCCAGAGCCACAAGTATCCGAGGAGTTCACAGCCTTCGGCAATCAGATAAAGCCTGTGATCCTTGGACTGATCGCAAACGAACAATGGAATGATGCTTACAGCATGACAAAACAGCTCCTGACACTCATGCCGGGCGATCCCGAGGTTTTGGAAATGAATCAGGAAATTATGCGGCATATTTCTCCGTTATAACATTAAAAAACCTGCCAATGGCAGGTTTTTTAATATGAAAATACAATTTAATTACTGAAGTAACTGAAGAACTCCCTGCGGTACCTGATTAGCCTGAGCGAGCATAGCCTGAGCGGACTGTACAAGAATGTTATTCTTCGTGTAAGCCATCATCTCCTTAGCCATATCTACGTCACGGATACGGGACTCAGCAGCTGTGATGTTCTCTTCCTGAACACTTAAGTTGTTGATCGTATGATCCAGACGGTTCTGCATAGCACCGAAGTCAGATCTCATGGAGGATACCATGTCGATTGCTGCCTGCGCTACGGAAATCGCATGTCTTGCGCTGTTAGCGCTTGTCAGATCAATATTAGCAACAGTTACTGCCTTCTCTCCTTTTTCACTTAAAGTCGTAAAATTACCTGTACCCAATGTCTTCGTAAAGTCTGCTGCTGTACTATGAAGTCCAAGGGTTTTACTGCTCATAGACTGGAATGTAACCTTCAACTGGTTCGCAGTTTCATGAGAGTCACCTACATGAAGCGTAATCTTTGTCGTTGCAACATTCGTCTTATTGGCAGCAACATCAGATTTTGCTGTAGGTGATGTAAATAACTTCGTTCCGTTGAAGTTGGCAGTGTTACTGATTCTGTCGATCTCTTCATTCAGACGCTTAATCTCCTTCTGCATCTCCTGACGGTTCGCAGTAGAGTATGTTCCGTTGGCGGACTGTGTAGCCAGCTCAACCATACGGTTCAGCATAGAGTGAACCTCTGTCAGAGCACCCTCAGCAGTCTGTACCAGAGAGATACCGTCGTTCGCATTCTTCTGAGCGGTAGCAAGACCTGTGATCTGCGCACGCATCTTCTCAGAAATAGCCAATCCTGCAGCGTCATCGCCGGCACGGTTGATTCTGTACCCGGATGATAACTTCTCTAAGCTCTTGCCTACGGAAGAATTGTTGTTCGTCAAGTTCCTGTGTGCATTCAATGCAGTAATGTTATGTTGGATTCTCATATTCTTTCCTCCTTGAAAGTAGTCAGGGAACTCCGTTTCCCTGCATAATAGCCGATTAAAAATCGTGACACTTATATTATCGTATATTTTGCAGATATCTTAAGTAAACTTTGCAAATTCTCCAAAAAATCTTCCGCCTGTACAGGCGGAAAATTCTACGACATATGCCGCATGATCTCCTGCTTCATCTTCAAAACCTCCAGATCCCCCGGCAGAAGCGCAAGAAGCTGATCCGCGACTCCATACGCTTCTCCCCACTGCTCATTCGCAACCAATCCCTGGAGTACCTGCTTCACCTGCGCGCCTAGAATCTGGAATTCATCTGAAACTTTCGGCGGTTGCTTCATCTTCTCTTCCATATAGTCGCTCAGACAGCTTATGGCGCCGGACATCTGCGGATAGGTATGGATAGCGTCCCGAAGCATAGTAATACACTCTTCATACTTCCCGGATTCCAGATTCGCCAATACTTTCTCAGCCATAAATACGAACTTATACCGTGACGGCAGTGCATAATGATCCAAAACAGCAAGCACGTCTTCTCTATATAGCGCTTCCGCCTCTCTGCGCACGCTGCCGCAGTATTGTTTCAGAAGCTCCAGAAGCCGCGCCGTCTCAGTCATGCCCTGAGACAGCAGCTTCTCCAGCAGACTCTGCTCAAGCCTCCCCGCATAGATCGGAAAATCTGTCATCAGCGGGCATACCTGTTCCATAAAATCAGGCATATCTAAGACTTCCATCTGCTCCGGCAAGGCTTTTACATATGCGTCCCACATCTCAACAGATGTTCGTTCCAGCAACGGAGTAAGAGAGAATCCGTTCCGCCCCGCCAGTTTCACGATCTGATGCAGGAAGCCGTCAGGGCACTTCCCCGCACAGACTGCAAAATACCGCTCCGCTTTCGCCGGCAAATGCTTTTCTTCGGCATGCAGCGCCTTCTGAAGACAGACATAGGAATTATTAGTCTGCAGCCGTGAATACCCATCTAAAATAGTCTCCTTCTGCTCCGGGTAAGCCGCCTTTAACTGTTCCAACTGTGTATAACGGGACTCTACCAGCTTCTCCCGATCCCAGGGGATCCATGCGAGTATCTCCCGCAGCTGTCCGGTCTCCTTAAGCTCCGCTGCAAAGAGCAGACCGGCTACATAAGCAGGCATCGCATGCTCCCACGCAGTCGTATACGTTACAGATCCGCCCGTCTGGCGAGAGGCCTTCTCAGGATGCTTCTCCAGATATCTCATAGTCTTATGGAAATTCCGCACATGACGAAGCCCTCTCTGACATTCCTTCAAATCCCAGCACAAGGTCGCGAGAATACTGTAGATATGCGCCTGACCGACTTCCAGAAGCCGGGGAGATAACAAGATCTTTTCCCCCTCTTCCAGAGCCTCCTTCTTCCTCCCGCTCTCAGACAGCATCACCGGCAGATGCACCTGCATCCACATCTCATAGATGTGGATCCTCTCTTCCTTCGCCGCAAGCTTCAAGCCTTCACGGCAGTATTCGATAGCTGTCGCTTCCTCACTCACATACCGATATTCCTGCGCTAACTGCATGCAGATATGTGCATTGGGATTCTCCTCATAAACCTTGCGGAGCAGCGCCGAATTCCGCTCAAACTTCTTTCTTCCCTCTGAGGCTGCTCCGGTCTCCACATAACCGTAGTGGTGGACATAGCTTTTCAATATCTTCCTCGGATCATCAAATGGGTATAATCCCTCATGGATCGGAGAGACGAAGCGGACATCCGGCGTCAGACGGCACATTCTCCCCACCTGGGCATCGTTATAGAATCTTCCCTCCCAGTCATCATAATTACGCTGTACATAAGTAGCCGTCTCGTAATCCCGATATTCCCCGCTCTTGAAGAAGTCAATGATCTCCGTCACATCCTCGAACCATTCGTCATCATCCAGATAGAGGAACCATTCCCCGGCGGCTTCCAACAACCCGGCATTCCTAGCCTTGGAGAAATCATCGCACCAGGTAAACGGAACGATATGAGAAGTATATTGTCTGGCGATCTCCAGAACCGACTCGTCCTTCCCGGTAAAGACAATGATCAGTTCACTGCTCACTTCTTCGAGAAGCGGAACGATGGAATCCAAACATCTCTTCAAGGTCTCCTTCCGGTCGGAGACAAGAAGCGAAATGGTAAGTTGTAATTTCATAAGGTATTGCTCCTTTTCACAATTATATACTGATACTATAATCTCTTTCGAATGCTATTGCAAGAAAAAAGGCTTCTTTCGAAAAAGAAGCCTTTCTCCATATGAAAATTCAAATAATTACTGAAGTAACTGAAGAACTCCCTGCGGTACCTGATTGGCCTGAGCAAGCATAGCCTGAGCGGACTGTACAAGAATGTTATTCTTCGTGTAAGCCATCATCTCCTTAGCCATGTCTACGTCACGGATACGGGACTCAGCAGCAGTAATGTTCTCTTCCTGAACACTTAAGTTGTTGATCGTATGATCCAGACGGTTCTGCATAGCACCGAAGTCAGAACGCATGGAGGATACCATATCGATGGCTGCCTGTGCTACAGAGATCGCGTGTCTAGCGCTGTTTGCACTTGTCAGATCAATCTCACTGATCGTTACTGCCTTCTCACCAGTATTCGGAGTACCCGTTGAAACTGTGAAGCTTCCGCATCCTAATTTCTTCGTAAAATCTGCCTGAGTCGTATGAAGACCAAGGGTCTTGCTGCTCATGGACTGGAAGGTTACCTTCAACTGGTTAGCAGTCTCGTGCGAATCACCGACATGAAGCGTAATCTGCGTCTTAGTTACACCACCGCCAGTTCCGCCTGTTGCACTTGCACCTGGTGAAGTAAACAGCTTCGTTCCATTAAAGTTAGCCGTATCACTGATACGGTTGATCTCTTCGTTCAGACGCTTGATCTCCTTCTGCATCTCCTGACGGTTCGCAGTGGAGTATGTTCCGTTGGCAGACTGTGTAGCCAGCTCAACCATACGGTTCAGCATGGAGTGAACCTCTGTCAGCGCACCTTCTGCTGTCTGTACAAGAGAGATACCGTCGTTGGCATTCTTCTGAGCGGTAGCAAGACCTGTGATCTGCGCACGCATCTTCTCAGAAATAGC
>ERZ808024.322-NODE-322-length-24439-cov-6.925211_pt1 | contig 24439 bp, 21 predicted proteins | sample MGYA00380181_ERZ808024 | MGnify/ENA primary metagenome ERZ808024 (study PRJEB31490, sample SAMN06133413) | mouse gut metagenome | isolation source: Z2_1 | host: mice | place: China: Chengdu | collected 2015-05 ...
AAATGCATGGGAGGTTTTCATGGCGCAAATTTAACAATTTATACAGAATATCATGCACCGGAATTTCGGATTGAGCCCAACAATCTTTTTAGCGTGGTTATGCCGATAGAACGTTGTGTAACCTCCAATATCAGTTTTGCCAACATTTCAAAATCTTTAGCCTGATCAAAAAGAAGGCCGGATTTTGATTTAATATCGTCAATGACTATGTTGCTCAGTATCATTATAATTCCACTTTTATGAATGAATAATTATCATCCATGTCAGAAGCCATGTCATTCAAACACTTCAGATTGGTATTGTCACTTGACGCCATATATTCCTCTACGGGAAGCTGTTTATGAAAACCATCTGAACACAATAAGAATACATCGTTCTTCTGGGCAGATACCACTTTAATAGGAATTTCATCTTTAAGCTCATCACCCATGACGGCGCGAGTTACTATTGCTCCATATTTTTCATAAATAGAGGGCGTTATATTCACTTTAGCAGACAGCTGCTGAACCATAGAATGATCTGTTGTACAGATTTTCATCTCGCCATCGCTGTATTTATACACTCTACTATCACCCAGCCAAGCAATATATGCCTGGCTATTGAGTATCAAAAGGACAGCAATAACAGTTCCCATCTTTTTTCCACCCAATTCCATCCGTTTAACCATAAGGGCATCGTTGGCAAAAGCGATTGACTCCCTTATTAAATCTTCCGGAGAGTAATTTGTCATATTTTTCTCTATAAAACTCACAATTTTTGTAGCCACGGTCTGAGCGGCTATCTCACCATGTGAGTAGCCACCCATACCATCAGCTAAAACAAATATTGCAGAGTCTGCAGACAGTGACCGATGGATTACATAATCCTGATTCACTGTTCTGCTTCCTTTATTTGAATATTCTGTTATGTTCATTTTTTTACAGCTTGTATCGTATCACCACCATGTTTTGTTACACGTGGACGAATACTGATTTTTATAGGACGCTGGGTTATTGCCTTATCAGTAGCTTTGTTTGCCCACAGATATGCTTCACCAGAACCCAATGCAGCCATTTCTGTGGCTGTTAAGGTTTGCAGCGGAGTTATCGCTTTCTGAACATGCTTAACCCAGGCTGGTGAACTGAATCGGTGCATCACAACCATGGAACTTAGTTCTATAATTTCCGTAGGTAAGCTCATCGGATCCTGGCTTGCAATCATGATGGAAACGCCCTTATGACGCATCTCTCGGATTGCGGTCGTAATAGAATCCACCAGTTCCTTGTTGTTCATGTATTTATGCGCTTCATCAAAGACGATGAACTTATTGAAAGCCTTTCCGTCCACCGTCATCACACTTGAGAAGATATTAAGCATGACAACAAACAGACCAAGAGCTTCCTCTTTTTCAATAAACTCGTCACGCAAATCGACTATAATCAATCTTCCCGGACGGAGATATTGCTGCAGCTTACAGCCGTCAGAAATATACTCCTCTGCAAAATCCAATTTTGTATTGGCTAATGCCCTCTGAGAAGTAGAAAGGTGGTCGCTGCTTGCAACACCTTGGCGAATATTTGCCAACGACATATTGTAGCGACATGCTTTCATGATCTGTTTGAGTTCTTTGATATAAGCAGAGTCATTGCCTAAAGCAGCCAAAAGGAACAACCAGTCTCGTACAGCCAGCTCAGAAGAATCAAAACCGATGGCATGTACCTCCAAGTCCGGATATTGAGCCTTGCGTAATTCCACTTGTGCTTCGGGGGCAAGGAGGATAACATCCTTGACAGAGTGGGCTTCAGCACCATATTCAGCCTTTAACTTAGCCAACTGACCAGCTTCATCATTAGGATATACCATCGACGTGAACTCGGGGGCATAATCCATGCTTTCACTGTAGTGGAAAATAACCCCGGCCATAGGAGCAGGCAGTTTGTTTACCTTAGAATACTGCTTTAGGACCATTTCTGTGACAGAACCGATGGTGTAACTCTTACCAGCACCCTGTACGCCAAACAAGCTGATTGTATTACACTCGTTCAAATCCATACCAACCACGCGCCCATTCGAAACCATTTTTCCTAATACACCGAATTGGGGAGAATCACTGTTTTTCCCAACGATGACATCTACCAGAGGTTCCTGATAATTCGGATCGGTTTCAGGCTGGTGAACCGGTACATCTACAGGGTCTGCCAGTAATGGATGATTATCTCCAGTACCATTTTCTTCAGTGCCTGCATTGGCCTCAGGAACTTTGGGTTCGGTATGTACGGAATCAACCGCAGGAACTTGTCCTTCTGATTCAGGACAGGTTTCTACAGTTGCTGTTTGTGAATTGTCTGACTCTTCTTCCGGATGGTCAAAGATTACAGAATGGTTTTCTGTTTTCACCTTAGCTGAATTTTCAGTCTTCGACACAACAGGATCGGCTTCCGGTTCCTTCGGAACAATCACTTCATAATCCGTGTCAATATGCGTTGATACTTCAACGGGCTGAACAGGTTTTGGCTGAGCTTCCATACCTGTTGTAGCTACACTGAATGTCGGCTCAAAGAAATTGACAAAGTCGTTGTCTTGAGCTTCCAGAATTTGAGTCTTCAAGTCACTACTTTCATCGAGAATCTGCTCAATGACCGGATTACCCATCGTGTAGATTAGCGTATCACCATAGAAATCCTTCTTTTGACGTTCAGTTTGCATGAAATCAAAGATTACGCCAAGCCGTTTGAAACGGACGGAATAACCATCAGAGAGTTTGCTCAAAAATACTTTGTATTCATGAGCCTTATCCGGATTAAGTTGACCATATCGTAACGAGCGATTGATGTAAAATTCCAGGAGCGACTTTAATTCCAGCACTTTCAGTTCACGGTCAAGTCGGTCATGGCCATCCACCGCAATTTCAAAATGGGAGCGAAGTGCCAGGATGGTATTTTCAATCTGGTTGACAATCTTCATGTGCAGTTCATCAGCCTGATAATAGGCATTTCTGCATTTTATCTCAACCACATTAAATAAGATTTCCTTGCGCTTAACATCAATCTTGACAACAAGATTATCTGCCCGTTCTTGGTTTTCGCTATCCAAATCAACGAATAACTCTTTATGCAGATCAATCGGAATCATGATTGATTCTGTCGTGATACCCTTCTTTTCCAGGAAGCGTTTGGTCAAGGTGGTACCTATTACTTCGAATCCTTTCCGGGATGTTGTATTTACTTGCATAATCAACGAGCTGCTCACGGAACGGACATCCTCCAGAATTTGCTTGAAGTTCTCCTTGTCTTCAATATCAATTCCATACTGCTTGAAAAGCGGAACCATCAAGGACGCAATTTCGCTGGTAGGTTTCGTGGTCAGATAAGAAGATATACCTGTCGCTTCATCATTCGGGACATAATCCAACAGATACGGGACATCGGAATCACCGCAGGGAAGATCATAGAATTCAGGTCCCATATTCTTGTCGAACGTAATCACCCAATCGCTGCTGTCATGAATGAACGACAGCAACATCATATCACTCTCCTTCAAACGGAGTGTTGTTGCCGGTACAGATTCTTCAATGGTAGAAGAAAGCATTTTACCAATCACTTCCTGTAAACGGGCAAACAAGCTAACTTCCAAATTCGCCGATTCTGATACTGGGTTCGGCAAGCTCTTGTTGGAATAATAGCGATTCCAAACGAATGTTTTACCAATCGGCTTCGCTTCTACTATATCCCTGCAAATGGTACCATTCAAGAAGAAAGAGCGGCTCAGCTCACTTGGGCGAGAGGGCTCTGTACTTACAATAAACGGATTTACCAGGAAAGACAGATGAGCTTGATAGTCATCATGCTTGTTGATAAAGTCACTTGTCTTATTTAAAGAAAAGCGAAGCTTGGGGAACAAGCGGTTAGCAGAAGCTTGTGAAAATACTTCAGCATCGTTGGCAACAGCCGATTCCGGGTCAAGCAAATCCTTGAAAGATTCGCCAGACTGCAACATGTTTTCATCAGTAAACAGTCTGATTTCATAGGTCAGTTCATGCCCGATTCCAATCTTTTCCAAGCGTACCAATGCTTCTGCAAATGTAGCAGCATCTCCTGCGTTAAACAAATTGATTACCAATTTGTCCGTATAGGGATGAGATACGCTGTAGTTGAACAGATGGCGTACCACCAGGTCCAGATTCACATCACTATCAATGCGCTTTTCCCTTGCCACATTCAACAGCATGGAAACGTAGGATTTCAACTGACGATTGCCTGAAGAAAAAGCCTCTTCCGACTGGGTCGGTTGTGCATAAGCTCCCCAGCCAAATGTCAGTTCACCGATGTACTGATAGGCTTCCTTCAGCGGGTCATCACTCAATACGATAGGCGCTACATTCATAGGTATTTGACCCTGAAAAAGCTTGTCCAATTTCCGATACCATGCTTTTCTATACTTTGGATTCTCAATGGTACGCTCTTCCCAGTCTTGATACAGTTCATAGAGATTTACAATCCAAGCCAGTCGCAACGGGTGCAAGGGACTGATCATCTTAATCTTGGTCTTACTGCCATCAGGCATTTCTACCGACAATAGAACTGTATCAATATTTTGAAGTTTGACGACAGCTTCCGTGCTCAGGTCTTTCTCCAATTCTTCTCTGAGCCAAGCATCATACTCAGACAGATAAGCTTTAATCAAGCCCAAATTGCTGGTGAAATCCAAAGTGCTGGTCAAACCGGTTTCGTCTTCTGCTGACTCTCTGATGATAGCAAAGAGGTCTTCTCTCAATGCTCCCAATTCGTTTGGAATATGAATATCAGATACAGGAACGAACAACGGTTCACGAACGGCAGTATCATTCGGATTCATCAAATAAGCATCTGTAGGATTACCGCCGAGCAAAGCCTCGATGTAACCAAAATCATTCGCATTTTTCAAGAAGGTGGATTCGAGTTGGATCAACTTCTTTGACATTTGAATTTGGTAAGCATAAGCCGCTCCAAAATCAAAATGATAGGTGTTGTTGAGATTACCATCGACCCACCGATTGCGATCAACGCCATCAGTTGGAATCTCTAGGTCTTCATTTTTAGCCAAATGAGCCGAGCGATAGAGTATGATGGCCTGTGTGTAGCTGTTGACTTTGGCACGTTTGTCAATCTGACCTTCGGGCACTTCTCCATCGTTCACAATGGTAAATACAGCAGATTCGTTACAGTAAGCAACATGGTGTTCCAAGCGATACTGTTCCATCTGAAGGTTGGGATTCTCTTTCTTGGCTTCTTCCCAAGCTGCCTGTACCTGGTCCTCCTTGAACATTTTCTTTTGCTCAAGCACAATGCCATTCTCATCTAAAGCTCGCACACGAAGCAGATAGTCACCTTCGTCAAACATGCCGTCTGCAATGTTCACTGACATCTTGCGTGTAGCACGCTTGTTGGTTCCTACCTTGGCTTTTTTTATTACACCCACCTCTGAAAAGTCGTCGATATCAACCAAAGCAATTTCAAAAGAAACAATGGCAGGGTTATCTTTAGGCGCAGGGTCGGTTGTAATGGTGAAGGAGACTTTTGATTTCTTCTCCGACAAGATGTTCAGGACAAAATTCCCTTCTTCATCCTTGACCAGTTCTTTCTTAGAATCCTTACCTGTATTCAAGTCCACCATGACCTTTACAGGTCCTGAAGAACCTATTTCAAGCCAAGGCATCTTCGCATAATTAAATTCCGGATGTTTGCAAAGAATACACTCAAACAGTGAGTTGGCATCGTTCAAAGAATCATCAGAAGTCAAGAAGGTCATGAGCGCACGCTGAATGGTTCCTCTTTCAATCGGAAGAGAAGCTATACGGTCAGCTGCAGTCAAAGAAAAATCAGCAAGAATGGCCGATGCTTTTTCTTTGTTCAGCATAAAACGTCTGCGGACAGCATTCTCTTCTTTGAAAAGTTCACTGTCCGGCCACATGCCAAATACGAACAACCCATTTCCCCAAGCCTCACTTGAATACTGGTTCAGTTCAAGATACAGGATATAGGAAATAAGATCACTCATGTAGGCATGCACTTCATCCCTTAACAGTTCGAAGATTTGGGACCAGTTCGACCTCTTTTCTTCGGGCATCTCATCCATCAATTTATAGATAAAGGAATCCTGAAGGTCTGATGCCGACAAGTTTTGGAACGTAGCGTCACCATAGGAGTCTTCAGCCGATGTTCTACTGTTGGTCGGGACCAAAATCAATACCGCTTTGGACGGGTCATTTCTCAATTCAATGAGTTTCGTTGCATGGATATATTCATCCCCTTTTTCCTCTTCCGAGAGGATGAATACAGACAGATTCTCATTGATAGGACGCAACAAAGGAAGCAATACACGAAGTTCCTTCAGAGCAAGACCGGTTATCTTCATACAGTGCCCTGGGCGAACCTGCTTCAGCTTTGGTGCATATATTTCAACGACATGTTGAATAAAACGTTCGTAATATAGTGTTCTAATTTCTTCCATTGTTTACAATTTATAGCGTGGACGAATCTTCTGTAGAATACAAGCATCACTCATATCCGTATAGAAACCAATCTGACGAAGTTTGTCTTTGAAAGCTTCTACATTTGTGCGAAATGCTTCATTCATTTCTACATCAGCATTTGCAAAACGCTCTTCATTGACACCATTGATAATTAACCCATAGCGATTTCTTATTTCCTGGATCAATTCATCGATGGATAAGGAACGGGTTTCATAACTTCCATCAGACTTTTCTTTCAGTACCAACAGCTGAACCAGCGTTTCCAACAGTTTGGAACCCAGTGCACCCCGTCTGGGATGGCGACGAGAACGACTGTCAGCCAGCAGTTTGGATGGAGAGTTCTTCATTGTAACCGCATCCAGGAAATCATGCAAATAGCGATATTGATAATTACCCAAGTTTGATTTTTCCAAGACATGAACCAGCATGTCGAAGTAGTCTTCTTCGGGGAAAAGTTCCAGCATTTCCCTAAAGTCCTCCTTGTCAAATTCCTTTTCGTCAGAATTGGGAAGATCCTTGCGTATTCCATTCAGTACCGATTCATAAAATCCGTCTGACTTGTTGTTATCTTCTTTCAGTATTCTCAAGGCTTCGTCAATGGAGCAGTCTTTTCGGTCTTGGATGATATCGGCCATATAAGTTGCCCGAATGTACTTGCCAATGCTATTCTGAAGTCTTTCGACATCCTTACAAGCATAAGTGGAAACAATACTATCCAAGTCATCAGTCACATCCAAAAGCATTGACCAGTCATCGACGACCTGACGGGAACCGGCATCAACCATTTTGGGCAACAGATAAATCACCTTCATGGCATACAAAGCCAAATGAAAGCCACAGAGGATTCTCAAATAGTCAATAAACACCGCTCTGGGTAGTTTGTCCTTATAAAGCAAGAGCCTGCGAATATCATCGTTGAACAACGCAGCCTGTTCACGCAGGAAGGGCTGTGGTATGGATTCAGCCACTTTGTTCAAGGTCTTACGTTCCTTCAAAGGTTTCGTAATATACAGAATACCGGTGGTGTCCACATCCAAATCCTCACTCTTGACGAGTTCGCCCGTTTGCTTGTCCCAGCCTTTACTGAGGTATCTAACCAAACCGTGCATGACCTCCGGATTACTGCGCAGCATCAGATAAAGCTGGTCGGAAGCGCGGTAGTCACGGCAGTACTTACTGTTTTGTACGCGGAAACTCAACAGATGCAACGGCTTGAGTGTAGAGACATGTTCTTTTACCACATTACCACGATTGACCAATTCAAGCAGCGAACTGCGAAGCCAGTCCTCTACGCCATCCGGATTATCTGTTACACCACGGATGACACCCTGGTTTTCCAAGATAGCCAGGTTCTCTTTCAGTATGTCGATGGTATATTCTTTACGGAAAGACATATAGACAGGAGCGCCATCAGCATACATCTTGATGAACAAATTGGTCAAAACACGATCCAATTTTACCGACTTAACATCGACATAGAATATATCTTTATTGAGGAACGCCTGTACCCCCGTTCCTTTCTTTAGTTTTAATATCATATCATTACACGTTAAGAGGTTCAATGACTATGTGCTTTTGACTGTCTAAACGTATTGCAGTAAACTTGCGATTATTCTTTGTCACAAGTATTTCTGAATAGGTTTTTGCCTCCAGCAAATTCTTAAATATCTGCAGTTCAATGAAGCGTCCACGCAAATCGTTTACAGAAGGACTGAATCCAGCATGGATGTACTTGAGCATTTCATACAGGTCGAGACTCACTGTAAGTTGGATAAACTTATCCTCTTTATGACGGAAAATTAAGCTGTCGCTTTCATACTCAATGTACTTCGTCAAGTGTTCGGTCTTATTCACATAGAGTTCGAATTCATCCAAAGAGAAACGGCGGTAACTCTTTGATATCGGGTCTACTACGTTTGAACTGGCTAACAGAAGATACCCTTTGGTCAGCAACTCATTTGAGCAGCCTTCACTTGCTGAAATGGCACTTGCAAGGTCCTGCATGGTTTGCGCCAATTCTTTCGGGTCCTCCAGGCGCAACTGCTTTTCAAAAGCACTGGCATATCTGTATGGCAGTCTTTTTTTGAAGTCTATGGCACCTTCAAAATACTGATGACGAACAAACGATTTATGCCGGCTGGTGACAGCCATGCGTACATCGTCCGATTTCACCTCATAAGAGGGGATAATCAAGTTATGATCATTGAAGTCCTTCAACAAGGAATGCTTGCGGTCGCTAAATATGATGTAGTCATTGGGGCGTTTGATCCGGTAATACAGATCACGGTCGAAGGCAGGAAGTGCCACACCGGCCACGTCTGTCTCACGAAGCAACTTCACCAGTCGGTCGTTGGAATCCAATGTCGGCAAGTTGAAATATTCCACCTTGTTGGCATCGGGATAGACAACCGGAGCAGTGAGATTGAAGTAATAGTATTGCCAGTAATATTCCGGAATGTTATTGGCATTGACCAATTCAATCAGCGTCTTGACTTCATCACAAGAATAGTCACGAGTCAGCATCCAGGCTATCATCGAACGCAAATCACGCATGGTGATATGCAGTTCCCGCTTATATACAATGGTACGAACCAACCATTCCAGACGATTGATGACTTCATCGCCTGCACTGGTGTCCTGGAATGTATCTACGTTATATTTGATAAAACAGCGGTCGGCAACCGGACAGTTCTGGCATTTGCTCCACAATTCAGGACGGGTCAGCTGCTTCATTTGCTGAGCCAACAAACTTGGAGTTTTCGATTCCACATCCCGTGCTGTCACTGACCGCAGATTCAGGTTGATGACCATCAAACCCGGGAGCAATTCAGCATGTCCTTCCTTGTAGAAATACTCCTCGATATTATCCTGCAATATCCGCAGTTCGGGGTGCATGGACAGGAAATCCACCAGACGTCCCTCATTGATGGCAATCACACGGCCTTCCTTGGCTTGTGTGTAATCGTTCAATCCACAGAAGGGAGAAAGAAACTCACTCAGCACTTCATCGTTCGCCTTGTTGTCTTCATCCTGTGAGCCATCGTAGTTCGATTCAAATCGAATGCCTGAGATGTAGAATTGCGAACCGTTGTTGGTATCAAACTGCTGCTTGTTCTGTCCCTTATTTTCAATCCGGTGGATAAATGCTGTTTTACCATCTCCTGCATTACCAGTGATGATAATCAGCTTGTATTTCAAGGCTTCGATGTCAGCAATCAACTCTCTATCCAACCGTGTTTCAGAATAGGTCAGCGCATCAAAGGCATGTTGGGCGACACCAGCTCTCGTACCGCCATTGCCGTGACGACTTTGGCTATACAGCGAGTTGATGTAATCCACAGGATTACCCATTTCTTTGCCCTGATGAATGATTGAAATCATCGTCGAATCCTTCTGCATACCATCCAGTCCGATAGCTTCCAGCGCATCCAGCATTTCCTTGGCTGTTTTGAAACGTTTGTTCTTATCTGTACGAATAGCCTTCATGATGAAGTCTGCCATTGCATCAGACAACTTATCATTATAGTTACGGATATCTGTAGGTTGCTTATGGATATTAGGACGCAAGTTACCTCCAGGCCACGGATAGGCATGTGCCAGAAGTTCATACAGGGTGATACCCAATGCAAATGTATCAGCGGAGCAATCCCAGTCAATTTTGTTTCCAGAGAGGATTAGGTCTGGAGCCATGTAGGGGAAAGTACCGCCAAATGATTTATCTTCAGTGGTAGCCGAGATATTGAAGTCTATGAGCTTATACAGCTGACGCTTGTGCCACATGATGTTGCTTGGCTTAATATCACGATGGAAAACAGGCGGTTCCTTACTCTGCATATAAGTCAGCGCTTCCAGAATTTGCGAAGCCATCTTGAAGATTTCATCAGCGGGAAGTCGCAAGTCCCCTTTGGTGTATTCATGCAAATTCTCCCCCTCCAGCAATTCCATCAATGTAAAGAACAAGCCACCGGGAACTGTCCGGTCATTATGCTTGAACGCTACAATATTGGGATGATGCAGTTCTTTCAGCGCATTAAATTCATTGATGGCATTATCAATCGAGGCATCCTTTTCAAATATCTTGATGGCAAGATACTGTTTCTGCATATCGTGCCACACCTTAAAAACCCTTCCAAAACCACCTTTACCCAGAATTTCGTGAAGCGTCATACTGGGAGAAACCTTCATACCGGGTTTCATATCCTTGAGGTATAAAGTCTTCTCCTTCTTTGTAGTTACGACCGTATGGGTCGTGGCTATCGTTTTGTGTACTTCTTCATCAACAGCCCGGTTCAGGAAGTCAAGCACTTCGTCGGCTGTTTGCCAGCGTTTATTGACATCAGCCACAATCATCTTCTGAACAAACTCATCCATCCATGCAGGCAGTTCCTTCAGCACATGACTGGGCAGATGGTCTGCCGGCAGTTCACCACCAAAGCGAGCCATAAAGGTAATCACACTGTCAAAAGGCAATTTGCCAACCATGAGCTGGTAAAAAATCACCCCCAAAGAATAGATATCGCTGGCAGAGGAAACGTCACCGTCCAACAGCTCAGGCGCTGTGTAGGGTGAAGACTGATTGCCCGTGGCATTAACCGAGAAGCTCAGGTCAATGTGCTCCACAAACCACGACATTCTGAAGTTTGCCAATGCAGCTCTACCCCCTTCGTAAACATAGATGTTCTCAGGGCATACATCGCGGTGATATACCTGCACCTTATGTGCCACTTTCAGCGCGTTCGCCACATCCATGATAATGCTCAGCTTATCCGTCTGTTTGAATGTCTTCTGATTAAGTTTGGCCCGCAAAGAACTTTCGTCCTGATAACGACTGATTTCATAGTAATAGGTCTGCTCTTCGTTCATCTGGCACTTTGTATTGACAATGTAGGGAGAATCTCCAATCTTCTCTTGTGCCATGTAAGCGTTTTGCACCGAATAGGTGAGCTGCTGCAGTTCCTTCGGACTTTTATCAGCCACATCCAGCGGATATTCACGAACCCGATAACGAGCCGTAGCAATAAACTGAGGGATACAAAGGTATTCGGTAAATTCTTCCGTTTCCTGAAGCTTTTCCTCTATGCGATAATTGAATATCGTGGTGCGTTCAGCGCGTTTCCGCTCTACCGATTCCCCCGTGAGAAAATCCGTCAGTTGATTCATCAAAGGCTGGATGCCATTGACAGAACGAGAAACCAGTTCGTGATTGGAGATAAATTCAGCCAATGATTCCCCTAACGTAAAGGTCTGCTTGTAGGTGTCGCACGTAGGATCCAAACCAAACTTAGATTGTTGGGGATGGCTGAGCGTTACCAACGTAATGATTTGACCAAAATTCCAATCCGGATGCTGGTTCTTGATTTTAGATGCAAGAATACGGCTCTTTAACCCAGCCGTCTTATGCGGGTTAGCCACTTCCTGACCATTGCGGAACCAAGCATAGTCGTCTCCTTCCAGATTGCCAGCCCAGTCCTTGTTCTCAATATGGTAGAGGGCATGAGGAGTCACCACCAAACAGTCATACTCCCAATATTTCATGATGCGGTTCGGTCCCGTAATCGCTATGTTACAATTGGGAATAATGTAATAATTGTCAGGCAACTTCACCGACAGAAAATCCAGCAAGCGCTGTTCTCCGGCATTTACCGGTCCATCGTCATGAGGAGGTCTTTTAATGATTGCCATAATATTTTGTTTTTAATTGTTGTCAAGTATATTTTTCAGTCTGTCAATGATACATTCGGCTCTCAGCGGAATTTCTTTCTGCAAGAGATAAAAAAACTCCCAGTTTTACAATCCAGCAAATGACCAGCAAATAGAATCAGCTTGATAAGGTGCTGATTCTGAATACTAATCATCATAGTGGGCACGTTTCAGCAAATGACCGGCAAATAGAATCTGCCGTGTAACTGAAACGGTTATGGTGTTCTGAAGCTTCGTGATTATAACCGAATTTATAACCGAATTATAGCCGAAGCCATCTTGCATTTGATTGAGTGAATGCGCTTTACAAAGACGAAAGAACATTATAACCGAATTTATAACCGCAATTTATCTCAGCAAATGACCAGCAAATAGGACCTGTATCACAAGCTACTGATAATCAAGCTGTATTTAATCCAACCAAACTAGTCAGCAAATGACCAGCAAATAGAAATTTATCCCCATATAGGAATGTATTTCATATAGCGTTGGCCAGTTTCAGAGTCAATCGGTTTAATCAATTTCTTTTCCAAGGCTTCTTTAATAAGTCTTGAAATGCTTGCAGAAGAAGTTGGTTTCAGCCCAAATCGTTCTCTAAGAGAACTGTTTGTAATGCCATCGCCTTCTATATACTTTAAGCAAGCATGCATATATGTTGACCAGAGTCTGTCATCCATCTGCATACTGGTAAAATCTAAGTATGAGAACAACGTTACTTTTGTGTCATCTTGATAGATTTGTATGCGAGGAGCCGGAATCTGTTTTAATTCGCAACTGATTACCATTCTATCCCAACCACGTCCCAATTCCTCGCACATGCCTAAGCGTCTCATCAGGGATGCCAGCTTTTCATTGCGCGATTTCGGAGGATTATCAATGATACGCATCACATCCACTAAAGGTGTACCGGGATTTGTAACCTCTACACGATTGTCAAAGAGTTCAATGACTACACCAGCTCCTGTAATATAAAGGTCTTGGTGAATGCAAGCATTTGCAATGGCCTCTCTAATTGCAGGAAGCGGGAACGTACTTGTTGAGCTTCGTTGAATTTCATTAATATTTTCTTTAGAGGGAAGTAGCATATTTACTACTTTCACTGCTTTTTCAAAAGAAATAGCATAACCCTCATCAAGCGTTTCTTCCTTTAGAATGGCCAATCTGTTCAGCTTGTCATATTGTACGACTCTGATAGCTTTCCGTCCTAAGCGAGAAAAGGACGAAAGTTTCTTTGCAAAAAGAATAGCTCCTAAATTCGTGATGGCGTAAAGGCCATCGTCTTGTTTGACCAAAAGGTCTTCTTCGAGCAGATAGTGAGCGCATTCTTCAAGTGAATCAGGCATCGGAATGCGCATGATCGTGAAATACGCTTCATAGTTCAGCAGCCGCATAGCTTCTTGCAGTTTCAACCCCGTTTTAGTAAAAGTCTCTTCAAACTGCTGATGACGTAATTTATCCCAAAGTTGGGTTTGCAATACAGGAAATTCAATTAGCTTTTTGGTGTAACTGCCAGAACGGATATAATCTACTTTCTGGAAGGTAACAGGCGTACCTTCAGCTTTTGTTATTACAATCAGTTCAACATGCGCTCCATCAATATCGACATCATGAAACTCAAAGTTTGCATTTTTAGAGAGTAAGTAGCGCAACCAATTCTCAAGTTCCTGATTACCTTTCTTCTCGCTCTTTAATCGTACGGTTGTGCCAATAATATCGTGTGTACTATCATCTACGCCCCATATCATGTAGGCATTATTTCTATCGGCAAGCACAGTACTATTGGCAAGGGCACTAATGTCCTCGCCAATCATTTCTGGTGACCAATTATTGTGCTTAAACTCCACCCATCCAGATTCATTGGGTTGCTTGCACAATTCTTTAACAAGTATATCTAAATTTTCCATTGCTATTCTATTTAGTCCAACTTTCGATTTCTTGCTCTATCATCGAGATGGCTTGACGTTCGTTCACAATAGCCTTTCCTACTTTTTTACTATATTCTATCACTAGTTTATGTATATTATCTATGATAGAGTCTTCGATGATAGGAATGGGAATTAACTTTAAATGAGGGGGCTCTATATGTTGTATTACTGATCCAAATATATGTTTTTGAATAAGAGCTTTACCTATAGAAGACGAAAGGAACGCATAGATATACCCACCTCTGAGGATGTCCGGCATGCGCCCAAGCGACATTTCCAATTGTACCAGATCTTGGTATCAAAATGGTGTTTTCTTTTATGGCCAAGCTAGTAATGTTTGTAGTTTTGGTTTTTGATAGTTGTTTTTTACTATCAGGACTAGCAAGAAAAATGTCTGCACCTCCTAGAAAAACGATTCCATTTTGCACATAATATCTTTTAAATATATCAGGCCGTGAGATATCCTCACACACTTGACCCAATGGTTCCCATTTAAAGTTTCTGTAGATATATTCTTCAATATCATGACCTTCTGATATATAATAATTTGCTTCGAACCTTCTATTGTGAGAGAATAGAATAGTGCGAGAAGAAACACATCCAACTTTTTGCTTTGATGGATAAGGGATAGTGTCTTCAACTTGTTGTATTGCTTGCTGTAACGCATCAGCAGCCTCTTCACGCAACCTTGCCGACTCCTGTATTAAATCATCAACTTCCTGCTGGAAGGATTCAGGGGGAATAGGAATAAGACTCTTCTTTATACCAGGAGCTTCTATATAGCGAACGACCGATCCGGAAGCATTTTTGTTTAATTGAGCAGAACCATACTTTGAAGTTATAAAAGCATAAATATAGCCATTAAGGACTTCTCCCTTGGTACGTATTCTTGCAACATTATTAGCATAACAAACACCATCTTGATGTTTTGATACAAGACGCGTATTCCCAATAGTTCCAAAGCCTGTAACAAGTATGTCTCCTTTGTGAACGATTGCTTTGATACGTTCAGCTTGAGGTTTATAGACATAAACAGAACTATATTCTGCCGCTAAGTTTACATCAGAACTTTGGAAGTACTGTACTGCTCGTTCCGTTGGAGAACAAAACTGTCGTTTAAAAACAGGAGGATTCATCACATCAGCGATAGATTCCAATGCGACACATTTTGATAAGTTCCTCTCCAAAGGCATACATAAAAGAGAGTTCTCATTTAAAAAAAACTTCCCCTCCATTCGTATATCTCCTTTGGATATCAAAGAATTATTTATTACTGCAACTCTCATTTCTGTTCCTCCAAGAATTTAGCATAAGCAGCAGCCACTTCCGGCAAATCATCAGCCAAACGCTTTACACGTTCACGGCGACTGCGCACAATTTCATGACCATTTTCGGTGTAAGCCAGCCATTTCTTTTCGTGGGCAAAGAGAATCTCTGCACCATCTTCATCCTTCTTATAAATAGGCACACCGCGTCGGTCTTTACCCACTTGCTCAACAATGGCCATAAACACATCGTAATCCTCTTTATCGATGGGAATAAGCAATTCTTCTGCTGTTTTCTTTTGGAGGAACAGCAAGGAAGCCTGCACACCAACCTGAGGCAAGAAAGTCTCTACCGGAAGGTCGATGGAGGCCAGCAACTTGAAGTGCTCTAAGATCCATTTGCGCACACTTTCCGTGTTGGGATTACCCAAAATGCCATCAGGCAATACAATACCCATTTTGCCACCGGGCTTTAGGAAGTTGTAGCAAGCCTCAATAAAGAGAACTTCAGGTGCATTACTATCCAACGCATACCGGCGGGCAATCTCTACATCCACCTGCACCTTGGCACCAAAGGGAGGGTTCGTAAATATCATATCGAACTTACCCTGTGCATTGTCCGAAGAAGTTCCAAAACGGAAATCTTTGTCCTTACTGTGCAGAATACTTTCATTCACAGCTTCTGCAATCAAAGGACGGTCGGGCTTGTCACCCTGCGGATAATCCAAAGAGTTGATATTGAAAATATTGCTATGACCATCACCAGCCATCACCATGTTCATTCGTGCCGCCTTCTTCAAGTCGGGGTCGAAGTCGAAGCCAAAAATCATGCGCTCGGCATAAAGACGCACTCTTTCATCCACTTCGGGTGAATTGACACGGGCAGCCAAGCGCACTTCGTCCAGATTCGGATAAAGATTGCGTGTGATTTTGCGGCGCACATGGTCGAGTACCATAACCAGGAAGCCACCCGAACCACATGCCGGGTCGAGTACACGGGTATCCTCGTTGGGATCGAGCATTTCCACCATGCACTTAATGATGTTTCGCGGAGTAAAGAACTGGCCGGCTTCCTGCTTCAAGGTGTTGCTCACGATGGTTTCATAAGCAGTACCTTTCACATCGACCGTTGCATCCAAAAAAGAATATTTTGCCAATTCTGCAGCAACAAAAGCTAGTCCACGGTCGGAGAGCATGATTTGCTCAGAACCATCAAAGACATCGCGGAACATCTGGCTGTCCTTCAGTTCCTCGAAAAGCCCACGGATACGAGTGGCAACTGCCTTTCGGCCTTCTTCCGTGAATTGCTCGGTCACGCCCACCCAAAAACGGCGACGGTAGCTGATGCCCTCTTTGGCATCGGCATTACGGCGTTTCTCATCATAAAGCTTACAGAAAATCAGATTCAGCAGTTCCCAGAAAGCCGTTTTCTTCATGCCTTCATTGCCATAGATATAGTCATGACAGCGCTTGAAAGTCTTGATCAACGATTCGTTTGCCGGCTTACGGGGCATGGCACGATCGCCCTGCGCTTCCAGGTCGGCAAGCGTTTGACCATTAGCCGGGAAATCGGAAATATCTTGTACATCCGCCTGTCCAAAGTCATCTTCCGTATAATAGCGGTACAGCAAATCCTCCCCGTTGGTCCAGCATCCAAATTCACAATCTGTAAACGTCAGGATATTGTCGAGCATGGCTTCTGCGCCTTTCTTCGCATCCGTCGGTTTCACCTTTGCATCTTTGGCAACAACGACAAAGCGAATGAGGTTCTCCACCTCATGTGCCTTACCTTCATTGAAGATAGCCAAATCAACACTTTGAGCCCGACTCTTTTCAGAATCAGGCTCTTGGTAAGTCACCCTAAAGTCACGTTCCATGTCTTCAGGAGCAAATCCATATTCTTCAGCCATCATATCTATCATTGACTGAAGGGTCAGTTCTTTATCTGTCGCTTTCACGACCTTATTAGTCAGCACACAAACCAGTTGGTTATCTTCCAAAACCAATTCGTCGATTTCCTGTATGCCATCCATCGGGGTTGTTTTATCTGCCATAATTTACAAAAATACCATCTAAGTTTTACTTAACCATATCCAAGTTAGTCCATGTTTCAAATCAGCCATTTACTCCTGGGAATTGGTCTTCATTTCACTGTTAGCAAGATGAAGGGCACGCTGTGCTACCAGCGTAGATTCATCCTTGGTTACATTGATAATCTTATCAGCCGTCCATAAAGACCGCAGTTCTTCCTCTTCCACATGAAGTATGTCCGCTATAGGGGCAATATAATCATCTCGAAAAGGACGAATGCCTCTTTCAATCCTGCTATACATTGGTGCATCCACACCAATGGCGTCAGCAATCTGACGCTGTTGTATATTCAGCTCATCACGGAGCTGCTTTATTCGTGCGAGTAACATGTTTGAATTTACCATGTGTGCAAAATAAATTGTTATTGCTCAACAAAGATAGCATTTACTTGTCAATTTTAGACAAGTAGGAGCCTTTATCTTCACTCGCTACGTGCTTTTTTTGCATAATCATGCCGTGAAACACTTTAGATGGCATGTTTGGTGCCAAAAACCTCCTTTTCAAATAGGTTCTCTATCCATGTTAGTCCATGTTGATACAGAGTCATGGCAATCCGAAATAAACCTTATAACTTTGCTCTCGGAAACAGAAAACAACCTTCAAGAAACCGAAAAATTAAGTATATAATCTATAATCAAACAACGCAATGAAAAAAGTAATTTCTGTCATGGCACTGGTGTTTTGTGCCTTATCTATCAATGCGCAGATTCTGCGAACAGAAGAATTGGAAGACTATGCTAAGGAAAAGTATGGTGAAAAATGGGTGGATGCCGCTGAGAACTTGGGTAGCCAGCTTAAGTTGGACAAGAATAACGCCTTGACCTTTACTCAGGTTATTGAAGCTCCGGGAAAGACAAAAGACCAACTCTACGTGCTGTTGAACTATTGGTTCTCTGCAACTTTTAATGATGCCAACTCCGTTATCCAGCTGAACGACAAGGAACTTGGAAGCATTATCGCCCAGGGCTTCATGTCTGGCATTGCCCAGCATGCAGGTGGAATGAACGCCTACAGCGTAAATATCAAGCCGATTATCAAATGCGACATCAAGGACAACAAGATACGAGTGACATATACGGTACCTTTTTATTCTGTTGTACGCCATGTTGGTGGTGGATGGGTAGGAGCCATCGGCGGCAGTGTGCCTTCACGTTCCGATGAAAATTGGGTATTGGATGAATGTTTCCCATTTTCAACCAAGAAAGATTCTCACAAAAAAACATCCAGTAAAGCCCTTATCATGTCTTATGCTTACTCTAATGTTGTGATGGATAAGATTGAAGAATGTGTTAAGAATGGCTTGGTTGGCAATGAAGATGACAACTGGTAAGGTTTAATATCCTTTGAATGATGCCTTGATAATTTCAAAAGGTATCAGAATCATTAAGGGAGCAGACTAAGGTGGCTTGCTCCCTTAATTTTCATATATTCACTTCGCCTTCGGCAACCGGATTTTCTTGTTCTTCTCCTCCCAAATATCCACATAGTTGTTCAATGCTTCAGAGATAACGTCTTTCAAGAGAATGTCTTCCACGAGGGAAATGTACTTCACTTTGCGGACCAAATCCGGATCCACAATGAAGGTGGCTCGGATTTCCTGGGGCTTCTTGGCACTTTTGGCTGCTTCGCCTTTCTTGGGACGACCCACATTCTCTCTGCGTTTGGCTTCCAGTTTGGACTTCATTTGCTCGGTTGCAGCCGTTTCAGTTGCTTCCTGCTTAGAAGATGCTTTTGCAGGTGCTGCCTTCGGACTTTCCTGCTTATCATCTTGAACTGCTGGCTGTTCCGCTTGTGCTGCGACTTGTTCAACAGCTTGTTCCTTAGGCTGTTCCTGTACAGAATCAGATGAATTGGTCTCACCCATGAAGCCATCCATCAATAAGGATAAATTCTTCTTACTCATATTGCTTACTTTATTACTTGTTTACTTGCTGATTTACTTACTATGTTACCAATAATCTTTGTGATTAGTCATATAGTAATATAGTTTACCTATTTTCCTCCCGACTAATTATCTCATCGGTCAGTGTTTTATAGTCCGCTGCGCCTTTGCTTTTCGGGTCGTATTCAAAGATGGTCTGACCGGACAGCGGCATTTCGGCTATGGCGATATTCTCCCGGATTTTCGTCTGAAAGACCTTCTCTCCATACCGCTTTTCTACCATGGAAATCACTTCCTTGTTCAACTTCCGGTTATTGAACCGGGTGAAGAAAACACCGCCCAGTTCCAGTGTCGGATTCACCCTGCGCTTCACTTCCCGGACTATATCGTCCAGCATGGTCAAGCCTTTCAAGGGCAAGGCTTCGGTAGTGAGCGGAATGTAGAGTTTGTCCGCTGCCACCAGCGCATTGGTCGTCACGATACCGAGTGAGGGCGAGCAGTCCATCAGGATGTAGTCATACTTCTCCTTCTGTTCATCGAGGTAGGATTTGAGGATGCCTTCCCTTGCCATCATGGTAGCCATGTCTATTTCGGCTCTTGCCAGGTCCAGCGATGCCGGAACGAGGTCCAGATTTTCACGGATAGAAATGATGGGCAACGGTTGGTCTTTGACCAGCGTATCATAGATGCTCGTTTCCGGGTCTTCGTTCTGCGTCAGTGTGAACGTAAGGTTCTGCTGCGCATCCAGGTCAATGAGCAGCACCCGTTTCCCTCTTAGGGCGAGTGCTGCACCTATACATGCCGTAGAGGTGGTTTTGCCGACTCCACCTTTCTGATTACCGATGGCTATTGTCAAGTTTCTTTTCCTCATTACGATTGAGTTAGATGGTTATTTTATTACTTATTTTCCTTATTACAAATATACAAAATTACTATCTGATTATGTAATTAGTTTACCTATAATATCTTAAAAATCAACACTTATATAGTGTTGATATACAACAATGTACAAACAACTGAAAACACAGGATTGACAGCGTGAAAGCAATTGAAAACAAGGTGAAAAACTGCATAAATATTACTTTCTAGCTGAATGTTATCCCGTATTTTATGCCAGCTTTCTCTTGCCGATTTGCCTTTGCTTCCAATGTAAAATAAAATCTTAAATACTCCGACCCACGCCTCACGGCGGAAGTCGGAGCGGAACATATATAAGGAATTTACGCTGTCTGTTTGGCTGCGAGTATTTGATGGGCATGCGCATTGACCAGCCGGACAATCCGGTTATGGTGCGGAGTGTTCGTATTGCACAGCCCACGACTCTGTATCACCTTCCCCTCGGTCAGTGAGAATTCAATCGTTTCAATGCGGTTTCCCTCCTTGTCATGAGCCGATAGTATCAAGCTGTCCGCTTTGGCATAGTATTCGCATTGAAAGACACAATGATGCAGGGCATTTCCCTCAGCTTGGAAGGCTTCCAGACTATCGAGTACCGAAATCACCAGGTCCTTGTCGGTGATGGTGATGCCGAAGTAGCGTGACTTCTCCTGGTAGAACTCGGCTTCCTTCCGTTTGGCTCGTTGCATCTGCTCCCGGCTTCTGCGTTTCTGCTCCATTTGGTTGTGTCGGTTCATCCAATAGTCATGCTCGGCTCTGAGGTTCTGCGGACAGATATACTTGGGGTTACAGATGTCCTTGCCACACTGCTCCAGCAAGCGGATGGTATCTGCCCACAATCCCATGTCCGAAGGGCGGTAATGATGCCGGGTGGCTACCTTATACGACTGCCAGCATCGGTCAAGTTCCAAAGGGCGGTGTACAAAATAAGACACGGCATGTAAATCTTTTGACTTGAGGATGGTTTCCATCCGGCTGTCCGTCAGTACGGCTTTCATTAGTTTCATCGGGTGGCAATCGGGCAACCTGCCTTTTATGCCGTTGCGTTTCAGTTCGGGCAGCAGCCGATAGTGCGGATAGACATAAGTGTCTGCAATGAGCCAGTGGACTTCGTTCGGTTGCTTCAAGGTGATTTCGGATGCCCAATCAAAGCAGTCCACATAATAGCCCAATGTCCTTGCTCTTGCAGTGACAGCCAGTTTGCCCTCGGCATTGAGCCACAGACGGCACGCTTCCCAGCAGTCTGCCTTCATTGGCATTCCTTTGCGGATGGTCGTTTCCAAGCGGAAGACCCGTTGCACCTGCAAGTCATCCGCAACTTCAAGGGAAGAGAAATAGCAGGCTTCCTTTAGAGTTCGTTTGAGGGTGTCCTTTATCTGTAAGCGAGTACCGCAATGAGGGCAGCATACAGACTTGCCTTTTCCCTTATGGTCGAAGTGTCTGCTACAATCGGCACACGTACACTTGTGTGCGGAAGTCCGGAAGCAGATATGTCCTGCCACTTTCCGTATTGCCCATGTGAGCACTTTGGGACTTATAGCGGTCAGCTTCTCATTGGAAGCTGCCACCTGTTTTTCTATTTTCGTTCTTGCCTTCATAGTTCCATGCCTTGAAAGAGTGAGAGTTCTTGAATAGGTTTGGGTTGCGGTTTGGCTGCCTTGGGTCGGCTGTTGCGCTGCTGCAATTTCCGCATTTCCTCCTCTTGGTATCGTTTGAGGGCGATGGCTCGTTGCTCTGCCTTCTCCTCCTCGGTCAGTTCAATGTGATGATTCACTACAACATTGCAGTCCATCGGCTTGCCGATTTCCAAATTGGGTTCATCTATCGCATGGACTGCCATGGCATACACCTCCATGTCGCTGAGACCGCAGCAGCCGGATTGCTGTACGGCATGGAAGATATAGTTGACCACATCGTCAATGGTGCGTGTGGTGGTTTCATACTTGGCACGGAAGAGTTCGTCTTCTTTGGCTCGGTTATCAAGATAGTTCTTGATGAGTTCCTTGAAATGGTCAGTTCCTTTCATATGTTCCTAATGTTTAAGCGTAAATAATCAGAGGTTTCTCCGTGAATCAGATGGGAAGCAGTTCCAGCAGTTTCTTTAGTGGAATGGTATTGATGTCCGACTTGAGGAAGTGAACAATCCATTCCGGCTCTTTGAAAAGCGGGTGCATGGGTTCCACGCAGAAATCGTCCCCGGTGGAATAGCAGTCGATGTGTGCAAAGTTGGCGCCGTCCTTGCGGATGTGAGCATAGAAAGGAGGCATACCGCAAAAGCATTTGCGGAGACTTTCTCTGTCCCACTGCAGGGTGAGTTCGTAAACACTGCCCTTGTAGAGCATCTTTTCTTTTCGGTCTTTAAGTTTGTATGCCATAGCTGAACTAATTTTTTCCCTTAGGTTTGAAGCCTTTCGGCTTCTCACTCCCGGGTGATTTTTACGATGCCTCTTCTTACGAAGGGTGCAAGGGACAGAAGGCAAATGTGGCAAGGGGAAAGCAGACGGAATACCCAATTTGGTACAAATTGCGGAAGGCTGCCGGCTGCTTTCCTTGCAGCCAAGCGAAGCGTCATTTGCTGCCGTACCGACCCTTCGTATCTTTGTATCGGAAAATTCATCGGGAGTGCGGATGCAGTGAAAAGAAAAAATCCCCATGCACTATGCACAGGGATTCGTTCAAGCTATGACCAGGAACATCGGTTATGATCAGCTGTTTTCTTTAGAGAGTTCCAGCGAGCGTTTCCGAAACTCTTTCAGCAGAGGTTGGATTTCCAGAGAGGTACGGCGGGCACGTAAGCCAGCCGCCTTGTTTCCATTCTGTACTTGCAAGGCTGCATCCTTCAGGAAGGACTGCATCTTGGTTTCCAGCAGTTCGGTCAATTCATTCATACTAGTTTCTATTTGAGTGATACATGATAGTATAAGTCAGTCCTGCAGCAGCGGAATCTCAAAGGATTTCACCACGCACTGCGCTTCCTTGTCGAGGATGAACCAGTATTCGGAATGATAAGGTTCTCCCTGCAAGGTATTGGCTTCAAAGTCAATTTTCACCTTCCATCCGTTGAAGGTTTTTTCCGCTCTTCCTTCCTTGGCTGTCAGATTCATATCTCCGGAGGCAATCAATGCCCGCAAGGTAGTCATGGCATCCAGCTGACGTTTCATCTGCTCGCTTATTCCAATGTCGTCCTTGTCCAGATTCTCGAAGAAGTCCGTTTCTTCCATGAGTTTCTGACTATACTGCATCAGGTGCATGGAGAGCGATACTTTCTCATGCGGATTGACGTATTCCTTGCCGAATACCGAATCTGCCTTGCTGACACCCAGAATCTTGATGGATTCCGGATTATCGACGGTTGCCTTCAGCGCTTTCTCCGCCATTTCCACCGCCCGCTTTTCCGGACTATCGGCACAGCTGGCGAAATAGAACATACCACCCCAAAAAAGGACAGCGGTAAGCAGCATCATGCTAAGTTTCATTCCCGGTCTCATACCTTTACAATTTGAATTTTGTCCGGTGATACACCGAGTCGCTTGCGGTAGATAGAGCCGTCTTCCCGGTACATTTCCAGTTCCTGAGAGGTGATTTCTTTCTCGCAGAGTTCCCGGGCTTCCTCCAGTGTCAGCTGGTGGCCGCCGATGTTGCGCCAGATGGCAAAGGAACAAGGGGCTGTCTGGTTGCTGTAGTTGGAACAATTGAATGCCCGGCTTCCCACGCGGATTTCACCACCACAGTGCGGACATTTGCCCACGACAGACTGCATCAGGATGTTGCCGTCGTCAGCCAGTTGTAAAACTGTCGGGAACGTCTTGCCCTCCTTGGTGGAAAAGCCGTCCAGGAGTATGCAACGCTTCTCCAGCAGTTCGGCGATTTCCTCGTCACTCATCTTGCGGTTGCCGATGATGCCGTTGATGTTCAATACACACGAAGGATGATCCCCCAGGTTGTGCTCACAACGGTAGCCCTTGCAGGTCTTGACCACATTGCCGCCACACAAAGGGCAGCGACCGATTATTTTCTTTTGGGTTTCCATACGCTTTTGTTTTTGGATGATTTGTTTATTTTATTACGCTATTACTTGTTGCTGTTATTACTAACTTACTATCTTACTTGCTTAACCTGTTGGTTGAATTAGATTCTTAACATATTTGCAATGAAAAAGTTGTACATATCGCAGATATTTAGTAAATTA
>ERZ808024.334-NODE-334-length-23611-cov-3.531061_pt1 | contig 23611 bp, 22 predicted proteins | sample MGYA00380181_ERZ808024 | MGnify/ENA primary metagenome ERZ808024 (study PRJEB31490, sample SAMN06133413) | mouse gut metagenome | isolation source: Z2_1 | host: mice | place: China: Chengdu | collected 2015-05 ...
CCAGGAAGGGTCAGAGTGATCCTTGCCATGGGAAGCTGCCAGACCAAACTGCATGATCTTCTCCTTTAATTCCGGCATCCTATCCTCGCCAGTTTTATCAAAGAGCTTCGTCCACCATCCAAAATGATTCAGCCCAAAGTACACAGGATCTAAGTCATTATATTTTTCTAGACCCAACATCTTAGCAAAGGACAGCATGATTGCCACCGGCATATCGCAAATATTCAAAATCTTGTAATTGTGATACTGACGGCGGGTAGCCTCCGCCACGATAGCTGCCGGATTGGAATAATTAATAATCCAGGCTTCCGGTGCATAAGTGCGAATATCGTCAATCACTTGGAATACACCAGGAATGGAACGCAAACCGTAAGCCATACCACCGGGACCGCAGGTCTCCTGTCCCACCACACCAAACTCCAAGGAAATTTTCTCATCCTTCTCACGCATTTTTAAACCACCTTGGCGAATCTGGGCAAAGGCAAAATCAATGTCCGTAAATGCCTCCTTCGGATCTGTGGTAGTAAAATAAACGCACGCCGGATCCAGCTTTGCAATCAAAGATTGGCAGAGGGTGTCAACCAGCTCCAAACGGTCTGGGTCAATGTCATAGAGCACCAGCTTCTGAAGCGGAAAACGATCCAGATTTCCCACTAAACTTTGAATGATACCAGGAGTGTGACTGGAACCGCCGCCAACGATTACTACTTTAAAACCTACCATAATAATACCCCTTTCCTATCCAATACTTTTTGTCACTTTTCGTATTTTTTTGTTGCGCGCGCTTTTTTTATTAGTTATAATAACTATAAACATCATAAACGTTGCACACGATTTTGTGAATAGATTGAAAGTCTTTTGGCAGGATGTGCGGATGTTGAAATAATTTCATTTTATGAATAATATTTTGGTTTTGGGAGATCGTGTTATGGATTTTTACAATCGGATTGCAGAAAATACCCATCTGCTAAACAAGGGTGACAATGAAATTCTATCTTATTGCATCAAAAATAATAAGCGGATTTCCGGAATGAAAGTGCAGGAGGTGGCTGATGAACTGTACACGTCACCTGCTTCCGTAATCCGGTTTTGCAAGAAGTTAGGATTCAGTGGTTTTTCCGAATTCAAAGCGGCTCTGAAGGTGGAACTCTTTCAAAATGGAAAAGAGGAAACAAAAACGCATCATTCCACAGACTTTTTAAAAGATGTACATAAGACCATTCAGTTGATTCAAGAAGATACGGTTGACTGGCTCTTGGAAAAAATTCACCATTGTCGCCGAGTAGAATTCTATGCTGCCGGCAGTAGTCGAACAGTGGCTGCCGAATTTGTGAAACGACTGCAGGTGATCGGCAAGCCGGCATTCTGGTATGATGACAGTTCCCTGATGAATATCAGCGCTAAACAAATGACTGCAGAAGATCTGGTTGTCGCCATATCGGTCTCTGGGGAGACCAGCTTAGTGATTGCTGCTGCCAACATGGCCAAAAGTCGAGGCGCCACCATCGTGTCCGTCACCAATTTGGGAAGCAATACCTTAAGTGATATGGCAGACGAGAACATTTATGTGAATTCTACCTATTTTGTAAAATCCAATATCGAAATTCGCTCCCGATTGCAGTTATGCTTGGTTTGCGAATATATTTTTTTCCGCTACCTAGAGCGCTATGGATGCAGTGAGGATGCTCTCCTGCCAGAAAAGCAGAGGATTATGGTTAGATAATTTTTAAAGGAGGTAGTCAGTATGAATCAATGCTATGGATGCAGTACCTGCAAAAGTGCGGACAAACCGTTGGAGGGATATATCGCATCACTCCCCATGGAGACATCCCACCATCGCGTAGAAAGCCAGAGCACGAAATGTGCCTTCGGCCTTCAAGGTGTTTGTTGTCGTCTTTGCGCAAATGGTCCCTGTCGGATTACACCGGAATCCCCTCGCGGAATCTGCGGTGCCAATGCAGACACTATCGTCACTCGAAATCTGCTACGGGCAGTGGCTTCCGGCTCTGGCTGTTACATTCATGTCGTCGAAAATACGGCGCTCAATGTAAAAAATGTCGCTAGAACGAAAGGTGAAATCAAGGGACTTAACACTTTAAACCGCTTGGCCAACCTCTTTGGCATTGAAATAGAGGATATCCATGCGCGTGCAGAGGCCGTAGCCGACGCTGTCTTGCGGGATTTATACCTGCCAGAATACGAGAAGATGGCGCTAACTGAAAAACTGTCTTATGCCCCCCGCTATGAGAGATGGAAAGAACTGGGCATCCTGCCAGGCGGTGCTAAATCTGAAGTATTCCATGGAGTCGTCAAATGCTCCACCAATCTCAACTCTGATCCAGTCAATATGCTTCTTGACTGTCTGAAGCTAGGGATTTCGACTGGCATTCATGGCCTAGTACTGACCAATCTTCTCAACGACATTGTGTTGGGAGAACCCCAGATCCGTCTTGCTCCAGTCGGCTTGCGGGTCATTGATCCCGATTATATCAATATCATGATCACTGGCCACCAACATTCGATGTTCACCTTTTTGCAGGATCGCCTAACCGATGAAGAGATCATAGAAAAAGCAAAAAAATCTGGTGCTAAGGGCTTTAAGCTGGTAGGCTGTACCTGTGTCGGACAGGATCTACAACTGCGCGGCGCTCATTATACTGAGATTTTTGACGGACATGCCGGCAATAACTATACCAGTGAAGCAATTCTTGCTACTGGAGGTATTGATGCGGTGATCTCAGAGTTTAACTGTACCCTTCCCGGCATCGAGCCAATCTGTGACCAACTGCAGATCAAACAAATCTGCATCGACAATGTCGCCAAAAAAGCCAACGCCGAATTAAAGGAATTCGACTTTGAGAATCGCCCGGCAGTGACCGATGCAATCATTGATGAGATCGTTGCTGCTTATCAGACCCGCCGTTCCCAGGTCACGTTGAATCTGCTGCCTGAACATGGCAACGAAAATACCCTGACCGGCGTCAGCGAGATTTCTTTAAAACAATTCCTTGGCGGAAACTGGCAGCCTTTGATCGATTTGCTTGTATCTGGCGATATCAAGGGCGTGGCCGGAGTTGTCGGCTGCTCCAACCTGACTGCCGGCGGCCATGATGTACTGACTGTTGACCTTGTTCGTGAACTGATTGCCAGAGATATCCTTGTTCTGACTGCTGGTTGTTCTTCAGGCGGCATCGAAAACTGTGGATTGATGACACCAGAAGCCGCACAGTTTGCCGGACCAAAGCTGCGTGCTGTCTGCGAAAAGTTAGGGATTCCGCCAGTGCTCAATTTCGGCCCCTGCCTGGCAATTGGCCGCCTAGAGATCGTGGCTACCGAGTTAGCCGAGGCTTTGCATGTAGATCTGCCACAATTACCTTTGGTGCTTTCTGCCGCACAATGGCTAGAGGAGCAGGCACTGGCAGACGGCTGCTATGGACTCGCTTTGGGATTGCCTCTGCACTTAGGACTGCCGCCTTTTGTGACCGGCAGCAAGGTTGCTGTCAAAGTGCTCACCGAAGACATGAAGTCACTGACCGGCGGACAAGTGATTATCAATGGCGATGCCCGGGAATCTGCCGATATCCTGGAAGGCATTATACAGGAAAAGCGTCAGGGACTGAAGATATAGAAAGGGGGTGGCAAATATGAAACGCATCCTGGTAGAATACGAGAAATGTGATGGCTGTAAAAACTGTTCTGCCGCTTGTATGCAGGCACATCGGGAAAACCCCGGCACGATCTATGATCTGGATTTAACCGACCCGACCAATGAATCCCGGAACTTTATTCTCAAAGACGCAGCAGGACATTACAAGCCTCTGTTCTGCCGCCACTGCGACGAACCGGAATGTGTCAAATCCTGCATGAGCGGCGCTCTGTACAAAGATCCGGAGAGTGGTCATGTGTTCTATGATGAAACCCGGTGTGGCTCCTGTTTTATGTGTGTCATGAACTGCCCCTTTGGCGTCTTAAAGCCAGACACCTTGACTCAGAGTAAAATCATCAAATGCGATTTCTGTGTCAACGCGGGCGGAGAACCATCCTGTGTCAAATCCTGCCCCAAAAAGGCAATCCATGTAGAGGAGGTGTAAGGGGATGAAATATGTAATTATTGGTGCTGGTATCGCCGGAGTTGAAGCTGCCAAGACCATCCGCCAACAAGATGGCACCGGAGAAATCCGGATGATTTCCACAGATATCCATGTCCACTCCCGCTGCATGCTCCATAAGTTCATTGCCGGAGAACGCGATGAAAAGGGTCTGGATTTCACGGAAAAAGACTTTTTTCAAAAATACCAGATTGCATGGCAAAAGGGCATCCGAGTGCAGAAGCTCTGTCCCGAAGATAAAAATCTCTTATTGGAAACCGGGGAGACCGTCTCCTATGACCGGCTGCTTCTTGCCGGCGGGGCTGACAGCTTCATCCCTCCTGTAGGCGAACTGCGAAAAGCCTCCAATGTCTACGGACTTCGCAACCTTTCCGATGCACAGGCGATCGTGCGAGAAGCTGAAACCGCTGAACGTGTGCTAGTGATCGGCTCCGGATTAGTCGGCTTAGATGCCGCTTACGGTCTGCTCGAACGAGGGAAAAAACTGACGGTTGTCGAGATGGCGGATCGTATTCTGCCAGTGCAGCTCGACGCCCACGCCGCCGGCGCTTATCAGACTGCTTTCGAAAAAGCTGGTGTCCGCTTTGTCTTGGGAAGAAAAGCCTCCGAAGCCGTATGTGAAACAGATGGCAAGATTCACAAGATTATTTTAGACAACGGCGAAGAATTGCCCTGTGACCTCATCATTGTCGCCGCCGGCGTCCGTCCGGCACTTGCCTGTTTAGAGGGCAGCGGTATCGCCTGCGGGCGTGGCGTCACGGTAGATTCCTTTATGAGAACTTCTGTTTCCGACATCTTTGCTGCTGGTGACATCACCGGGCTCTCCGGAATTTGGCCCAACGCTGCGGACCAGGGACGTATTGCGGGCAAAAACATGTGCGGCGTGACGGCAGAATACACCGATACCTACGCTATCAAAAATACCATAAATTTCTTTGGTCTAGTGACCCTTTGTGTCGGAAGAATTCTCGCTGAAGAAGGCGACGATGTCCACATCCGTGAAGACCGCAAAATCTATCAGCGGATTCTTTTAAAGAACGGAAAGGTTCAAGGTGTTCTCCTGCAAGGCAATATCGCCGGCGCTGGCATCTGGCAGTACCTGATCAAGAATCAGATCGATATCCGTAATATCAAAAAAGATATTTTTTCCATCAATTATGCTGATTTCTATCATGTCGGAGAACGCGGAAAGTATGAATGGGTATAATTACCGGAATTCGCTTCTTTAGATTAAAAAATTTCAAAAGTCATATCGCAAAAAACGAGGCAGAAATCTCAAAACACCGAATCTGCCTCGCTTTTGTTGTAGACTGGTTTGCTGTCTGTGCTATTATTCTTCTTTATGAAACCTTTTTCTCCAGCCACGCAATTCCCTGATATAACAGAGCTGACAAAATACAAAGAAGTACAATGCTCATCATTACCAAATCCAGCTTAAATACCTGGCTCCCATAAATAATCAGATACCCCAGCCCCCGCTGGGCTGCCAAAAATTCCCCAATAATTACCCCTACTAAACATAAACCAATATTGACTTTCATATTACTGATAATCAAGGGTACAGAGCCAGGAAGCAGCACTTTTGTCAGGACATCCCGCCTAGTTCCCCCCAGAGAGCGAATCAGTTTGATCTTATCTTCATCCATGGACAAAAAACCATTGTGCAGAGTCAAAATAGAGCCGAATACTGCCACCGAAACTGCTGCCACCACAATCGTGTGCACATGATTGCCCAGCCAGACAATCAACATTGGCGCCAGAGCGGATTTCGGCAAACTGTTCAGCATCACCAAGTAAGGCTCCAACACAGCTGAAATACTGCGGCTGGACCAAAGCGCCACTGCCACCAAAAGACCCAGCGCCACAACCAGTCCAAAACTTACCAACGTCTCAAACAAAGTGATACCAATATGTCCCAAAATACTCCCATCCTGCACCATCCCCCAAAAACAAAAAAACACTCGGGAAGGAGAGCTGAAAATAAAGTCATCCACGATCCCCAGCTTTGCACAGAGTTCCCATATAGCCAACAAGAGCACCAGCAGCATTGCCCGACAAACCGTCACATTTCTCCGGTAAAGCCGCTCCTTCTCCTGATATTCCCGCTGTGCCGGGCTCTCCGTCAGCCACTGTCCTTCGGCTTCTGCAGACTGCCCGGCCACAGCCAATTTTTTTCTTTTCCACCGCATATCCAATCCTCCTTGCCAAGCAGAATCATACCACTTGTGCTGCTTTATTATATGCTGGAGAATTCAGACGTGTTTCTTCTTAGTTGTTCAAAAATCCCTTTCCTATAATCTCACTGGAATTCGAAATCAGAATAAAGGCCGACGGCTCCACCTTGCGGATATAATTGCGCAATTTTACTGCCTGCACCCGTTTCATGGTAGTCATGATAACGGTCTTATCATGATGTGTAAATGCCCCCTCAGCCCGGTATGTCGTCGCACTGCGATGCAACTCATTGATAATAAAATCACAAATCGGCTGCGGATTATCACAAATGATATTGAAGCATTTACACAAATTCATATTTTCGATCACATCGTCAATAACCAGCGATTTCGCCATCAATCCTAAAGTGGAAAACAACCCTGTTGTTGGACCGAACACGAAAAACGCCATCACTACTGAAGTCACATCTACTACCAAAAGGGCAGTTCCGATATTCATACTAGTATGCTTTTTGAGAATCATGGCAACAATGTCCGTACCTCCGCTAGAAGCGCCGATGTTAAACAGCACTGCCGAACCAAATCCCGGACAGAAAATAGCAAAAATCAGTTCCAGCAACGGTTCCTGGGTCAATGGTCCACGAAGCGGACACAAACGCTCCAAAGCCGAGAGACTAAATGACATCAACATACTGGCATAAACTGTTTTCACTCCTACATCGGTTCCCAAAAACAGAAATCCTAATACCAGCAATGCAGTATTGACAAAAAATGTAAAATCGCCTGCCGAAAATCTGGTGATTTTTGCAATTACTGTCGAAAAACCAGTCACACCACCAAATGCAAAATTATTCGGAAACTTAAAAAAATAGATTCCGATCACCATGATCCAAATACTCATGGTAATCACCCCGTATTCCGCCAGCTTTCTCAAAATTGGGTTCTGAATTTCCCTGGTAGCCATTGCTTTTTCTTCTGCGAAGAGTGCACAAAAAGCACAAACGAATCATTCGTTCCCGAGTGTTCGGTTATGTATCTTGTAACGCCTTCGTTACCTCCCTTTTCTTAACCTGAATCTAAAATATTTTATCATATATCCACTATAAATAAAATGGGTGACAGAAACACTTCCTGTCACCCACAATATACTCCCATCTAGCGGCAAACGCCAACACCATTATCCTTGAATAATCCACAATCAGAACACTGTACTATCGTATTTCTGCGATATTTTTTTACTTTTCCCTTTTCCCAAGCTCTCAACGAATTCCCAGCTCCTCCGCCTGCTGCACTAGCTGCAAAAACTCTTTGCGGTAGCCGTCCGAATCTGCCTTAACGCAGGGTTCTGCCAATTCCATCTCATGCTCAAGACTGGCTTTCCCCTTATTCTCACTATCCCGAAGCACCATGCCAAACTCCGCCACCGCCGAGGCAAACTGCAGATTATCTGACATTTCCTGGTGATAGCTATCTGCCTCCACCGGATGCTCCATCAATTTGCTCGTATCGCCATTCGGCGCTTTGTAACGCAGGCTCACCGTCAAAAGTTCCGTGCTTCCCACCGGTTCCCCTGCCTGTTGATACTTGAGTGTCTGGCCTCCCCCTTCTCCCGGAATGATCTCATACAGCGCGGTAACGGTATGCCCAGCCCCGATCTCTCCAGCATCTACTTTATCATTATGAAAGTCTTCATTTCTCAGCAAACGGTTTTCATATCCGACCAGACGATAACCAGACACATACTGCGGGTTGAATTCCACCTGAATCTTGACATCCTTCGCCACGGTAATTAGTGTGCCACCCATCTCATCCACCAGAACTTTCTTGGCCTCATAAAGACTGTCCAAATAATTATAATTACCGTCACCGTTGTCCGCCATCGCTTCCATTTTATTATCTTTGATATTGCCGGTACCAACTCCCAGTACCGATAGATGGACGCCACTTTTCTTCTTTTCCTTAATCAGACGGGTCAACCCGCTCTCACTGCTGATCCCTACATTCAAATCTCCATCCGTAGCCAGAATCACTCGATTGTTGCCTCCCGGAATAAAGTTCTTCTCCGCAAGCGCATACGCCTTCTGAATCCCAGCTTCCCCAGCCGTCGAACCTCCTGCCTCCAAATCCTCTAAGGCAGCGACAATTTTTGCCTTTTCACTGCCAGACACACCGTCCAATACTACCGACTCATAACCGGCATAAGTAACAATAGATACCCGATCGTTAGCTGTCAGGTTCTCTGCCAGCATGGCAAAGGCTTTTTGCACCAGCGGCAACTTATCATCCGCATACATCGATCCCGACACATCCAGCAAAAACACAAAATTCGATGCTGGACGATCCTCAAAATCGATGTCTTTTGCCTGCAAGCCAATCATCAGCAGACGGTGTTCCTCATTCCAAGGACAATCCCCATATTCCGTAGTCACCGCAAACGGCTCCCCATCCTTGGGCTGTGGATAATCATAGTCAAAATAATTAATCAATTCCTCAATCCGCACAGCATCCGCGGGAATGCTGCCGCCGGCACGAATCATCCGCCGGATATTCCCATAGGAAGCCGTATCTACATCCACCGAAAATGTTGACAATGGATCCTCCATCACACTTTTATATCCATTTTCTGAAATGTAACTATATTCTTCCGTATTAAAATTCTCCGGCTCATAAGCCTGTCGGTATTTGCCTGCCATAGCAGCTGATGATTTGCCTGCATCATTTCCTGGGGCCCCAGCAACGTTCCACTCATTCTCCATATCTCCGGCTGCCATTGTCTCACTAGCAGCCATATCCCCAGCCTCATAAGCCGCCTCCGTTTCATAACCTCCGGCATCCGCATTCCCTGATGTACAAACGGTATCCGTTGTCGTCTCCGTTGCCATTCCAGAAGAAGCTCCACATCCGTTCATTAGTCCTGCCACTGCCAATATTCCAGTTCCCAATAGCCACCCCGATAATTTTTGCACTTTTTTCTTCATAAAATTCTCCTCCCTCTTCCCTGCATACAGGATATTGATTTAAAAAATATCTGCAGCAATCCATTCAATGCTCCACCAACTTTAAGAGATCGGAAAGGAAATTCTCATCTCTACGCAGAACCATTCGGTCATAAAAATAATCATTATTGCCTTCCGGCCTGCCAATCACCACGGACGTATCCTCGCTTATCAAACTTACATATCCAGTATGGAACAGATATGCCCCATCCCCAGTCACCTGAATCTGTGGTGCAAAAGGATATAAAAGTTCCCAGTCCTGATCGGGCCTATGCAGAGGTAGCAGGTAGGTTCCACCCAGCTGAAGCTGATACAAAATATACACCTCATCTCCCTCTGTTTTGACAATCGGGCTCTTCACTGTAATTGTTTCCATCCCTGTTGTATAATCCTCCGCAAAATAAACTTGATCCAGTGTCATCTCATAGACCACCTTCACAGACTTTCCCGAAGTGTCCTGCTCCAGTGATACACCCATAACTGTCCCGCCGCAAAGCAACTCGGTATCTCTTAAAATATCCTCCGAAAAATACTGAGAATCCTCTGCCATAGTCACCGCGTTTTCCGGAAGGGACATCGGCTGATAATTTGCCAGCAACAACTGGTCACTCGTCAGAACGCCATCTGGCAAAACTTTGGAGGATGCGCCATTTTTTGCCGCCCTCGACACAGCATCCGGCTGATTTTCCTCCGCTATTGCTTCGACTTTGTTCTCTGTCGTATCAGCCTGTAACTCTGCATTTCCGGCTGCCATCATCTCTTCAGACTCTGCCGCTGTTTCTACCGCCGCCGCTTCTGGCGCTGCCTCCAATGTTTCGGCCATATTCGCCATCTGCAACGGTTCGCTGGTCTTTTTCAATCTCCCTTCCATCAACCCTGGCGCTGCTACCAACAACACCAGCATCGCTGCCGCCGCTGTCGCCATAGCATAGATCTGGCGCCTCGACAAACGAATCGATTCCTGATTCCCCTTGCCTAACCTTTCTTTGACATTGATTTCTGCTTCCGTCTCTCTCTCTGGGTGTTCCTGCAGATTTCTCTCAATTCGGTTCCAGAGATCTGGTGCCTGTTGACATTTCAGACTCCTGTATTCTTGTTCCAATCGTTTTTCGTCCATCATAACTGCACCTCCCTCAATTTCCGAATCGCTGTCCGGTAGCACCACGCCACAGTACCCTGAGGTTTTTTCAAGATACTGGCGATTTCCCGGAAGGTCAGTTCTCCCATAATCTTCAGATTGACAATCTGCCTTTCTTCCTCTTTCAATGTTTTCAATGCCTGTTCAAGGCCAAGTTTCTCGCAAAGCTGCTCCTCGCAGGAATCCTCCCCTGTCTGCAGATAATCCGGAATCTCCGCAGTCAGACTCTCCCGCTTCCTTTTTCGCAGATAATCGATCGCCATATTGCGGGCGATCGTGATCAGCCATGCCCGATGTCCTTTTCCTGGTCGATATGTACCTGCAATATCCCACAATCGGATGAAAAAGTCTGAGGTTACATCCTCCGCATCCTCCCGGCTGCCGAGAAGCTCCCACACAACCGAATAGATCAGCGGACAATAATCCTCATAAATATCCCTCAGACCATCCTTGTCATTTCTGCAGATTCGACCAATATTCTGCTCAAACTGCTGGTCATTCATAATAATGTCCTCTCTGCCTGGCCTTGTATTTACTATACGGCTACCGGCGGATGATTTATGGTAAAATCAAAAAAAATTTATTTTTTAGCTTGCATCTAATTGTGTGATTATACTATAATTTGTTTTTTCTGTCACTTACATTGTGTTGTGCTTGAAAAAACTCGCATGCCTGATACGCGAAAGAAAAAGAATCTCTCCTGCTTCAATGTCATTTAGATAGGTAGTGGCAAAAGGTACGCTAAAGAAACAGGGAGAGAATCTTTAACTGATGCCATTCTCCGGCAGCGCTCAAACCATCTCTGCTGCGGGACATTTTTGCGTATTCTTCAAAAAATCTTTCATTATCGTATTCATTATTCACAACGAATCATACTCCTACTGTAATTTTTCTTAATGACCATTGCCATTCTAACACAAATCCAAGAACGTGGAAATAAAAAGTTTTCCAGGCAGATTTCTTACTTTATCAATATCCAGCACATTCAATGTCATTTATAACAAAATGAGAAAATCAGCCAGGGAAGATGGGAGAGAAACAACGGGAAATCGTCTGTGGATATTTTGACTGTGCAGAGATTTAGAAGTCCTTAAATCCCTGAATTTAGCGTTGAAACGAAAATATACACTGTCTGAGCGGAGCGAGTTTGTATATTTTCGTTTCGATTTTAGCAAAAGTCAGGGATTTTAGGAATTCTTAATCTCGAAACCGGAAAAAAGAACAGACCATTTTCGATTGCTTCTCTCTCCTCTTTCTTGGCGTACCTTTTGCCACTTCTTATCTAAACGACATTACCAGCACAGTCGGACTTCTTTTCAGTGGTACTTATCCTGACAAACATAAACAGAATTATTACATCCATGCCTCCCAGAAATCTTTAAAGCTCTCTCTTGACACGCTTCATTCCTTATGTTATCCTACAACTATCATTTAGATATTTTTCTAAATGTCAAAATATTTCCAGGAAGGAGATACCCTCATGGGATTTGCAGAAACCTTCAAGGCCCTGTCTGACCCCACCCGCCGAGAAATCCTTACCCTGCTGCGCAACGGACCTTTGACTGCCGGCGAAATTGTGGAACAATTTGAAATGACCAGAGCCAGTATTTCACACCATCTCTCAATTTTAAAACATGCCGGTGTCATAGATGATGAAAAAAAGGGGAAATTTATCTATTATTACTTGAACAGCTCTGTATTGGATGATGTCCTGAATTGGCTTCTTTGCCTGAAAGGAGATCCCTCTACCGATGCTGCCGAAATGTCCAAACCTATCGATAAGAAAGGAAAAAACCTCAATGAAAAATAAAAAATTACGGATTATCAACTATCTCATTGTTATCACTGTCCTGGCCGCTGTGACGGTTATCTATCCCAGACTCCCAGAACAAATTCCTACGAACTGGGGCTTCAACGGAACGATCACCTATGGAGCCAAATACAACATCTGGATTATTGTCGGAATGCTTCCCTTGTTTGCCGTTTTGTTTGATGTCTTGCCCCATATCGATCCTCGGCGTAGCAACTATCAAAAGTTTAGTCGGTTTTACGATGGCTTTTGTATCGGATTTCAGCTTTTCCTTACTGTTGTGATCGGCATCATCATCAGCGAAAGCTTGTTTCCCGGACGACTCCACACCGGTAAAATTATCTTTTTTCTGCTTTCGTTGATGTTTTTATTGATCGGCAACTACTTACCTAAGATCCAAAGCAACTTTTATATGGGCATCAAGACTCCCTGGACGCTGAGCAGTGATGATGTCTGGCGGAAAACGCATCGTTTGGGCGGAAAACTTTATGCCGCCTGTGGAATCCTGACTCTTCTTTCCACTCTTTTCCTTCCTTTTTATATCTCCGGCATTGTACTGTTGGTCTTGGTATTTGGCTCCACCTTGGTTGTTACTCTGGCTTCTTGGATCTGGTGGCGGAAAGAGCAGCACGAATTAGAAAAGTAATCAGATAGAAACGGACAGCTAAGCAAAAAATCCATCGATGGATTCTTTATCTTGCTGCCCGTTTTCCTATCTGTCTGACCATACAAATTTTTTCTGTAGATCTCCCAGCTCCTTTTCTGTGAGCCCACATACGTTCAAAAATCTTGTCACCGTTCCCCAGTTATCTTTGATTTCCCTCATCAGCTTTCTCATATTGCTTTCATGAGATCCGGAACAATCTGTCGTATAATCTTTGATATAGTTGGCACTAACCTGATAATCGGATATGATATCCTCCTCGCTGACCCCCACTGCCCCCAAAAGCAGCATAGCCAAAATCCCGGTCCTGTCCTTACCTGCTGCGCAGTGAAACAAAGCCGGACCTTCTGCCTCTGTCATCAGCCTCACCGCTTCGGCAATCCGATCTCTTGAGTGATGAATCATCTGACGATACATACGAATCAACGTTCGGGTATCTGCCACGGTATCATTGACATGGATCTCCTCCACCGGAATCGCCCCCATGAGAGAAACTCCATGCCAGACCGCCCCTTTTACCTCCCGATCCGGCATCTGCCTTTGTTCATCGGGGTATCTCAGATCCAAGATAGAACAAATTCCCATCTGTTCCAGCTTCCAGATATCCTCCGGTTCTGCCTTATGTAAACTGGTGCTCCGGAAAAACACCCCCCATCTTGTGATCCCTCCCTGACAGACATAACCTCCCAAATCCCGGAAATTTGCAATTCCTTTCATCGAATACCGCCGACAAGCTAACATTTTTATTGTCCCCCTTCCTTTGAGGGTGAGAAAGAAGCGATATCCGGAAGTGGATCCCGGGATGTCTTTGCTTTTCCAAAGAAGAAATAAAAATCCTGGATCTCTGTCTCCATCATCTCTTGCCTTTTCTGGAAGCCTACCGCCTCTTGAAGTAAACGGCTCCGATCATAAGGAACTTGTTTTATCATAATCCTGCCATCTTCAATCACTATATAATGGGCTGTTTTATCCGGATCATCCGGTCTCCGGTAGGAAACGCTCCCCGGATTGAGCCATAGACAATCCTCTTTTAGCACATGAATACCTTGTCGGTGAGAATGACCAAAAATCATCCGCCTTCCTAGCCCTTCTCGTGTTTCTTTCCTGTATCTTTTCCAGTACTCCTCAAACTGATATCTGCTCTCCACTACCTCATAAGATAGCCCATACTGATGCTGCATCAGATATTCATAACCATCCGCCTCAAATACCAGATGCTCCGGTAAACGATCCAGATAGTCAATTCTCTCTTCATCCAACCGTTCACAATTATGATGCACCCACTTATAATCTTGGGGTTTTACCTGCCCTCTTTGATATTGTCTCCAGGTATTTACCGTATGTACATCATGATTTCCTTTCACCAGCCAAAGATTAGGAAGACTTCTCATGGTGTCAATCACCTCTCGAGGCGCAGTCCCATAATCTACAAGATCTCCGGCACAACATACCCGATCCCAGCTTGCTTCCGTCTCTAGCACCTTATCCAACGCCCATATATTACTGTGAATATCTGATATTACCAATATCCTCATTGTTCTCTCCACTTTAGATCTTGTCCAAAAATTCAATATTTTTCATTGATACGCTCTATACTTTGATTTCCAGGCCATCATAAGCAGCAATAAATCCCTCCGGTCCCATCAGCCTTTCCATATCGTCATGAATTATTCCACTCATATGAGATAGATGGTTCAAATAATATCTTGTATCTGGTCCGACACATCCTAACTGTCTCAGCTCTTCCCGCAACCAGCGGTTCTCCTCAAAACCCATATGCCCATCCCCGGGCAAACTTCCCCGGGCACAATCCATGCTGACTACTTGGAATGTCAGGCCAAGTCCCCTGATTTCTTCCATTGTTTCTTTTGACAACATTCCTGTATCATTGGCATAAAGAAGACTCTTCTTTCCGTCTGACACCACATAGATTAGACAAAGTTCATCTGGTCTATGATTCGCTTTTAAAGGATAAAAGAATAAACCTCCTGCTTCAAACCAGCGTCTCGGCAAAGCTGGAACATATAAAAGCCGGTTCCTATTCGCATGAACTTCCTCTTCCAGCGCCTGAATCATTGCCATATGAACCGCTTCGGAACCATATATCCGGAGACAATTTTCTCTATCTTCCACAGCCGGAAGAATCGTGGCGCCATCCTTAGCTCTCGTGGAAAGAAAAAACCGATCCAAATGATCCTGGTGAGTATGCGTGACAATCAGATGCTTTATCTTCCACAGTTCAATCCCCAACTTTAAAGATTGCGTATAAATATCTGGTGAAAGATCAATCAGCACCTGATCATTCAGTATGGCGCAACTCCGTGTTTTTATATTTTTTCCACCTGTTTTTCTCGCCCGCACACAGGCGTCACACTGACAGAACATCCCCGGGAACCCTTCTGCTGCCCCGGTTCCGATATACCGTAATTTCATACTCGTCTTTTCCTTTCCTCTTCCTCCTTATCCTTTAATCCCACTCATGGTCAGAGACTGAATAAACTGTTTCTGAAACAATAAAAAAATAAGAAACACCGGAATCGTCATCAGTGTGGCAAAGGCAAAAATCTGTCCCCAGAAAATATATACGTCCGACGAAAGCGCCCGCAAAGCCAGGGGCAGTGTCCGGTAAGTCTCATCCCTCGTCACCAAGGTCGGCCACAATAGATCTCCCCAGGAACGAATAAATGCCATGATCGTCACCGTTGCACAAATCGGCTTAGAAAGCGGCAACATGATTTTCCAGAAAATCCCCCCATAAGACTCCCCATCCACAATCGCTGCCTCCATCAGCTCCATAGGCATTCCCTTAAAATGATTATAATATAAAAAAATGTACATCGGATAACCAATTGTGGGAAGCGCTAACCCTGCATAACAATTTAACATATGCAGCCGGTTTGCCACCATAAACCGATTGATGATCACCGCCTCTGTGGGAATAATCGAAAGCGCAATCACTAAAGATACCATCGTCTTTTTTCCTTTGAAGTTTAACATTCCCAGCGCATAACCGATCATGGCATTAACCAAGGTGGCCAACGATACATTGATGATCGCCACCACTGCTGAATTTTTAAAAAATTTCATAAAATGCACCTTGCTCATAATTTGTACAAAATTATCAAAGGTCAAGGTGCCTATGGGAAGAAAGGCTCGAAACGTGGACATGTCAGCTACAATCTGAGCATCGGTTTTCAGAGACGATACTACCATATATACAATCGGTGCAATAAATAAAAAAGCAATCAACACATAGCCAATATACATGATGGAAGTAATCAGCAGTTTTTTCTCTTTTGACATCGCAGTTCTCATCCGTCATCCTCCCCCAAAATCCTGTTCTGAATTAAAGAAATCGCAAATACAATCATGAAAAATACTACCGCAATGGTTGAAGAATATCCCAGTTGATTATTAATAAAACCTGACTTATAAAGTAAATATACAATTGACGTGGTCGAGCCCTTCGGTCCTCCGTTGGTCAACACATAGACTTGCGTAAACAGCTTCAGAGTATTGATTGTCGTAGAAATCAATACATAAACCAGCGTGTTTTTCAGCATCGGCACCGTAATATACCAAAAACGCTGTGCCGCGCTGCAGCCATCCATCCGCCCTGCCTCATACAAGTCCTCAGATATAAACTGGAGTCCGCCCAGGATAATCAACATCTGCATTCCCAGCGATTGCCAGACATACATGACTGCAATACAGAACATAGCCCATTGCGAATCCTGCAACCATCCCTGTGGCTGCAGTCCGAACATCTGAATCACCGAGTTCATCAGCCCGTCGGCTCCAGGAGAAAAAATAAAAGACCACACCACGGCAACTACCGTCATCGTAATGATCTGAGGGCTAAAATAAATTGTCCGAAATATCTTTACTCCTCTCGCCGTATTGTTTACCAGAACTGCCAACAATGTTCCCAACACCAGAATTACTGGTACCACCAAAAGAGCATATATAGCAGTATTGATAAATGCTTGATGGGCCGTACCACTAGTAAGCAATTTTATATAATTTTTCAATGCAACAAATTCTACCGGTTTGCCTGCTTTCTGCACCAGCATTTTATTCGTAAAAGAATAAAGGATCGACATGACAAACGGCCAGATTACAAACAATGTAATCGGAATCAATGCCGGAGTACAAAACAGCCAAGCTGTCCGTGTCTGTGCTGCACGAATTCCGGAGCTCTTCCCGGTTTTTCCTCTTTCATTCATCCCAGAACCTCCCGTTCTTTTTCCGGCTTATGACAGTTCGATATGATTTTCTGCCATCTGCTTTCTGCCACAGGAAAAGGCTGTCAAAACAGCCTTTCCCCCATAAAACCTTTCCTCAAATCTGTTATTCCAGATTCCACTCATTCTCGATAATAATCTCATCAATCGATTCTGATGCGGTCTTCAAAGCTTCTGCCGCATCTGCTCCGCCAATGACGTCTGAAGTTGCAGATTCCATCGCGCTGTAAATTGTCATGTGAGCCGGAGTCAAAGGTCTCAAAACAGAAATGCCTGCTTCCAGCTGCTCCCGGTACAAATATAATCTTCCGCCTTCCTGAAGCTCCTCCTTAGTATTTAGCACAGATTTCCTGGCCGGAATTGCACCGTTAAAATCTGTGATCTCATTGATATATTCCGGATCCATTGCCTTTTCCATAACTGTCCATGTAATATCAGCCGTACCATTTTCCTCTGCTGCCGTAGTCATCGCCCACACAGTAGAGCCAGAACAGGTAAACACACCATGTCCAAAATCCGGAACCGGAATCAGGATCGCATCTTCTCCCAGATTCGTCACATGATCCGTGTATTTCCAATGGCCCAGAAGAGACAGCGCGCTTTCCTTTCTTCCAAAGAAGGCATCTTCATAATCACAGGCACCGTTCATATAACCCTGATCCTCCAGCCAGGTAATATAGGAATAGGCAGCGATCGTCTCCTCACTGTCTAATACCCCTTCGGTCAACATGGTATCACGATTCACATAATCACCACCAAAACTGGCGATCACCGGCATGAAAGTAAAATATAATGAAGATGGCTTGTTTTGGCGAATATAGATCGGATACTCCACGCCATTGGCCTTTAATTTTGCCAATGCATCCTCAAATTCCGCCTTATCCCATGCCTCTTTATAACTGGTGGGAATTCTCACCCCAGCTGCCTCAAGCATCGATTTATTGGCCCACATGGCCATACCAGCATCAAATTGGGCAATCGTAACCATATGCCCGTTATAAGTGGACTCATCAATGACCGACGAAAGTAGATCTTCCTTGATTTCATCCGGCATACGATCATCCAGATTGGCAAGCATACCCGACTCCCAGTAAGACGGAATCTGAAGATAATCCGCAATCAGCAGATCGGGTGCATCTCCCACCACCGGCGCAACCTGCATCTTACTGTCAAGCTCGTCCTTCGGATAATACTCATCCTGAATCTCAATATTCAGCTCACCTTCCATTTTCACAAACATTTTCCGATAAGTGTCGTCTTCCGCTCCTGAACTGACCCATACCTTAATGCTTTCTCCACCCTCTGCCGCAGGAGTCTCCGCTGCTTCCTTCCCGTCCTGTTCCTTTGACTCTCCACTGCCTTCTGCTGCTTCTGTTGCCGTCTGTCCGTTGCTATCAGAGGTACTCTCTCCACAGCCTGCTGCCAGAGCCATAATCGTTGCCATCGCGATCCCTGCTGCTGCCTTTTTCCATAAATGCTTCATCTTCCTTTCGCATGGAGTCCGTATCCTCCATGCACCTCCTTCTTTTTCTGATAACCACATTATAATCCTCTTTTTATTATATGTCAATCGATTGACATGTTAAATATATAAATTTATTATTTATATTCCTATTTATTTTGTAATTTTTACCCATTTATTTGGGGAATATTATTATTTTCCTTTTATTTTTTTCTATTCTCATCTTTATATTATATTAATCGTATAACATATTTTCATTTTTTCATTTTTATGATACGATTATGGTATCACAAATTGGGAGGCATTATGGCAACACTAAAAGATGTAGCACAAAAAGCGGGGGTTACCGTTACGACTGTTTCGCGAGTCATCAACAACCGAGGATATTTGAGTGAAAAAACGAAAGAAAAGGTCCGGCAGGCCATGGCTGAGCTGAATTATCGGCCCAACGAGCTGGCGCGTTCTCTGTCTAGGCAGACCTCCAACACCATAGGAATCATTACCCCTCACATCTCCCATCCGTATTTCAGTCTGTTGATCAGTCATTTGGAGAGCGCCGCCTCCCGACACAATTTTAAGATTTTATTATGTAATTCCAAAGAAGATCGAGTAAAGGAAACAGAATATATTGATCTTTGTAAAAGCAACCGGGTAGCTGGCGTCATTTTCTGTGGCATGATATTAGCCTTTGAAAAATATAATCAGCTGGACTTCCCCTTTGTGGCAATTGAATGCAACAGCCCGCTGTTTGTCTCCACTATCTTGTGTGACAACTACTCTGGCGGCCGTATGGCCGCAGAGCATCTGATTGCCCGGGGCTGCCGTCATCTCATGCATTTCAGCGGCAGCATTATCGGCCAGGAAATGCCAGGAGACATCCGAGCCAGAGCTTTCGCCGATGTCTGTCAGGAAAACGGCCTGCCTTTTCACAACCGGTGGATTAAGGACAGTCCTTTTCCCGTTTCGGATTGCCGTGATTTTATCCGACAGGCACTTATCGACCATCCCCATACTGACGGAATCTTTGCCAGCAGTGATCTGATCGCTGCTCAAATCATCCAAGTGTGTTCCGATCTGAGGATCCGCATTCCGGAGGATATCCGTTTGGTAGGCTTTAATGATATTTCGCTAGCTTCCCTTACTACCCCTCCCATCACTACCATCCGTCAGCCTCTTCATGAAATGGCAGATATTGCAGTAGATGCCCTGATCAAGAGCAGCTGCCACAAAACAGTTCCCAGCGAGATCGTTCTTCCGGTCACTTTGATAAAGCGGCAGTCAACTTAAACGGCTATCCCCTATCATCGATACCGGCTCCACCTCCACACGATCATAGCGATATGCCGAAAATATAAATCCCAGCATTGCCATATTCACCAATATACTGATCCGGCCCTCGGAAATCATTGGCAAATTGGTAAAGGCAGCATACTGATAGCCAAAATTTCCCAAAAGGTAGAGAATACTCTCGGTTAACAGACAAAATCCACAACAACACGACAGAGAGAAAGCCAGCTTGCCCCGGATTTTCCGGATATAGACAAAAAGCAACCAATAAAAGCCTCCAATGGCTGCCACAAGCACAGCTCCCGCCAGCCATCCAAAAAGCAAAATAGCAATAATAATCCGATAATTATTGTGATAATGCTGAGGAAGAATATCCCACAAAGTAACATTGGATTCATCAAAATGAATATAGCGGGGATTTCCTCCGGCTTCCCGAATCTCAGCAATCAAAGCATCGAATTTTTGTACCTCCTGCTCCGTCTTATGGATGGCATAGACCCCAATCTGCCGGGGATCTCTCTCGGCAAAGTACCAGGCGCCAGTACCATAATCCATCAACTCCCGGGGAGTCAGCTCGATTCCTCCCACCAGAGGCGTTTCTCTTAACAGCTGGCGAATCAAAATACTGTTGTAGGTATCATCCCAGGTGGATTGGATATTATCCTCCGGCCAGAGAAACCACCGAATCATTTCCCTCCGCTCCCTGGTAGCTCCAAAAAGAACGCCCACAGCCGCCACACCAGCTAAGGTCAACCCGTAAAGGCGCTTGCGGGCAGAAGAATTTCCGGAAAATATCTCACGATGAATCATCAGCAGCAAAGCGCCAGCCACCCCTGCCAGCAAAACCAGACAAGCTGGAAGATCGCGCCTGCTGTCAAAATAAAATCCTGGCAAACAGATAATGATACCGCAAAGCGTCAGTATCATCAGAATCGTCTTACTGCGATATCTGCGCATACGGTATGCCAGCAGGATCAGAAAGGGACCAAACAGCAGAATACTAAAATATCGCAGATACCCCATCTGCCAAAACAACACCAGCCGCCGGGCAATCAAAAACTCCTCCACGAAAAACAATCCGCCGGCCATTCGTATCAGCCACCGGGAATGTCGGATTATCATTGGATATCCCTTCCAGGACATCAGAAACAGAACCAACAAACCAGGAACATAATAAAAAAATCCATTTGACCACTGTTCCGGGCTCCAGCGCATATAAGCAGAACCAGCCAAGCCGAGGGCAGACAACAAAAGCGTCAAAATTGCAAGAGATGGGGCTTTTTGAATCTGATGAACTTCATTTAAATTTGTACCAATCACTATCGGATCCCCCATATCTCTGACTGCCAGCGCTTCCGCCTCCTCCTGGGAAATGCCTTCTGTCTGATACGCTTCCATACGATCAAAAATATGCTCTTCCAGCTCCTGACTAAGCGTCTTTCGCAGCGGTCGCCAAGCAATCTGTTCCTCCACATTATTCAAAAAATCCTTTTTCTCATTAGCCAAAGAGCACACCTCCCATCACCTGATTCACTGCTGTCTCATAAACCTTCCACTCCTCGGTCTTTTCCTTCAACAGTCTTTTTCCCTGTGTTGTAATCTCATAATATTTCCGCATTCGCCCATTCTCCGCCATCCTCGAAACACTGACCACGGCTCCCTGCTGTTCCAATCCATGCAAAACCGGATACAATGTACCCTCCTGCAAGCGAAATACCATCTGGCTCTGTCGCTCCAACTCCCGTATAATCTGATAACCATACATACTCTGTTGCTCCAAAAGGCGCAATACCAGCATCGACGTCCCCAGTGCCATATAACGTTTATCCATAGAATTCTCCTTTCCTGACAATATAGATGCGCAAAACAATACCTTGATAATCTATGTATGTTGTATTATACATAGATTATCAAGGTATGTCAACTACTGATTTTCTTGTATGCTAATGATTTCGATTATATATAATTTCATTTGATATTGGCAAAAGGTACGCCAAGGAAGAGGGGAGAAACCGCAGCAAATCGTCTGCTCCTTTTTCCGGTTTCTCTCCCCTCTTCCTTGGCTGTGTTTCTCGTTTCCTTATTCAAATGACATGATATTGGTTATAAAAATAAGTCCTCCGCCATTTCCCGTATCTTGTGTCCGACTGTTCACGGACACTCGGTCTGATATTGACGGATTTTGTCCGTAAAATGCAGACTATGTGTGCGGGAACCGCTTGAACACAGGATAGGAAATGGCGGAGGACTTATTTTAAAATGCCCTCTTTACAATCTACTATTTCTTTTTCATTTTCTTAATAGCCGAAAAAATCACGATTGCTGCGACTACGACAAAAGCGATATCTATTACTATTTTTACAGTTTCATACACAGCGGATTACCTCCCATTTGTTTTTTGAAGCAAGCATTCTCTAGAGAGTCTCTTAATCAGCTTCTAGTCTTTTTAATATCTTTTAATTTCACTTTTCTTCCTTTATCCCCCATAGCTGACATCATCCAGCCGCAGATGTCTGGGCAAACCATCCACCATCATTGGTGTCAGTTCCGCTTGAATCAGCGGACGTACATAACTGATAAATTCTGGGGTCACATAGTTACCTGCTTCATTGATCCATTCTCTTGGCACCTTCTTTTCTACGTTGGCAATCTTATGCACATCATAGATGTCTGTTACACACAGATAGGGATCGTCAGAAACTCGTTTTAAGATAATCATCTTGCCAGTCTCACCCTCAAAAGCCGCCTTCACGGCAGCGCCGCCCACCTGATAAGCCTCTGTGATATCCACCCGCCCCACAATATGCGACGCACAGCGCTGCAGAGAGTTAAACTCGATCGCCCTGGTCTTGCAACCCACCTCCTTGGAAATCTTCTCCGCCAGATAGCGTGCCGTTCCCGTCAACTGGCGATGGCCAAAAGCATCCACAAAATCAATATTATCCGTCAGCTCACAGACATACCGGCCATCCGCCACCTTCACCCCTTCAGAAATGGCAATCACCACGGATTTCTTTCTTTTATGAATGTCAGCCACCTGATTCATGAATCGCTCCACATCAAAAGTCAACTCTGGCAAAAACAACATATCTGGTCCTTCACAATCTTCTCCTTTAGCCAGTGCTGCCGCTCCGGTCAGCCAGCCAGCGTTACGCCCCATGATCTCGACCAGAGTTACATTCTGTTGGTCATATACCAGTCCATCGCGAATCACCTCCTTGGTAATGGAAGCAATATATTTCGCCGCACTGCCAAAACCTGGCGTGTGGTCCGTCACTGCCAAATCATTATCAATCGTTTTGGGAACTCCCATAAAACGAATCCGGCTGCCGTTCAAAATCGCATAGTCTGACAGCTTCTTGATGGTATCCATAGAATCGTTTCCACCAATATAAAAGAAATACTCAATCTCCAGTTTATCCAAAATAGCAAAAATCTTGTCATAAATTGCCTGATCATCCTTGATCTCCGGCAGTTTATAACGACATGATCCCAGAAACGACGATGGTGTCCTCTTTAAGAGATCAATATCCAAATCACTGCGGATATGTCGAGACAAATCCACCACCCGCTCCTCCAAAAGTCCTTGAACGCCGTGCAACATACCAAATACTTTTTTGGCTCCGCGGTCTCTGGCTGTCTTATACACTCCTGCAAGGCTGGAATTGATAACCGCAGTCGGACCTCCCGACTGCCCTACGATAACATTACCCATTTCTTTCGCCAT
>ERZ808024.336-NODE-336-length-23490-cov-14.500406_pt1 | contig 23490 bp, 28 predicted proteins | sample MGYA00380181_ERZ808024 | MGnify/ENA primary metagenome ERZ808024 (study PRJEB31490, sample SAMN06133413) | mouse gut metagenome | isolation source: Z2_1 | host: mice | place: China: Chengdu | collected 2015-05 ...
TCTTTTTCGGTTCCAAAATAGCAGCGTTGAATTTCCGAAAACTCTTCAATTATGTGAAGGGTCTGGGAAACTATGCCCCAAATCCGGTACTTGCATAAAACAAGGTAGGGAATACCCAGCATATATCCCCAAAAGTCCGGCGATATACTGCAAAATATGAATTTTTCAAGGTGCTATAGGAATAGAGTCAAATTTATTTATCGTTTTGACCCCAACATCATATAGAAGGAAGTATATCAAAATTCTATGATGGGTCTGATTCCATAGAAGGAGGAAACAGCACGCTTTCCATCCGGCTGGATGGTGCTATAGAGAATGACGAGGTATCTGCTGATGGTAAGATCAGATATGCGGATTCAGAAATCGGCACGAATAAATTTATCATTGCGGAAGATATAGAGATTACTGGAGCTGACAAGGACAATTACATTTTATCGTCTGATACGGCTACTGCAGATATAGGAACCATTGGGAAAAGGGCATATCCGCTGAATATCCCCCAAAGCTGGATTGATGCGACCAATACGGTAAGGACGGTATCTGACAGCATGGTTCTTCCTGATGGATGGGAATGGAAAAACGAGGATGGAGATAAGAAAATCCCTGCTGGGGATTCCGTTGTGGCAACTGCGGAATATACTGGGGATGATAGGGAAACATACCAGACAACCTCTGTTGCGGTTACCATTACAAGGGAAGCATGTACGGAAGATATCACAGTGCGTTTTGACGGAGCCGAGGATTATGAGCCGACCTGCACAGAACAGGGGAAAGGACATACCATCTGCTCTGTCTGCGGCGATGTAATGAGAGATTCGGTAACCATTGATGCGAAAGGACATAGCTGGAATGAGAGCGAGGTCATACAGGAGGCGACATGCCAGAAAGAGGGGAAAAAGGTCTTTTCCTGCAATAGCTGTGGAGAAACAAGGACGGAAAAACTTGCAAAAACGGACCATATACCAGGTGCTCCGATAAAAGAAAATTCTGTAAATGAGGGCTGTACAGAATTCGGCTCTTATGATGAGACAGTATATTGTGAATCCTGTCATCAGGAGCTTAGCCGCAAAAAGATTGAAGTTGCCGCACCAGGGCACAGTCTTTCAAAGGTGGCTGAAAAAGCAGCTACAGCATCAGAAACAGGATACCGGGAGCATTGGGTTTGCAGCAAATGCGGCAGATTATTTTCAGATAAGGATGCCTCGGCTGAAATTACGATCCTTGACGTCACGATACCGAAATTGGACGGGCAGGAAACTTCCGGAACGGGGAATAGTGGAGTGGACGATAATAGTAAGCCGTCACCATCAAAGCCGGATGATAACCCGGCAAACCCCACCCAGCAACCTTCAGATGGAAATGGTGAGACAGAAAAGCCGTCGGACGGTAAGGACACACCTGATTCGAGTCAGCCAGGCGGAGATAAAAAACCTTCACAGAACCCAGCAGGAGATAATGGAACCCCGTTGCCGAATCCGTCAGATAATGGCGGCGCCACACCGACGCCTTCCCCATCAAAGGATAACGGGGATGGAAATAATCAGGAAAACAAACCGCGGCCAAGAGCCGGGGAGCAGCTCAAAGATGCGGATACAAATGCTGTCTATACCGTGTTAAGCGTTTCAGGCAGAACGGCAGCTTATGTGAAGCCTTTGGATAAAATGCAGAAAACCATCGTAATCCCTGCAGCTGTGAGCATAAACGGCGTGAAATATAAAATTACTGCCATTGCAGATAGTGCTTTTAAGGGAAATAAGAATGTTACCAAAGTAAAAATAGGGAGCGGCATCACAAAGATTGGAAAGAATGCGTTTTCTGGCTGCAGGAACCTGAAAACCGTAACAATCGGGAAAAATGTTGCGGAGATAGGTGCAAAAGCTTTTTATAAATGCACATCCCTTACGAAAGTGACGATTCCGGCGAAGGTCAGGAAAATAGGGAAACTGGCGTTTTACGGATGCCGGAAATTGAAGCTGGTGGATGTCAGGACAAAAAAGCTGACAGGTAAAAAAATCGGTGCAAAGGCATTTATGAATATCCATAAAAAAGCAAGAATCAAAGTCCCTGCCGCAAAAAGGGAAGCCTATAAAAAACTGTTCCGCGCAAAGGGAGTGTCGGGGAAAAATCAAGTGATAAAGTGATCTGTACTGAAATAAATTGAATATAAGACAAAAGGAAACACCATTGGAAGCAATGACTGCCGCCAATGGTGTTTTTTTGATAAGACAAATCCCATTCCGGATTCCGCTGGTAATCTGGAATGGGATTCTTTTTCCTTTATGGGTTATGTGTTATTCGTTGTCAGAGTTCAGTGAAAAAGCCCTGAGAACGAGGTTAAGCTGCTGTTCTACGATACCCCTCTCCGATGCGGAAAGCCTGCTGATGCGTTCGTCAATGGAAAGCGGCAAAGAGCCTCCGCCTGTCCATCCGAACAGCAGGTAATCCGCTGATACGGACAGCACAGAGCAAAGGCTCATAAAAGTAGAAAGCGACATCCCGCATTTCCCGCGTTCCATATCCGATACAAACTGCGGGCCTCTGCCGATAATCTCAGCCAGCTTCTCTTGGGTATATCCTGCCGCTTCCCTTGCTTTGCGGCAGCGTTCCCCGATCTGTACGTTTTCTTCCTTTACCGGGCGTCTCCACCCGGCTTCCTTTTTATGATTAGCCATACGCTATATTTCCTCCTTGTCGTTTTTATATCTGCAGGTGAAATATAGTGTATCGGGGGCGAACGGCAGCGGTATGGAACGATTTTTTATTTCGGCAGATGAAAGGATTTCATCATCAGGTTTGTGACTTCCTCTACCAGTTTCCGTTCCTGCGGGGAAAGCCGTTTCATCCTTGTGTAGATGGATAACGGGCTTTCCGTTTTATCAGGTTCCTCCATCCCCAGAAGCAGAAAATCCGCGGAAATATTCAAAACGCCGCACAGTTTTACAATCGTGTTTACGGACATGCCAGTGACGCCACGCTCGGCATCTGAGAGGAACTGCGTGGAAACGCCAACCAGGTCTGCGAGCTGTTCCTGCGTATATCCTGCGGTTTCCCTTGCCTTCCTGCACCGCTCCCCAATTTGTTTATTCAGTTCTTTTGGCTGCCGCCGTCTTTTCACTTCTTCCTTTTTATCCATAAAACGGTACCACCTTTGTACATGCTATCTATGCACTTATTCTAATTAAAAGTTGCGCACTTATTAAGCATGTGTTATCATTAGATGTAGAAAGTGCAACGCATTTAGTATAAGAGTATAGAAAGATTTTTTTAGATTATTCATGGAAGCGGTTATGGCAGACATGAATAGTCAAAGCAGATAGCTGGAAAACCACAGATAGTGAAATAAGCAGGTTTGGTGAAGCCCCTGGTTCCTGATTCAACCAGAATCGGGACAGGGGTTTTCCGATTGCGTAAATCGCACCTGTCTTGTATAATATGTAAAAGCATTGTTTTTACAAGATAGACAGATAATGTCGCTGCACTTATGTATAATAAATATCAGAATGGGTGTAGGGAAGGAGGATCTGGCATGGCGAACGAGAGCAAGGGCAAGATAGACAGGATTCTTGGCATATACACGAAGCTTATGGGTGGAAATCTTGTCCGGAAAGAGGAAGAAGCGGCTGATTACAATGTGAACGAACGGAGCATACAGAGGGACATAGAGGATATCCGGCGTTTTCTGGAAAACAGCGCTTCCGGTTCGGGGTATTCCGATTCTCTTATTTATGACTGGAAAAGGAAAGGATACTGCATGGAGCAGATTCATAAGACGAAGCTGTCCGACAGCGAGGTTCTGGCAGTCTGTAAAATCCTCCTTGACAGCAGGGCGTTTACGAAAAAAGAAATGACGGGAATCCTCCGCAAAATCATTTCCTGCGGTGTGTCGGAAGACCATCAGAAGGAAATCAGGGATTTGATTGCAAATGAGGAATTTCATTATGTCGAGCCGAGGCATCAAACGGTATTCATTGATACCATGTGGAAAATTGGGCAGGCGATCAGGCATAGCCAGTACATAGAAATGGAGTATGTCAGGATCAAGGACAAAAGCAGAGTAAAAAGGAAAGTCCAGCCTGTGGCGATTATGTTTTCGGAGTATTATTTTTACCTGACTGCCTTTATAGAGGATGAGGCGGTAAGGAAAGATTTTGACGTAATAAATGATTCTTTTCCGACTATCTACCGGATAGACAGGATAAAAAAGCTGAGGGTGCTGGATGAACGGTTCCATATCCCCTATACCGACCGCTTTGAGGAAGGGGAGTTTCGGAAACGGATTCAGTTCATGCTCGGCGGGAAGCTGCAGAAAGTGAGATTTGTTTATTCCGGCATTGACATAGATGCCATATTGGACAGGCTTCCGACTGCAAAGATATTGTCGGAAGAAGATGGGAAGTATGTGGTGGAAGCCGAAGTGTTTGGTAAGGGGATTGATATGTGGCTGAGGAGCCAAGGGGAAGATGTGAAAAGATGTTAGTTTTTTTGGAGGTAGATTATGAAACGAAATACATTAAGGGTTGTATGTAATCCGACAGTAAATCATATCGCATATTATTTTAAAAATGAATTTGGGGAGTGGAATACGCTTTCCAGTAGTTCACCGCTCTCGCGACAGTATTATACATCTACATCTCTAAAAGACAGGGCTAATGAAATCGTATTGAAGATAGATGAAATATACAACAGAAAAAATAAGGGATTAGATATAATATTCGAGGGAGATGATGCCAATTATCATTTGTTTGAACATGCGATATCTGAGAATTTACAGTGCCGAAACGTTACCTGTCATCTCAACGATACAAGGGTGATAGTAGTAGGCAAGAGTGGTATAGGGAAAACAATTTTGATTGAAGAGATGGAGAAACTTCAAAGAATTGAATACAAAAAAATTAAAAAAGACGGGTACATCTTATATCGGAGTGATAATAATACAGAATGGTATGAAATCAAAGGAATAGACTTAGGATTGGAAAATGTGAAAAGGGCGTATGATACGATTACGAAATTGGCAGAGAATAAAACCGTCATGATAGTTTACTGCATTGAGGCGACAAACCGACGAATTGAAAAAGTCGAAAAGGAATTTATTTTAAGGCTGGTCAATTCCTTCCCAGAGATGGCAGGTACTATTGTGATAACAAATTGTACAAACAAAAAAGGGCTTCGCAATTTTGTTGATGAGATAGAGAAAATGACAGAGCACATAAAAGTTATTCCCACACTTGCCAGAGAATTTGTGACGGGTATTGAAGATGAAAAGACGGAAAAAAATCTTGTTATACGACCGTTTGGCCTTGAGGATTTGGCAGAATACATTTTTGAGAGACGGTAAAATGAGGAAAGTTCGCATTGTTATAATGGGAAAAACGGGTGTCGGGAAAAGCACCATCATAAATGCAGTTTTAGGCGAAGAAATAGCAAAAACAGGTTATGGAGGAGCCATAACGCATGAGAATAAGGTGTATTCATGTAAAAGGCTGGTTGCAACATCATCGGATGGTAATGGTTTATATGGTAAATCTAACTGTGCAATATCCTTATATGATACCGTTGGCTTGGAGATAGATGAATGCATTACAAATGAAACATTACGAAAAATTAGATTACACATTGAAGAAGCAAAAAGGCATTCCAATGGTGAGGATGTAAATATTGTCTGGTTCTGCATCAATGAGAGAGCTAATCGCTTTGAAGATTTTGAGGTTAATTTGATAAAAAAGCTATCAATTGAGTACGAAATTCCTTTTGTAATAGTGCTTACACAATGTATCTCAAAAAGGTCGGGAAAGATGGAACTGGATATAAAATCCAAAATGCCAGAGATTCCAATTTGCAGGATTATGGCTGAAGATTATATGTTTGATGATGATATTACAATACGAGCATTTGGATTGGATGAGTTGTTAGAATCGAGCATTTGTGATTATTATCAGTACAAGATACGAGTAATAGAATCAAAGATTGATGAGCTTGTGGAAAGTTCTAATAGAGAGATTACGAGAATCGAGCAAGAAGGAAAAGAGTGCATAGCCGACTTTTCACATCAGGTAGAAAAAATAGGAAAACTGCCGTTGGGATGCATTCCTATCGTTCATGGAAAATGTGTGAAAATGATATCAGAACTAAATGATATAGGTGGCTTGTCAAACGACCATAGCTTTGCCGAAGAATTGTTTACTAATGTTTTTTTGGGAGTGATAGTTACACCATTTATGGCTGTTCCTTTTTTGAGTTCATTAGCAGCATCGGCATACATAGAGACTGCAGGCGAAGGATATCTGAAAGCAATGATAGATGTAATAAATATCTCTGCAGAGGCAGAACTGGCAGATAATAATTTGATGAAAAAGAGGATGAAGGAGCAACTGGAAAAAGCAAAAAAATGAGGAGGAACGAAAATGGAAAGCCAATTAGGTGAATTAAAGACTGCTAATATCATGGTCGCAGGCAAAACAGGAACCGGAAAGAGCACACTTTTAAATGCTGTTTTTGGTGAGGAGGTGGCCGCAACAGGCATGGGAAAACCTGTTACCGAACATATTAGCGAATATAAAAATGAGGATATGCCTATACACATTTGGGATACGGTGGGGTTGGAGCTGGATTCAGAAAAAACAAAGAAGGCTATTGAAGAAATAAAACGGACGATTGCCACGAAATCGGAGTCTGGTGGAGTGTTGGATCAAATTCATGCAATTTGGTATTGTATAAATTCTGGAAGCAGCCGCTATGAGGGAAAGGAACTTGAATTTATAAAAGAATTATACTCCATAGAGGTACCGTTTACTATTGTACTGACTCAGTGCTATGGCTCAAAGAAAAAAATTGAGGCATTTGAAGAAACCATAAATAAAATAAATCTTGAAATGGGATTAAAAGGTATCTCAATAATCAAGGTTTTGGCACAGGAATTTGAGTTTGAAATAGAAGATCCGGTAACAGACGAACTTCGTCTGATTAAAAAAGCATCGTTTGGATTGGATGATTTGGTTGGCCATACGATGGATCAATTGCCCAATTATATCAAGAGCGGATTTATTGCTGCACAAAAGGTAAGTAAATCATTGAAGCATGTCGAATGCGAAAGACTTATATGGGAATATGTTAAGAGAGTTGAAAATAATTATTGGGGCAAGTTGAAAATTGTAAATTTGGACTATATTCCGATAATAAATTTTCTTAGTACAGACGCTCATATAAGAGAATTATTTAGGGATATTTCTAAGATATACAATACAGAAATACCTGAAGCTGGGTTAGATGAAATCATGAAGGAATTAGGAGGATTAAGTCCAAAAAATGCATTTCAGGGTTTGGTAAACCCTATAAACACTAAATTCAATAACAGTGTAGATTTGCTATATAAAGAAAACGCACAGGGAGAGTTTAATAAAGAATTTTCAGATCTTCAAAATAATCAGAGAGTTGCCAGAATGATAGTTATGTATGGATATACTTTTTTGAAATCAATAGAAGAATTTTGGGATAGACTCAGAGACGAAAAAATAAAAGTATTAGAGACGAAAATAAGTGTGTTGGTAGGGATAATTCGTAAAAACTGTAAAAGAATGAATAGTGGAAGCAAGAAGTAGAGGGGGTTAACGATGAACAAGCATTTCAACGTAAAAAACATTTTTATAGCTATTTGCATAGCTTTGGTTATTGTAGTATTAATATTGATTCTAAAGAGCTGTGGAGCAAAATAAGGAGGATATTATGAATAAGTATTTTAATGTGAAGAATATTTGTATTATGGGAAGCGTAATTTTGATTGTAACTTTTCTTTTTTTAATACTCAAAAATGAGAAAGAGTAACCGCATTTTTGGAGGTGAAATATGGGAGTAATAGCTGATGCGAAGCAGTTTCTGGCAAATAAAGCGGTTGATACCGCAAAAAAGACAGCGGATGGAATTGCAGCTTTGTCTGCTTTGAGTCCGCAACAGGTCACGGAAGTTGATAACAGGCGTGACGATTATCTTAAAAAAATGCCAGATATGAATGGTGAAGATGCTAAAAGTGCCATCGAGAAGGATATGGGCGTAATTGGCATTGAGGTTTACCAAGCCTATTTAGAACAATTAGGAATAGTATATACCCCCATTGACACGGTAACAGGTAATTTTGATCCGGATAATAGAATCCGGTACTTTGATATTACCAAGTGGGTGACAGATTCTGAAGAACAGAGCCTTGATAAGCTTGTCAATGTTTATCATGTGTTGAGTGATGAGGACTGTAATATTGCCTTAATTTATAATAGGACAAGGGAAGGTTGCCATGTGACCATTGGCATTGTGAATACAAATGAGAGCCAGTCTGATCCTGCGATGGCTGACAACTTCTATGCCAGAATAATAAGTGCAATAAAAGGGAATTTTCCAGGGGCTGAAATGGAAGGTATAACGCCCAAGGATGAAAATTTTGGAATAGGGATTCCGGGTTCATTAGAGAATGCCTGCCAAATATTGGATAGTGAAGGCAAAGTGAAATCGGTGTCTATCGTTTCTAATATTGCATCTGAAAAGTCTGAGGACTTTATAAGCCAGAGCATGGAAAAATTGCTGGACGGGATAGTTCCGGCAAGTAAATCTGATGAATATACGATTGTTTTGCTTGCAAAGCCAATCAGAAATCAATTAGAGAGCAAAAACAGATTATACAGATTATATACTGATTTGTCTCCTTATGCAAGCTGGCAGACAAATTATACTTACGCTCAGTCAGATGGAATTACGTCGTCTTCAAATCTTGCTTTTCATTTGGGTGCTGGTGTTGGTGGAGGTGTACATTCCACTGTTAATCCTTCCGAGACAAATTCTAAGGGAACGGGTACAAGCCATGTGCTTGTGGCTGAAGCAGCGGAAGCCACAGGAAATAAAATGGGTTTTAATGCATCAGTAAATTTTGGTGTCTCTTTTGCAAGGTCGTCAAATGTCACTGTACAGATTGGAATGAATGAGGGAATATCACAATCTTATACAAATTACGGAGTAAAGCATACTTTAGAAATAATTGAGTCTCAATTGAAACGCTTTGAGGAAAGCTCAGCACTTGGCATGTGGGAATTTGCAGCTTACGTGGTTTCAGATAATCCGGTTATTGCAAATAACGCTGCACATATGTATCTGGCTCTTACACAAGGTGAGGAATCATACTTGACTAAGGCGGCAGTAAATTTTTGGGATGGCGATATAAATCCAAAAGAAGCAAAGGTAATATTAAATAGTATAAAAAATTTACAACATCCGGTGTTTGGATTAAAAACATCGGTTGATGGTGAGTGGCTGATGTATCCAACATTAGTTACACCCACAACTCCATTGTCTGGAATGGAATTAGCGAAAGCCTTGAATTTTCCAAGAAAATCAGTGCGTGGACTATCTGTGATTGAAACAGCAGCTTTTGGAAGAAATATATCATCTTATGACGAATCGAATCGGGATATCAAAGTAGGAGAGATATATCATATGCACACGCCGGAAAGACAGTCCGAGGTAGCGTTAAATAAGGACAGCCTTACGGCGCACACGTTTATAACTGGCTCCACTGGAACAGGGAAATCCAATACAATATACCAGTTGTTGGACAAGCTACAAAAACAGGACTGTAAATATATGGTCATTGAGCCGGCAAAAGGAGAATACAAGGATGTATTTGGTGGATATACAGATGTGACGGTATATGGGACGAATCCCATGAAGACAGGGAAACTCTTACAGATAAACCCGTTTTCGTTTCCGGAGGAAATTCATGTATTGGAACACATAGACAGACTGGTAGAGATTCTTAACGCTTGTTGGCCTATGTATGCCGCTATGCCTGCGGTACTGAAGGATGCTATTGAAAAATCTTATGAAAAATATGGATGGAATCTGCGGACATCAATGTGTGTACAGAGAGTGTTTCCAAACTTTGCGGATTTGCTGGATGAACTGCCTAATATTTTGAAGAGTTCTCTCTTTTCCGACGATACGAAGGGTGATTATGCTGGCGCTTTGGTTACGAGGGTAAAGTCCATGACGAACGGCATCAACGGACTGGTACTTTGCCCGGAATGCGAGACAACAGATGAAGAATTATTTGAGAACAACGTTATTGTTGATATAAGCCGTGTCGGATCGACTGAAACAAAGTCGTTGTATATGGGGATTCTTGTTATGAGGCTGCAGGAACATAGAATGCAGCAGGCAAGCCAGGGCAAGACATCAAACCAGGGTTTAAGGCATGTTACGGTTTTGGAAGAGGCACACAACCTTCTGCGGAAAACGTCAGTTTCACAGTCACAGGAAGGGGCGAACCTTCAAGGTAAGTCGGTGGAGATGATAACAAATGCAATAGCAGAGATGCGTACATATGGAGAGGGCTTCATTATTGCAGACCAGGCACCGGGCATGTTGGACGAGGCTGTCATCAGGAATACAAATACAAAAATTATTCTTCGTTTGCCGGATGGAGATGATCGGGAATTGGTAGGTAAAGCGGTTGCATTATCTGATAATCAGATTCAGGAAATCGCCAAATTGCCAAAGGGTGTAGCAGTGGTTTACCAGAATGACTGGGTGGAGGCAGTGTTGTGCCAGTTTGAAAAATTTCCGAAAGAAAAACAGAAAGCATATTCGTTTGTGGCTGATTCTTTAAAAAAAGGAGGAAAAGACAACGTTTCAAAAAATTTCTTTGAGCTCTTTTTTGAGAGGAAAAAGCTCTCTGATTTTGAGGCACTGGAATGCGAGGCCATGAAAAAATGGGTAAATGGACTGAAAGTAAATTCATATACAAAACGGTATCTATATGACTGCTTGGATGGAAAGCAACTGGAATACGATGTTCAGACAGATGTTATGTATAATTTGTTTGAGGGTAAGTCCATAGCAAAAAAATTGGAAAATACATTTGATGAAGAGGCTGCTATAGATGCAGCAGAAAAAATGATACATGCAAGGTTTGATTTACAGGATCATGAATTATCAAGGATAATTTGCAGATATATAGTTGACAGCATATGTAAACAATTAGAGACAGGAAGGCTGGTAGATCGGTTTAAGGATTATAACTGGAGGAGGATAAGATGAGAGGTTTTAAAGATGCACCAACCACAGAGAAAACTGAGAACCGGGAAATAAGAGAGGAGTCAGAATCAGACAGATTGCCCAAAGAAGTGGGGGAGAGATCGGAATCAGATAAACTTCCGAATGAGGTAGGGAAGAAAAATGGTAAAAAAGATGTTGCAGACAAAAACAAGAATGACGTTTCCAGTGTCAAGGAAATGAAAGATATTCCAGAAAAAATGCATCCACCCATAGTGATTAAGTTAAAGTGTCAGGAAGGGATGTCCCGTGCAGAATTTATACGGCAGGCGAAGGCGCAGGAAAGAGGCCTAAACAGCCAGTCTGTGGCAGAAAATATGAGAAACCGTGCGGCTTACCAAGAACGCAAAGAAATGAGTGAGACAGGAAATGGCAGGGCATTAGAGGGAGCGGAGGTACAGAAAAGGGCGAGGGAGAAAGCTCTTCAAAGCCGCATAGCATCGAATGTGGAAAAGAAGCAAATGAGTTATAAAGATGCTAAAAATGAAGCGGAATCATGGTTAAAGACGCAAGCAGCATTGCATAATCCGGACCAAATTGCAGGGGGTAATCCGAAAAAAGTTTCAAGGATGGGAGATGCAAGAGTAAATTCATCAATAGGTTCCCAGTGGAGAGTCCGCGTGCAGCAATTGGATAAAGAAGTAAAACAGTATGCAGAGGGACGCTCCGAAGAAGAGTTGCTACGAACAAAAATGAATGTAAAATTGGAGGTGGAATAGGATGCAGAAAAATCATGAATCAATAGAAAATTTTATAAATGAACGAAAGCCTGTAATGAATGGTTATATCAGACCGATTTCTGCAGAGGATACGGATAAATATGAAACAGTTTTGTCTGATTGTGATATTTGGCAGGGTGAAACACCATTTGCAGTAACAGTATTTGGAGATATAATTGCTTATGATGATGAAGGATATGTTATATTATTACGGTTAGTAGATGGGACAAGTTCTGTTATTTGTGCCGAATCTGAATTGTTTTTTTCCTTGCTGAGTGATCCGGATTTTCAAAAAGATTATTTTGATATAGAATCATATGAGTATGCCAAAGATAATGTAGGGGTATTAGAACAAGATGAGAGTTATACTTATGAACCTATTCCCGCCCTCGGAGGCAATAAGAGAAAGGAGTCATTGTCAAAAGGAAAGACTTATGAGTACATGAGCATCCTTGTATCATTTATATAGACATTGATTGAAGTCGAGAGTTATTTGGGATATACCCATATAAGGATATAAATTTATTATGCTCATCATATGGACATATACGGATGGTCATTAACAAATCGTAGTCATGCGAGCATAATTAAAAAAGTTCTACGAATTTTTAACATGATTCGTAGAACTTTTTTGTTATTCTTATTAAAGCCTATCTGAAGAATATTTCTGTCATAGACAGTTAATGTCGTTCCCCATGATTATAATGTATATCAAAGAATTATGTATTCACTTCCCGTTCAGTCTGAAAAAGGAGAGGGAGTTTTCTGCTGGATTCCGTTTTACGATGACATATTATTTCTCTGAATAAACCCATGTGGGAGATCGGAGGGAATGATATGTGGGAAGCTGTTACTTGCAAGAATTTGCAAGACTGTTAGTAACAATGAAGCATGATTAAAAACAACAGAAACGGAGGATAAAAAATGTTTTGTACAAATTGCGGAAAAGAATTTCCTGACACCGAAAAACAATGCCCTTATTGCGGCACGGAAAAGATGGATCTTGAGAGCCTGGAAAATGAAAGTTGGCAGAATAAGACTGGTGAAAACGGAAAAATTGGAACTGATGGACCGAAAACATGGAAGGATAAATTGACTGAACATATTGGAACGGTCTGTGCTGTTTTCATTGTCATAGGGCTGTGCATCGGAGCAAAGAATTGGATACAGGATCACTACGGACAGCACAAACTATATACGGATATGTATGATTCTGCCGTAGAAGAGGTGGAAGAAATATTTGATGGGGCGTCCAATCTGAAAATTGGGGATTACGACAAGGATAATGTTGTATTCCAGGAGTTTGATTATTATGATTTCGGATATGGAAGGCTGCGTTATGCCAGATATGCAGTTTCGGTGCCTACGGAGTGGGATGCTGTTTATGAGCATATGAACGAGAAGGTAACAATCCAAGTATTCTATTATACGAGTGACCAGAATGTCAGTGATGGTGTTGATACATCCGTGCCGGATCATATCCATAGGGAGGATGTTTCACAGGAATTTGATGACATGATTGACGGGCTTAGAAAATTTGGAAGTTTTGATGATTGAGCTAAAAGCATGGAAGGAGTGAAAATGTATGTTTTGTGCGAAGTGCGGTCTGAAATTACCGGATAACATAAAATTCTGCCCCAAATGCGGCAACAGGATTTTGAAAAATGGAACAGATGGCGAGGAGTTACATAATGCTGCGGAAGTTATGGGGGAACAGCATCAGCCAGAGCCGGAACAGCAAGCAACTGGAGGAAAAAGCAAAAAGTCATCAGGAGGAAAAAAGAAGATAATCCTGGGTTTGCTGTGTACCGTGTGTTGCATTGCGGTCTTGATGCTCATTATAAGGAATGAATCAAAAATTGATGAGCTATTCAAAGACAAAGAGCAGGAGAGGGTGGAAACTGCAGAAACCGAAAGTGATACAAGCGTCCTGCATCATTATGATGACACATATAATGCAAGAAACATGGTGGATAGGGCAGGAGTCCTCTCAGTTTCAGATGAAAAAGAATTGTCGGAATATATGGAGAAAATTAAGAATGTTCAAAATTGTGAATTGGTTGCAGTCATTATCCCACAAGATGAACTGAATGGAAACACCATAGATGAATATATAGAGGCGTACTATCTGCAAAATGACATTGGTGTGGAAACTGATAATTCAGGAGTGTTGTTACTTGCCACATTAGATGATGAGGGGCATGGGGATGCGCGTGTTTACACTTGTGGTAAAGCAACGGGAGAAATAACGGACGAGCACCTTGAAAATCTTTTCTGGAATGAAATGATATCGCACATGAAAAACAGGGAATATAAAGCGGCAGTGAATCATTTTGCTGACATATGCAGTGGATTGATTGGAATCAACATGGAATCTGACTAAGGCTGGAAAAGAACTCTACGAATTTTCAAAATGATTCGTAGAGTTCTCTTTTTTTCAATTTGTCTGCTTTTTTGCGTAATCAGACAGCGCTTTCCTGCTGATCCGCCATATCTTGCCTCCAACCCTGACGGCAGGAATTTCGCCGCTGTTTAAGAGCGAATACATAAGGGTTTTCCCTATGCCGAGTGCGTCCATTGCCTCTTTTGCCGTCATAAAATCGGAATATTCTTTAAACATATGTTTTTTCTCCTTTCTTTTCATGATGGGATTTTACTGAATTTTACTGGATTTATTGTGTTGTTTGTGGCTTATAAACAGATATATTATTTTAATGAAAGGCATCCAGACTGCGTAAATTGCGGGGTATGGGTGCCTTTTTTCATAGTTGGCAGCAGGGAAAATGGTTCCCGGAAAAACCACATTATTATAAAAAAGGAGGTAGGAATGCACATGAAAAGAGTTTTTGTAAAGGCGCTGTCAATCGCCAAATGCGTGCTGAATGCAGCCCTCGCGTTCGCCCTTATGCTGAGTTTATAGGGGGATTGGAGGTGAGGAAGAAGCGGGATGAAGGATTATGGTTATGGCTATGATTCTGAAATGGATTATGACAGCACATATGAGGAAGAAATGGGACAGGAAGGGAAACGCCCCATGCTGGATCATGTGATTTCATTATTGAAAGCGCTCATAGGCATTTTGGACATCATCAGCGACAGTATCGGAAAACGGGAATAAGGACAAAAAACGAGAATCAGAAAGGAGAATTACAATGGCAGCATTCGTAGAATCAATGTTCAGTGTCAGGGAAAAACCGTGGCACGGTCTGGGGACTATCGTAAAGGAGGCACCGGACTCAAGGGAGGCTTTAAGGCTTGCAGGGCTTGACTGGGAGGTTGTCCAGTCGCCGATCTTTACCACGCATGGAAAAGTAGAAGGCTTTAAGGCAAACGTAAGGAGTAGCGACAGGCAGGTGCTCGGGGTTGTCACAGACCGTTACAAGGTCGTGCAGAATACGGAGGCGTTTGCTTTCACGGATTCGCTTCTGGGGGAAGGCGTGCAGTATGAAACTGCCGGCTCCCTGATGGGCGGAAGGAAGGTATGGCTTCTGGCAAGGCTTCCGAGGGAGTTTATCATTGCAGGGGAGAGGATTTCGCCGTATCTGGTATTCAGCAATACCCATGACGGTTCGGGCGCGGTCCGTGTGGCAGTAACGCCGATCCGGGTATGCTGCAACAACACTTTGAACCTGGCCCTTGCCACGGCGCAGAGAAGTTTCTCTATGATCCATACCGGGGACATCCGAGGGAAAATCCATGAGGCGAAGCAGACGCTTTTCATGGCGGATCAGTACATGGAAGACCTCGGGCGTGAGTTTGAGAGGCTGAGGAAGCAGAAGCTTTCAGACCAGCAGGTAAGGGAATATATTGATCTGCTTCTTCCGATTGAGAAAGGGGCAAGCCATGTCACGGTTAAAAATGTCAGGAAGCTGAGGAATGATATGGCTATGCGATATTTCGATGCGCCGGATTTGAAAAATTTAGGCGGCAATGCATATCGTTTTATCAATGCGGCGTCGGATTTTGCAACCCATGCAGAGCCGATCCGGAGGACGAAGAATTACCAGGAAAATCTCTTTATGAAGACTTATGAGGGGAATCCGGTCATCGACAAGGCATACCAGCTTGTGGCGGCGTAATCCAGTGCCGCTATTATACGGGGCAGATGGCATAATGTATCAAGCAGCGGTTTTAGGACCGCATGACAGGCATTGTGGCGCATCTGCCCTTTTTACTATTTTGAAGGAGGCGTTATCGGAATGAAAATCGTAGTTAAAACAGCAGATCTCAGCAGGGAGGAATGGCTGAAATACCGCACAAAAGGCATTGGTGGCTCGGATGTATCCATTATCGCCGGAATCAATCCGTTTAAATCGGTACACCAGCTCTGGCTTGAGAAGACCGGGCAGATGGAACCGGAACAGACGGACAGCGACTATGCGCATTTTGGCACTTTGCTGGAGCCGATTGTCCGCAAGGAATTTACGGCGAGGACAGGCATCAAGGTTCGCCAGAAGCACATGCTTTTACAGTCTGAGGAATATCCGTTCATGTTTGCGGATTTGGACGGCGTGATCAATGAAAATGGCGGAATGGCTATTTTTGAAGCAAAGACGGCTTCCGCATATAAGCAGGAAGTCTGGGAGGAAGGCGTGCCGGCACCGTATATCTTACAGGTGCAGCATTACATGGCGGTCACGGGCGCGAAATGTACTTATATCGCAGCGCTGGTCGGCGGCAACCACTTTTTCTATCATGTAGTGGAGCGCGACGAGGAAATGCTGGGGAAGATTATCACTATGGAAAAGTATTTCTGGGAAACCCATGTTTTGGGCGGTGTGGAGCCTGTGCCTGACGGTTCGGATGCGACCACGGATTATTTCAACAGCAGGTTCAGCCATTCCAACGGCATGACGATTGAACTGCCGGAGGAAGCCCTTTCCGTCTGCGTTGAATATGACAGGCTTTCAGAAGAACTGAAGAAGGTTGAGGCGGCGAAAAATGCGGCGGCAAACCAGCTCAAAAGCTATCTGAAGGAAGCAGAAGCCGGGACTGTCGGCGACAGGATTGTGACATGGAAAGAAATCAGCAAGAGCACGGTGGATACCAAACGGCTGAGAAGCGAGAAACCGGATATTTATAACAGTTTTTTGAAGGACAGCAGCTACAGAAGGCTGTCCGTTGCGTAGGGGGTACTGCGGTATGAACAAGATCATTTTAATGGGTCGGCTTACGAGGGATCCGGAGATCAGGTACTCCCAGGGCAGTAACCCAATGGCTATCGCGCGGTACACCCTGGCAGTTGATAAGAAGAAAAAACGTGATGACGGCGTTACTGCAGATTTCTTCCGTATTGTTGCATTTGACAGGCTTGCCGAATTTGCGGAGAGCTATCTGCATAAGGGAACAAAGATACTTTTATCCGGCCATGTGCAGACCGGGACATATGAAAAGGACGGTGTCAAAATGCCGTTCTTCGAGGTTGTTGCCGGGGAACAGGAATTTGCGGAGAGCAAGGGCGCAGGCAGCAGTAATGACAGGAACGGCAGGGACAGCATGGATTCTGACGGGTTTATGGATATTCCAGATGACATGGAAGAGCTGCCGTTCTATTGACAGGAGGGAATTATAAGGATGAATGATGACGGGTTTGGAGTGGTGGAAATTATTTCCGCGGGCAATGAGGAAAATAGCCATGCTTGCATGGATATTTGACGAATGCCGCGAGGGTCAAATGCTTCGCAGCTTTGCTGTGCATAGTAAATTTTATATGCTGTTAGTTTGCTGCGGGGCATTTGACATTAGCACTGGCTGTAATGATTGTTCTGGTAATGATATTTGGTGATGATATTTCCTGTTTCATTACAGACGTGATTATGCGGCTATCATAAGGAGGAATGGCATGGCAGAAAACAAAAGGGTTAAAAGAGCCCAGGACAGGGTTTTGAACGAAACCTGTATGGAATATGTAACGGATGTGGTATCGACGCCCGATTTCGTGGAAGTGCATGGAAGGGCCGGCGGTGATGATCTCTGTTTTCGCGTTTATGAAAACGGGGAAATTTATGAGAGGTAAAGGAGAAAAGGACTATGGAGCAGAATAAAATCCGTCTGCTTCGCTCCGATGAAATTGAGTGCAGGATAGGGACAATCTCAGAAAAGGGACTGTCCCTCCTGCTTTATAAGGATGCGAGGGCAGATATGAAAATCCTTGACGAGGTATTCGGACCTATGGGCTGGAAAAGGCAGCATGTTTTGATCGGCGGGAACCTGTACTGTATCGTCAGCATATGGGATGAAGAAAAAAAGCAGTGGATTGAAAAGATGGATGTCGGCACGGAAAGCTATACGGAGAAAGAAAAAGGGCAGGCTTCCGACAGCTTCAAGAGGGCCTGTGTTTCCGTCGGGATTGGAAGGGAGCTTTATACAGCGCCCTTCATTTGGGTGTCTGCGTCAAAGGCAAACATCCAGAGCAAAGGCGAAGGGAGTAACAGGAAGTATTACACCTATGATAAGTTTACTGTCCAAAGCATTTCCTATAACGAAAATCGGGAGATAATCGGGCTCGCCATCATCAGCCAGGATGGCAGCATGGTTTATTCGCTTGCAGACAGGGGCAGCGGCGCACAGAAGACGAAGGCGCAGCAGGGGGCAGCGGATAAGCCCAGGACAACAGGGAAAGCGAAGGGGGCAGGAAAGGCAAAGGAAACGGAGAACGCCCATGCCGAGGCAATCAACAAGGAACTGGCAAGGACAGGCGTTGCTTTGGATGCCGTCTTGGAGCGTTACGGCGTGTCCAGCATTGCGGAGATGTCCGAAGCAACATATAAAAATGCGATTAACAGCCTGAAAAAGACAAAATCGGCGGCGTAAAAAAGAGAACAGGAGGAAACAGGATATGACAATTTATGAATTTCGGGAGGAACTGATAAAAGGATTACAGGGGAGGATGCCTGATACAGTCATTTCACCAAAGGATATAAAGAAGAACAACGGAGTAGTATTTTCCGGCATCATTATCCGGGATAACAGCAGCAACGTGGCGCCGTGTATCTGCACGGAGGGCTTATATTATGACTATCAGGACGGGCATAAGGACATGGACGGCATCATTGATTCGGTTCTGGAACTGTATGGGAAGATAAAGCCGAAGGGGAGTTTTCATGTTTCGGAGATTTTGGATTATTCCAAAGCTCGTCCAAACCTGAGCGGCAGGCTGGTCAATACGGAAAAGAACGGAGAGCTTTTGACGGAAGTGCCGCACAGGAATTTCTTTGACCTTTCCCTGACTTATTTTGTGGATGTCACGCGTGACGGTGATGAGGGGTGCGCAAGCATCCAGGTGACAAATGCGCATATGGAATATTGGGATGTGACGGAAGATGACTTATACAGGCAGTTCCGAGAAAGCATGGAACAGAATGACAGGAGCAGGATTCAGCCTGTTATGGATGCGCTGGCAGAAGTGGCGAATTGCTCGCCGGAGGAGGTAAGCGCTGCGTTTGGCAGTATGGACATAGCGCCGATGTATATGCTTTCCAATGCCCGCAAGCTGAACGGGGCTGTGGAGATACTCAATAAAAAAGCTATGGAAAAAGCAGCGGAAACTATCGGGGATGATTTCTACATCCTGCCATCGTCTATACATGAGACAATGCTTGTACCTGTCAGGGGAAATGAGGATGGGGCGTCTAAACTTACGGAGATGGTATCCTGCATAAACTGCTCGGAGGTGTCGGATACAGAGGTTCTTTCCAACCATGTGTACCGCTACTGCAGGCAGAGCAGGCGGATTGAGCTTGCGGCATGAGGAGGTGGCGGTGTATGAGGCGCGGCGATATGCCGGACAGGGAAATAGAACTTATGAAACGCATTGAAACGGAGCATACGATATTCAAGTACCGTATGCTTGCTTCCACTGCTGCAGAGGTATATGAAAACTGCAACGTGATCCGTTTTTACGAGTGCATCTATGAATTTTTCCAGTATGCGGAAGATATTGAAAAGGAATATACCAATGCATGTCTTCGGTATGAAAATGTCATTGGAACTCTATATCAGCTTTACATGAAATATGAGTACCTCAGATACAGCAGATGGGAGGATATTGAGGAAATGCTCAGTGCGCTGGTAGAAGAACAAAAAAAGTATGCGGAAACTGCAGATTGAGGGAAAGGAAACCGGGTGATAGGATGGGATGTTTAAAAGAAATTATTGATAATGAGTTTTCAGCCGCTGTGATTGGTGTGCTGAATTTTAAACTTGACAGTGTAAGTACGTTGGTAGCCGAGCATATGGATGCAAAGACTTATGAAGAGATTGATAGAGAAATATCAAATCTCCTTGTGGAAATATCAAAAGAGTTTTTCACGCAGGGTTTTCTCCGCGGTGTGGCTGCAGCGAAAGGCGGTGCGGTATAGGTATATAACAGCATGGACTTTTGAATATAAGATATGACCATGCCAACCCCCTTGATTTTCCGCAACCGTTAAAATCGTATCAAAACTTAAAAGTTTTGACCAATATATCCTCGAAAGATAACGGATATGGTTCTTTCGGGGATGTTTTTTCAGGGGATGCAAAGCAATGAAAACAGATTATATGGAAGAAGGTGGAACATGAAATATGGATATGCGAGAGTGAGCACTAAAGGGCAGGCTAAGGACGGGAACAGCTTGGAACATCAGGAACGTGCTTTGAGGGATGCCGGGGCAGAAATGATATACATGGATGCCTTTACCGGGACAAAATCTCACCGTCCGGAACTGGATAAGCTGTTAAAAGACATCCAGGGCGGTGATATGTTGATTGTTACGAAATTAGACCGTATCGCCAGAAGTACCATGCAGGGTATCGAACTGATTGAGGCTTTGGTAGGCAAGGGAGTGATTATCCATGTGCTGAATATCGGCATGATGGACCATTCACCGACCGGGAAGCTGATCCGGAATATTTTTCTTGCCTTTGCTGAGTTTGAGAGGGACATGATTGTGGAGCGCACGCAGGAGGGTAAAAGTATAGCGAAACAGAATCCTGATTTTCGGGAGGGAAGACCGAAAAAATATTCCAAAGCACAGATGAGCCATGCGTTGGAATTGTTGGATTCCTATTCTTATAGGAAAGTTTCTGAAATGACCGGAATCTCTGTAAGCAGCCTGCAGAGGGCGAAACGCAGGATGAAAATAAGGAAGGGATAGGTAAATTTGATGGGAAGAATATTACAGGCATTTGCGGAAGAAGGGCTTATCGTAGAGCCGTCAAAGGAACAGAGGACGCCGGAGCATCAGAAAGCGTGTGAGTATTCTGCCAAACTGGTTGACAGCTTTGAGGAACACCTGAATGCAGGGGAAAAAGAAGAATTTGAAAAAGTTTTGGATGCCATTGCCGAGGAGCAGAGGCATTGTCTGATGGGAAGGTTTGCAAGAGGATATTCTCTTGGAGTGTTGATGATGCTGGAAGTCATGGAGTATAAGGATAGCTTTCTGATTGAAAGGTGATTAAGTTCCGGGGATTAGTCATCAAATAAGCATAGGGAGCGATTAAAAAACGCTCCCTGATAAGATTGTTTTATTTTCTGCTATTTTTTTGAACTTCCCATATTTGGAAGATATAGGGATAATCCAATATATTTCCGGATGTTTGGAACCACTGAAAGTAAAAAAGAAATGCCCTGCAAAGGAGCAGGGCATTACAAATATTTTAATCCCGACCACTTATAAGCCGCATATCGGGAAACGGACAATATTTTGAGGTATCGCTACCTGGTGATGGTATTGTACGTGCTGTCGGAAAATATGTCAATACGGTTGTGTTAGATGGATTACCGGAAACATTTCTTGATTTTCCTGAGAGTTTTCCGGTCAATAGCTGCGGATAATCTAAATCCAGTTGATTTTGTCATATTATTTTACCTTTCCTTTCTTTGCTGCAGATTTGCAGTTTTGTTTTTTTAGTTCATTTTTAATGTAAGTGTCTACTTCTTCTTTTGGAATCAGCCAGTGCTTTCCGGCTTTAAATGCTTTTAGTTTTTCCTCATGTATCAGGGAAAGTGCTGTATTCCTTCCGATACCGAGGTAATCGCAAAATTCCTTCATGGTGTATAAATTGTTGTTATCCATGCAAATCCTCCTTCTTACTTTCATGTTTGGATGCTAGTAAATTTTTAAATTTACTGGAACTATCCGTTAAATTTATAGGTGTATTGCAGTAATTATCTTATCTGTTTATTGGAATTAAATTTTTAATGGATAAGCACGGGAACATAGATATTATAAAAGCCGGGTGTGATTACAAGATTTGCGTTGATAAGGTATGATAAGGAAATGCTTATTATTTGGAAATTGGAATAGGCTAAAGAAAAAATATGTATGACATTTGAAAATGATTCTGTGTGGGGGATGAAAGTCTGGATGAACACAGAATATAAATATACGTTCCCTGTATATATAATACATGATTTACATTATGACATCAGAATGAATATTTTCAAAAGTTCATCTTTTAATTATTAAGGACTTATATCAGAGATACACCACTTTACAAGTTTTTGAACAAAAAATGCCGTATGAGACACTTTGGTGTATAATAAGTTTGCATATCAAATTATACGAAAGAAGTGATCTCATACGACAAACTTATTATACAACGATAAATACATAATTGGTAGGCTTTATAAATATTTTTCCGTATATTTTACCACATTCCCGGCCCCAACTGCTGAAACATTGTTCCTGCTCGTGCTTTCCATGCTGGCTATGGAATCCGCAGATTCCATCCGCTCCCTGTACAAGCATTTTTTGTCCGGCATAACGCTGAAGTCCCTGAATGCATTTTATTATGCCTGTTCTTATGCTAAGGCCGACTACGCTGTTTTTATGAATGTCACAGCCAGGCTTGCACTTCGGCTGGTTCCTGACTTTCTGGAAACGCAGCCGATATTCCTCTGCATAGATGACACCATGGTTCCAAAATTCGGAACAAAGTTCGAGGATGTGTCAAAACTTTTTGACCATGCAGCTCATAACGGATCTAATTACCTGAACGGGCACTGCTTTGTCAGCATCATGCTCTGCGTTCCCGTCTGGAACAGACAGAAAATCTCTTATCTCGCCGTCCCGCTTGGATACCGCATGTGGCAGAAGAAAGAGTCAAAACTGGAGCTTGCCGCCTCCATGGTGCGCAGGGTGATGCCCGAATTCAGCCGGAAGCAGAATGTCATTATCCTTTGCGACAGCTGGTATGTAAAACAAAACCTTGTGTCTGTTTTGGATGAGTACCCAAATCTTGGACTGATTGGCAATGCAAGATCCGATTCCGTCATATATGACCTCGCCCCTTCAAAAACCGGGAAAAGGGGCAGACCAGCAAAACATGGATGTCGTCTGTCCATAGATGCGGATTTGAGCCTTTCAGATAAGAAGATTGGGGACTACTATATAGGCTGCCGCCGCGTCTTGACGAACATCTTCGGGACAAAGGAAGTCATGGCTTATGTGACATCTCCCAGTAAGGAAGGGGGAACCAAGCGTCTATTTTTCAGCACAGTTTTCCCCAGCCAGCTGCAGGTATTCTGCGCATGGCAGGAAAAGGCACCCCTGAACCAAACGGGAAGCGATTGGATGCAGTATATCCCGCTATTCCTTTACTCATTCCGATGGAACATTGAGGTAAGCTATTATGAGCAGAAAACTTTCTGGTCATTCTGCCATTACATGATACGAAGCCGTAAAGGAATTGAAATGCT
>ERZ808024.341-NODE-341-length-23156-cov-8.958750_pt1 | contig 23156 bp, 20 predicted proteins | sample MGYA00380181_ERZ808024 | MGnify/ENA primary metagenome ERZ808024 (study PRJEB31490, sample SAMN06133413) | mouse gut metagenome | isolation source: Z2_1 | host: mice | place: China: Chengdu | collected 2015-05 ...
TTCAATGTCACGTTCTGAAATTTTCTCTTTAAGAAATTTTCAGGGATGTTGTCTATTGTTTAGTTATCAAGGTTCTTCGTTGTTGTTTCTGTCTCACTTGCGACAGCCATATTAGATTATCACATCTTTTTCGGTTTGTCAACAACTTTTTTCTATTTTTTTCGATTTATTTTTTGCTGTCTTTTTCAAAATTCGCTTTCATCTGACAGCCATATTAAATTACCACATTTGACAAATATTGTCAACAGCTTTTTTTAATTTTTTCTTTTTCTTCAAAAATCCTTGTTTTGCCCTGTTCTTCCATCCTCTTTTGTCGAATCAGTCTCAATAGTTCTTTCCCGTCCTCCAATTCATTTTCCGACAAATTCTGCGCCGACGGGCACGGCCGCCTTCTGTGATTCAGCCAGATCACATGCCAGCCAGCCCGACTGGCGCCTTCTACGTCTGATTCATAACTGTCACCTACATACCAGGTATCCTCTGGAGCAAATCCTGTATGCTCTTCTACTGCCCTGAATGCACGGACATCCGGTTTGTGCCATCCAATCTCACCGGTAACAAAGATCCTGTCATCCTCAAACCATTTATTTAACTCTAATATCGCAGCTTTCTTCCTCTGACCATTGCTGTTTCCGTTAGTCAGGACCGCCAGCAAAATCTGTTCGCTTCTACAATAGTCCAAAGTATCCCTCATAAAATCAAACATACGAATCAAACTCTGCTGGCGGCGATACTCCTGTTCAAATCTGTCACTCTCATCCCAGGTCACATTGATTCCCACATCCTGATAAGTCATCTGAATCCTTCTATAGAAAGCCTCATGACTCTTGACAACCCCTTGCCGCTCTTGTTCCAGGATAATATCTGAATATACCCTCGACCTGTCGAAAAGCCCCGCACAGTCCGCCATAGTCCGATCTTTAAAATATTTTTCGTGAGCCCTTCTGAAAGGTTCCATCAAATCATACATGGTATCATCAATATCGAATACAATGTTCATGCACCGCTAAGCCTCCAGATTGTTTTTCAGATAAGTATACCATACGGCAGTCTTAATCCGCAACCTGACTAAAAGCTATTCCGCTATTCTAAGCCGCTCCACAACGCTCTGTCTTTCAAGATTTTTAAAGCAAAGATACGGGATCAGGAATGCCAGCGCGATCAATATCGGCGTACATCCCGCAAGCGGCATCAACGTAAACCGGAAGGTCGCAAAACCATCGGCTATCAAAGCGCGTACGATCACGCCTACGGTCAACGCACTTAAGACATACGAAACAGCCAATGTAATACCCACATAATACAATCCTTCGAAAGTCAGCATTCTTCGAAGCTGCCGTTTCGTCATACCAACGCTTTGAATCATGGCAAATTCCTTTTTTCTGGAAATGATCGCGGTTACCATACTGTTGATATAATTCAGGATCCCCACCAACGCGATCACAACGCTGATCGCATAGCCCATCACGGCGCTGGAACGGGTTTCCGCTTCGTATTGTTCTTCTATAGTTTTCCTGGAGACAACGTTCATTCCTTCCGCTGATTCCTGCTGGTATGCCTGCAGCAGCCTTGACGCCTGCTCTATATGACTGTCGTCCACATTAAAATAATATTTCCTCAGATTACTTCCCGGCCACAGCTCTGTAAACGCCTCTGCATGCAGAATCAATGGAATATCAAATACCGGTCTTGATCCCTCTACCATCGGACTCAGCGGATTCAGCACCGCCATAACCGTGAACTGGCGATTCCCTATCTGAACCTTCTCCCCGACGGAATACGTCGGAAGAATCTCTTCCGCCTCCTCCATAGCTGGCCCGATCGCAAGGACATAGTCGCCGCTTTCAAATTCCCCGGCGTCATACTTTCCCGCCAGAATATAATTATTATCTGACGCCGCTTCAAGGATCAGTCCGTCCGCCCCATAGACCGTATGAACTGCTTCCCCGCCATTTACCACATCATCAAAGCATTCCTTCCACTTCGGAAACGTCGGATCATAAGAAGCGTATTCCTCCAACGCTTCTTCTGTGTAAAATGTCCGGTAATTCTCACGCGCCTTGGCGCTTAACGGCATGCTTACTTCCTGTGAATACAGCCGTCCCGTTCCTTCTATCCCTTCAAGTCCTGAGATATCAGCAATCAAGCCTTCACTGATCGTCCGGCTGCTCGGATCATAGCCTTCTGCACGTTGATTTGCCGCATCATCGATCTGGAAATCCGCCGCTGACAGGTCTATCAGATATTTTTCCATATCAAAGCTTGCATTTTTCGCATAGAAGAAGCTCATCAGGACCATCCCCAATGTCAGAGACAGGATTACCAGAACCGTTCTCTTCCGGTTGCGCCACAGATTCGACCACGCCATTCCCATCAAAGACGCACCGTTTTCACTCTTCTTGCTCTTGCGCCTGATACCGGAATCCGCATCCGTATACCTCAGCGCTTCTATCGGAGATACCTTTCCTGCAAGTCTTGCCGGAAGCAGGCAGGAGATCACCATCGTTAAGACTGCGAACAGTGCAGAACCCATGAATATGACCGGATCCGCAGAAACCAGTGTCTTCGTATCCGGCAAAGACATCAGGACCGGCATCAGGACGATCCCCAGCAGATATCCCAGTACAAGCCCTGCCGGCACCCCGATCAGTGACAGAATACATCCCTGTCCGAGAATCATTCGGCGGATCTGCTTCGCAGTCATGCCAAGTGTTTTTAGTTTGCCGTAGAACTGGATATCCGCGGCAACCGATATCTGGAATACATTGTATATGATCAGATATCCGGCCAGAAACACCAGAATCATGCCCATATACATCGGCAGATTCTCTGCTATGATAGTCTGCTGCATCTCATCGGTATATGCAAGATTGGTATGGAAATCCAGCTCCGGATATCCGCAGTCATCCAATACTTTCTGCGTCTTATCTTCTATATTTTTCGTATCACTGAATGAAATGCCCATCATCCGCATCCCGCAGATCTGACCATCCGCTTCTCTGTCTGCTCCGTTGCAGGCTTCCAGCGCGAATTCCTCACTGACCCATGCCATACTTGCATAGACGGAGAGATTCCCCTCCCAGAATCCGCATAGGGTAAATGTATCCGTCCGCTTTTCCTCCAAGAAGACATCTGCTCTCCATTCCAGTGTAACCTGCTGTCCCAATTCGCAGGCGATCCCAAGCCTTTTAAGCGTCAGAGTATCCAATGCGATCTCGCCTCTTTCCTGCGGCATCCTGCCCTCAGACGGATAAGCAAAATCCTGTTTTGCATACCCGTCAGTTCCGAAACGGATCTCCACCTGCCGCCCCGCAAGACGTTCATTCTCCGCTAATCCAACTACAATACTATTCCCGCTCTCTATCACGTCCGGATGCCTGGCGATCTGCCCGATCTGTTCATCCGTCAGCCCCTTGCAAGTTGCATGCGCGCTGGTTCCGGTCTGGTGAAGCGACATCTCGATCATATTCTTCCCCATGCTCTGTGCCAGCGTAAATAACGTAGTGAACATCATCGTTGTCATGATGACCGCCAATACGGCTACCAGATTGCGGCCTTTATTCTTCTTCAAACTGCGCTTTGTCAGCGTCCCTGTCATAGATGTCTCCATAGATGTCTGTGTTCTCATTCTGATCACCGCCTTACTCATAGATCCTGCCGTCTTCGATCCGAATGCACCGGTCGGCCTGCATGGCAATCTCTGGATTGTGGGTGATCATGACGATCGTCTGATTGTATTTCTTGCTGGTAACCTTGAGAAGTTCAATAACTTCCTCACTGGTCTTGCTGTCCAGATTTCCTGTAGGCTCATCCGCCAGTATGATCGCAGGCTTGCCTGCAAGCGCCCTTGCGATCGCCACCCTCTGCTGCTGACCGCCGGACAGGGTATTGGGCATGTTATAGAGCTTCTTCTCTAACCCAAGCAGCGCCAGGATCTCCTGAATATATTCTCTGTCGGGCTTCTTACCGTCAAGCTGGATCGGCATGGTGATGTTCTCATATACATTTAAGATCGGAACCAGATTATAATTCTGGAAGATAAATCCGATTCGCTGACGGCGGAATACCGTCAGATCCTCGTCATCCAGCTTTCCAAGTTCGAATTTGTCCACCCTGACGCTTCCTGAGGTCGGACGGTCCAACCCGCCGAGCATATGGAGCAGCGTCGACTTCCCGCTGCCTGAAGTCCCGATGATCGCGACAAATTCTCCCTCTTCTATAGAAATATCAACCTCATTCAAGGCATTTACGATATTAGGCTCTTTCCCGTATTGTTTTGTCAGATGTGTTGTGCTTAAGATGCTCATTCTAAATTCTCCTTTCATGTAACAGAAGTTATTGTATGAGCTCATTATAAGCACTTCTTCCATTCCGGCCATATCAAATGCTTAATCTAACATCTACAACGTAAAATCTAAACCGGAACCGGGATCATGACCTTGAGTATGAATTTCCCGTCCTTAGACTTAACTGTACACTGACCATCGTATTTCTCTGCAGACCTCCTGATATTCGCAATCCCGAAACCATGCAGAAAAGTATCCTCTTTACTGGTCCTGCCGTCGGAGGGCAGTTCCAGCAACGCGTTGTTCTCAACAGCGATCACCAGCATATCGTGTATACGGGAGGCCTTTGCCGTGATCAGCCGCATGCTCTCCGGCAGCTTGTCACTGGCTTCGATGGCGTTGTCAAGCGCATTTCCAAAAATCGTACTGATATCCAAAGACTCTATAAAGCTTCCCGCATCGAACCGGATGACCGCCTGGAAGTCGATCTGTTTCTCCCTGGCTTTACGCATTTTATCCCGAATGATGATATCCAGGAAATCATTTCCCGTATGATAATAGGCCTCATAATCCTCAATCTCATCCTTCAGTTTTACTATGGATTCTCCTATCTCCTGAGAATGGCCCTCCTGGGCCTGCAGCACCAGAAGATGATTCTTCATATCATGATAAATACTGCGCACGCGCTCTTCTTCACTCGCCTTGTCGTGATAATATGCAAGCTTCATCCTAAGTTCCCTGGCGCCGTATTCGGTCCTGAGCGCATTGCTGATATACGCTGCAAGGTAGATCCCGCCGAAGCTTGAAAATATCGCCGCCCCGCAGACAGGGTATACGATCACCGCCTCCTCCGGCATAAAATAGATGACCGTATAAATGGATACTGCCGGCGCGATCAGCAGGATATCTACGATCATCCACATCCGAAGGCTTAAGTTCTCTGTGATCTGTTTCATATATTTCTTAAGGCACATCCAGGAGAGCAGCCAGAACAATGATCTGAGAAGCAGAAAACAGGTGTGGATTAACGTACTCAAAAATAAGATCCTGTAAGTCCATTCATCATAGGCATCGCCGTCCGCGCCAACCAGCCCGAAAAACAGCCTGCACCCGGTATCCTGAACCAGATAATTCACCGCGATGACCGCCGGATAGAATACCAGCACGGCCGTCAGCTTCTCCATCCTCCTGCCCCGGAAGAATACTGCTATGTATAAGATGAATCCAAGCAATGTCCAGAGGACCCCCGGCAGATCATTGGAGTATACGACCGCATTAAAGAGCCAGGGGCCCGACAGCACGGCTGCGATCTGTAAGGCGAGGTTCTTCCTGACCGACAGGAAAGTATGAAGAATCAGAAACAGGATGACCGCATTAGTCCAATTCAGTAAAAAGGACAGCAGATCTAACAATCCAATCATAGCATATCCCCCCAATACTCTGTCAGTTGTTCCATGAATTCCTTCCGTTTCGGCTGGCTGATCGGGATCATCTCACCAGTCAGCAGGGTGATCTCCAGCTTTTTAACCCCTTTTACATAGAACAGATTGATCAGATATCCGCTGTGGCACCGCACAAAACCATGAGGCGCAAGCTCCTGCGCCACTTCCTTCATGCTTCTGTAGCAGATGATATTCTCCTGCTCCGTGTGAAACAAAAGATTACGGTTAAATGTCTCGACATACCTGAGACTGTTCAGCATAACCTTATATCTCCCAGAATCATTATTTACCGCAATAAACGGGCTTTCCTCCCTGCGGCGGCGCGCAATGAACCTGTCAAGCTCTGACTTTAAGCGGGCATATCGAATCGGCTTGATAATGTAATCTATTGCCTGGTGTTTATAGCCCTCCAGGCCGTACTGTGTAAGAGTAGTCAGGAAAATGATCCCCACCTTCTCATCCATCTCCCGCAGCCGTTTTGCCGCGCGAAGCCCGTCCACCAGCTTCATCTGGATATCCAGGAAGACCAGATCCGTTGTGGTGTCGTATTTCTCAACCAGCTCCAGTCCGTCATAATATGTCGTGATCTTTATCTCCTCACTATTCTCCAGCGCATACTGCCTGATCTGCTCCGTCAGCGAATCAACAAACTGATGCTCGTCATCACAGATTGCTATGTGTATCATCTCTTGATCTCCATTCGTTATATTTTATTACAAACCGGCGCTGATGGCTTCTCCAACGCTCTTTACCCCTATGATCGTAACTCCCCGGACCTCGCCTACTGCCTTCACTGATACCTCGGGTATCACACAGGTCTTGAAGCCAAGCTTCTTCGCTTCTGCTACCCGCTGCTCAGGCATGGTAACGGCGCGGACCTCGCCGCTCAATCCGACTTCGCCGAACATGATCACATCCTCAGCGATCGGCCTGTTCTTGTAGCTGGATGCAATAGCCATCACGATTCCAAGATCCGCTGCCGGCTCGTTCATCCTGATCCCTCCGGCAATATTTACATAGGCGTCATAACTGGACAGAGGCAGCCCAAGCCTTTTCTCCAGAACTGCCATCAGAAGATTGACCCTGTTATAATCCAGGCCTGCCGCCGTCCTTCTGGGCATTCCGAAGTTACTCTTGCAGACCAATGCCTGGATCTCCATCAGCATCGGCCGGGTCCCCTCCATCGCACACGCGACTACAGAGCCCGAAGCATGCTCCGGCTTACCGCTCAGCATGAATTCCGACGGATTCTTTACCTCCGCAAGGCCTTCTTTGCGCATCTCAAACACACCGATCTCATTGGTCGAGCCGAACCGGTTCTTCACGCCCCTTAAGATCCTATAAGACGCATGGCGGTCTCCTTCAAAATACAGCACCGTATCCACCATATGTTCTAAGACCCTCGGCCCTGCCACCGTCCCTTCTTTGGTCACATGGCCGACAATGAAGATGGATATATTAAGCCCCTTAGCCAACTGCATGAATACATTGGTAGATTCTCTTACCTGGGATACGCTTCCCGGCGCCGAGCCTACTTCCTCGTTGTACATAGTCTGGATCGAATCGATCACGACCATATCCGGTTTGTGCTGCTCGATGATCCCCCTGATGATTCCCAGACTCGTCTCACACAGAAGGTAGAGGTTCTCCGTAAATTGGCCCATGCGGTTCGCACGCAGCTTGATCTGCTTCAAAGATTCCTCTCCTGATATATATAGAAGCTTCCTCCCCGATGCCGACAATCGCTGGCAGACCTGAAGAAGCAGCGTTGATTTGCCGATTCCCGGATCTCCGCCCACCAGTACCAGTGAGCCCTTCACGATTCCTCCGCCCAGCACCCGGTCAAGCTCTTCGATCCCCGTCAGCATACGGTCATCCTCATCCGTCTCTACACTGGACAGCGTAACGACCAGAGCTTCCTTTCTCTCCTTGACCGTCTTGGATGCGGCAGGCGTTATTTTTTCCTCCACAAATGTATTCCATTCCTTGCACGCCGGACACTGGCCCAGCCATTTGCTCTCTTCGTGTCCGCAATTCTGACAGAAATATACGCTCTTTTTTGCTTTTGCCATATCTGATCTCCTGTTTTCTATATTATCCTACGGTTTTTAACCCTTACACACAAAATAGGGAGCTGCTATAGCTCCCTATTCTTCCGTTCCTGCGGTATTCATTACCTTACTTCCTGACTACTCTGACATCTACGCACCGGTCCGGTTCCAACTCCGCACTGACACTAAGCTTCCCGCTCAGGTTCGTCTTCATATCCCCAACATTCATATCGTCCATATACACCTCGTACTCGCTGTCAGCCTCCAGCTCCAGAGTAAACTGCGCATCCTTCATACCGGACACCCTGAATGATACAGTACCTTCATCTGCCTTAAAATTCTCAACAGCGGTTCCCGGAACAGACTCATAGACAAACATACCGTTCTTCTCAAGCTTCGTAATCTCAGCAAAAGTCTTCACCTTGTATATGTCTCCCTGAAATTCGAATCCGTCAAGTTTTGTCTTGCTGCTCAGTGTATAATCGCCAAAACTAAGGGTTCCGTCCGTTTCAGTCTTTAATAATTCTTTCACTGCTGCCATAACTATCTCTCCTCCTGAGGTTCTTCTTTTGTACCCCTATTATATCTCATATTTAATTTAATTTGTAGTCTTTGGTATAAATTTTATTTCTTTTTTAGACAGTCCAATGACTACCTCTGAATCCCTCGTGATCTCTCCGCTTAATATCGCCTCCGCAAGTCCGTCTTCCAACTGGTTCTGGACTGCTCTCCTAAGCGGACGCGCTCCGTACTTCTGATCTGTCCCCGTCTCAACGATATGCTTCTTCACGGAATCCCTGATCGTAAGGGTAATCCCTAACTGATCCTCTGCACGCTTCATGAATTCCTTGCACAGCATTCCTACAATCTGCTTCATCTGTTCGTTGTTCAGCGGATGGAATACCAGGATCTCATCGATCCTGTTCAGGAACTCCGGCCGGAATATCAGGCGGATCTCCTTCATGACGTTCCCCTTCATCCGCTTGTAGTCTCCGGCGGCATCCTCCTTCACATTGAAACCAAGCTTCTTCGGATCAATGATCGTCTGTGCTCCCGCGTTCGACGTCATGATGATCACCGTGTTGCAGAAATTCACCTTGCGCCCCTGGGAATCTGTAATATGACCGTCGTCAAGCACCTGGAGCAGTATATTGAACACATCAGGATGCGCTTTCTCAATCTCGTCAAACAGAACGACCGAATAGGGCCGGCGGCGCACACGCTCGCTCAGCTGGCCTCCGTCGTCATGTCCGATATATCCCGGAGGCGCTCCGATCATCTTGGCAACGCTGTGCTTCTCCATATATTCAGACATATCGACCCGGATCATAGACTCCTCATTTCCAAAGAGAGCCTCCGCCAGAGCCTTCGATAATTCTGTCTTCCCTACTCCTGTAGGACCAAGGAACAGGAACGACCCGATCGGCCGCTTGGGATCCTTAAGTCCCACACGCCCTCTCTTGATCGCCTTCGCAACGGCAGTCACCGCCTCTTCCTGCCCGATCACCCGCTGATGAAGCACCTTCTCCAGCTTATTAAGCCTTGCGCTCTCCGATTCCGCCAGCTTGTGGACCGGAATCTTCGTCCATTGCGCCACTACCTCGGCAATATCTTCTTCCGTTACCGATACCTTCTTGTCTGCATTCTTCCTGTCAAAACGCTTCCGCACCTGTTCAAGCTTCTTCTCTGCATTCTCCTGTTCCTTACGGACCAGCGACGCCTCCGCAATATCGCCGTCCCGGATCGCATCCTCCAGATCATCCGCCAGCCCGGCAATCATCTTCTCCAGCTCCATCATACTCTCCGGCACCTTGAACCCTCTAAGGCTCACCTTCGAGCAGGCTTCGTCCAGCACGTCTATCGCCTTATCCGGCAGGAACCGGTCGTTCACATACCGGTTGGCAAGCTTGACTGCCGCCTCCAGCGCTTCCTCCTCGATCTCCACATGATGATGGTCTTCATACCGCTTCTGCAGTCCCTTAAGAATATCCAGACAGTGCTCTTCAGTCGGTTCCTCCACCGTGATCGGCTGGAATCTCCGCTCCAGCGCCGCGTCCTTCTCCAGGTACTTGCGGTACTCCCCGATCGTCGTTGCCCCGATCAACTGCAGTTCACCCCTGGCGAGCGAAGGCTTTAAGATGTTGGATGCATTGATCGCGCCTTCGGCGCCTCCCGCACCGATGATGGTGTGCACCTCATCCAGAAACAGAATGACATTGCCTGATGATTTCACTTCCTGGATCAGCCGTTTCATCCTCTCCTCAAATTCTCCGCGGTACTTCGAACCGGCGATCATGCCCGCCAGATCCAGCGTAAGAATCCTCTTATCCTTCATCCCTTCCGGAACGATCCCCGCTGCGATCTGAGCTGCCAGCCCCTCGATCACCGCCGTCTTCCCCACACCAGGTTCTCCGACGAGGCAAGGATTGTTCTTCGTCCTCCTGCTAAGCACCTGGATCAACCGGCTGATCTCAGCCTCCCTTCCGATGACCGGATCAAGCCGCCCCTCTTCTGCCTGTGCAGTCAGATCGGTTCCGTACTGTTCTAAGACTCCGTCCCTTCTCTTGCCCCCGCTCTGCAGGATCTCCTCCTGGTATTCCTTGGGATCTCCTCCGAGAACCGCAAATATATCCTGATATAACTTCTGAACGTTGATATTAAGTGTCAGCAGTATCCTTGTCGCCACACAGTCTGTATCCCTTAAAAGGGCCAGAAGCATATGCTCTGTTCCGATCCTGTCTGACCGGAAGTGCTGCGCTTCTGTCTTGCTCTCTTCCAGAATATATTCCAGCCTCGGACTGGTCTCCGGCTGATGCGCCACCTCTACGGCGCCGACCGGCGACACCAGTTCATCCACTACCTTGCGGATACTCTCCTCGTTGACACCGTTCATCCCTAACACCTGGCCTGCTACTCCGGTGTAGACCTCCCTTAGCCCAAGGAGCAGATGCTCTGTTCCGACATAAGGATGCTTAAGCTTCCTTGCGGTGCTCCTTGCAATCTTAATAACTTCACTTGCCTGTTCTGTATACTTCATGAATGCCGTTTCCTTTCCTGTCTGCCTTATTTCTTGTTATATTAGTGCTCCATCCGGCCAGAAATCGAAGTCTATGAATGGATATAGCACCAGCTTATCTTCCGTATTCGTCATATATCTCGTTCACCAACGCATGTACCTCTTCTTCGGAAATGTTCTTGCATCTTCCTCTTGCCAGCAGCACCCGGAGCTGCTCCTTCATCTCCAGAAGCGCCCTTGCCTTATCCATATCAATGGCGATCACCGCTCCTTTTCTCCTGTCAAGCTGAATAAATCCTTCCTGCCTTAGGATGGAGTACGCCTTATTCACCGTGTGCATATTAATGCCAACCGTATTCGCAAGCTGTCGGACTGACGGCAGGGAATCTCCTTCCTGGATCAGATTCATGGCTATTCCCATGATGATCTGATTCTGAAGCTGGACATATATCGCTTCATCGCTGTTAAAATCGATCTCTATCAGCATTGGTATCACCTTTTCTTTGTTTGAATCTTTTGTTATAGGCATACTATAACATAATTACAGAGAGCTTACAAGATAAATTGTAAGCTCTCTGTAATCGGAAAACAAGGTCCGCCCTGTCTGCCCCCTTGGGAACGCAAACCTCCAATCGCTTCCTAACTGATATATTTCTAGGTAAGTCACATGCTTTTCATGAAATCCTGCAAAACACTTCATATCATCATACAAAATCGAAAATTCAAATAATCATTTATTATCAAAATAATTTTATCTTCTTTACTCTTAAATTAAAATATTTATTAAAATTTTATACGTTAACATAACAAGAACTAATAATATCATTTTCATCGAATGTCACCAAAAATACGATTGATTTTATTGACTTTTTGCCTGTAATATTATAATATAATTTTTAATATAAATAGAATTCGCTAATACAAAACATATGTTTTGTACAGAATTAAAGCGTACCTTTTCATTCAAACAATAAATTGAATTAATTTCAGTTCTTCAAAATATAAATCGTTAATCTTAGAATATAACATTCCGTTTTTGATTTTATCTAAAATTGGCAGAAATATACATAGAAATTTTAGCAGATAACAAAGTTGATTTTAAAGGGAGAATAGAAATGGCATACAAATGCGTAATATGGGGAAATGGAGTTGATTATGAGAAGATTATAAATCAAATTCATTTTGAGATTTATAAAGGAAATATTGAAATCATTGCTCTGATTTCCAGACGACAAGATATTGTTGAAAAAACATTTGATAGTTTTATAGTAATTCAAAAAGAAGAACTAGCAGAAATTCAGTTTGACTATTTGATTATAGCAACTTCATTATATTACGATGAGATTAGTCGACAGGCTATGGAGATGGGAATTACTGAAGAAAAGATAATAAATGGTCTTGCTCTTAATTTACCCTTGTTTGATTTTGGTAGATATGTTCAATTAGTAAATAAGAAAATAACAATTTTGTCAGATGATTGTTGGGGCGGATACATTTATCATCATTTATTTATAAAATTTTATTCTCCGCTAATTAATAGTTACTGGAAGCCAGACTCTTTTGTTCGATTTATTCAAAAGCCGGATTATTATCTTAAGCAACCTTTAACAATGGAAAGAGAAGGTAATATCCGGGGAAACATGTGCCCTATTGGCAGTATGGGTGAAGGAGCAGAAAAGGTTTATGTAGAATTTGTACATTCTATTTGTTTTAGAGATGCTGAAACGTTATGGAATAGAAGATTGAAGCGAATGAATTTTGATAATTTTTTTATTAAGATGGGAATTGATGCAGCTGATGAAAGACAGCAAGAATATTTAGAGGCATTTGATAAGGTTAAACAAAAGAAAGTTTGTTTTTACTCAGGTAATACGCAATTAGAGGGTGTTCTTTATCTAAAAAGATTTGAGAAATTTGTACGCACAGGCTCAAGAGCTGATACACTAAATTATTACGATTATTGTAGAAATTTGGGCTGGTTATCAAAATCTGTTGATATTTTAAAGCTGTTGAATGGTGAAAGTGATTACCTTAGAGAATAATGACTTACAATCACAAATATAATCATGTACTCAAAAGAAAAGCTTATCTGTAAACAGCCGTCTCTGCCGTTTCGAATCTATAACGGCAGAGACGGTTATACTATGTTCTTAGAGACTGTAAAATAAACTGGCTCTTTGTCAAGTTAGTTGAACAGTTTCTTTACCACCACCTTTTCTATTTTCCATCTCATCCTTCCTCGTTCTAGCAGATCGATTACATTTTTTCTTGTAACTGGCAAATTCGTCAGGAACCAGAATTCTTTCCGGTTTCTTTGTATTTCCCTTTTTTCTTCCCCTTTTTGCATATTTGCTCCCTGCTTTCCCCATATTCCGCCAAATTCACCTTATATCCTTTATAATCTATATCTGTTACATAATCATACCAGTTCTTCCCTGTCTCCAAATCTGTTTCTGACAATTCTTTTCCTATCTTTTCAGTTTCCTGTATTCCCCTGCAACGCTTGGGATACTCCCTTCTTTATATCGCACAATATACCGCCAGTTTTTCTCCTGCATCTTTCATAGAAGCCTTCACATGCGTACAAACTATCCCCGCACAGGCAGATAGACAACCAGATATTTTTTTTCATTATCTCTGAATCGAATTCTTCACTTGTCTTACGCATACTGTTGATGTAAAATAGAGAAGAAAGGATACGGGTCATAAGAAGTATCACACCAGGATATGTAATATAACTCTGATGCCGGGGATCTGGGATTTGTTTTAATAATAGCAAAAGTTCCGGGAAACAGTGCGGATCAGCCTGGCTAATTCACAGGCGAGGTGAAACTGTTCCAGGTGTTTCCTAGCCTCTTTTCTTCTGATTTTTATTCTTGCTTCATTGTAAAACCTCCTCTCTTTTATGGGTGTGCGAAAAAATAGTTTTGTGGTTAATTCTATTAGCTCGTATTTTCTCATAAAATGGGAGGTTTTTTTATGAAATATTTTTTAAGCGTCAGAGCTGCTTGACAAAGGACCAGATTATTTTACACACCCGGAACCTCAAATTTTGCCGAGATACGCAGGAAAGGCAGCTATTTTATTGATAAATCCAGACTGATCGCATAATTACTGAAGAATAAAGCACAAAGGTTGCATTAATCACGCGCCCGCCGTTTTGAGGGATCCATAACGGCGGAGCATCATATCAAAAATTTACACCCCGAATGCATAATGTTAAGCCGGTTCTCTGCCGGTTTGTCCGCCGCATGATACATGAAATACAGCGTCTCCAACGTCTCTGCTATATATCCGATATACCGGTCCGACCGTTCTGCTCCTTTCGGAATGCTCAGATCTTCCACCCGTTCCAGAATCGGGAACAGCCAGTCACAATACTCCTTAAGCACTTCTTTTCTCGCCAGGATAATATTATAATTATAGAAATACTTCTGTTTCAAAATACCTTCAAATGCTTTTGCATACCCCGGCTGCAATTCCTGAACCGCCCTTTGCACCGCCTTCCAGTCCTCTTCCTTCAGATACCTCTTATGATGCTCCTCAATGTCTGGTTCATACGGCATCGGATAAGGCAAAACTACATCCACCCCATTGTCCACAAGCCGCAGCACATCATCTTCTGTCAATTCTAGAATCCTTCTATAATGTGACAATCCGTAGTATTCATTCCCTGCACTGCCGGATGGATCGCTTCCCTGACTGTCAGTTGAACCGCCTCCCAGACGGTTTCTCCAGATCCAGTAGAGCGCCGTGAGTTCCGAATAATTCCCGTTCTTTGCGGAAATATTTTCTCCGTCGCAATCCAAAATATCAGCAACTCGCTTCAGGCTCCGTACCGCACCCACCTGAATCGGCGTGATCCATTCCGGCAGGTCATAACCGGCAGATAACGGCTTATCTCCATGGAACTTCGCCATAAATACATGCAAGTCAGCTCTGTGGAACCCAACAGGGAGCGCACGCAGCGGCATAAACTCCTTCCCACCCGCATGATGACAGTTCATGAGCTCCGCCCATCTCGAAGACGTTAAACGCACATAACAAAGCAACCCCTGCTCCTTAAGGTTTGCCTCGATCGCAGGCATCATATTCTCCGGTGTTGCGATCAGGATCTCGATGTTCCCCTTCTCCTTTGGGGATAATGATTCGGAAAATGCTTCTAACTCCAGCACAGGGATTCCAGACAAATACTCTGCATTACCTCCCCTTTCCGATACCAGGAAACATCGGATACGTCTGCGCGGATACAGGTTATGTATTGCTTCATAGACTCCAAGCGCCGTGCCCTGGGCGCCGTATATAGCCAGATCCATCGCTTTCCCTTCTTGTCTCCGGCATGAATTACCACACTCACATCTGCTCCCCTGCACTTTCATATTCCCTCCTGTTTTATGCGATGTACTCTCTAAGCCTCTTCTACGGTGACATGGGCGCATCATTTCATGCAGGCACTGCACGAATGCGCTGTATCATATAAACAGCTCAGCCTCTCACACGATGCCTCTATACTATAGCCCGTCTGCCGGAATGCTTCATCTATCCGGGATTTCCAGATCCCTTCCCGATTCCCTGCGGCAAGATCCCCTGTCTTCGCCGCTTCAGCCAGCGCCTCCGCCCAGCATTCCTCTTCCAGCGGAAGGAATTCCACCAGCCCCGTGATATCCACTTCTTCCGTCACCAAATCCGATACCAGACACCGCAAGCCCGCAGCCTGCGCCTCTATAACAGAGATCGGAAGCCCTTCGAATCTCGAGGGCAGGCAGAACACATCCATCGCCTGCAGGAAATCCGGCGTGTCCTCCCGCCATCCATAACACGCGATCTGTTCCTGCATTCCCAACTCCTCTACAAGCTTCTTCACTACAGATATATTCTCCCCCTGCCCCATCAAGATAAGATACAGCCTCTTATCCTTCTCATATGCCCTTGCAAAGCAGCGGACCAGAAATTCCTGGTTCTTCGCATAACTATACCTTCCTATATGCCCGACCACAACCCGATCCCCGATTCCAAGCCTGCCGCGGATGTCTTCCCTCGTTTCCCGGTGATACCGGAACCGCTGTACGTCAACCGCATTCGGAAGGATCTGTATCCTGTCCCTGGGAATATCCTCCGGAAAGAGCCAGTCCGCCGCCACATGGGAGCAGGCGCATACATCCGTCGCATAATCCATGGAAAACCTGCTTTTATAATGAACATGGTCCCTCCACAGCTTCTCCCGCTCCGCCGGATCCACAAAATCTATCCCCGAACTATGGGAATGGACGATCACCTTCGGGACCTTCATCTCCATAGCGATCTCTTCGATCAGGAATCCCCGCCATGAACTTGTATGCAAGTGGACCACATCGAATCCCCTGCCCAGGACATTCCTGATTTCCCTGGCAAATGCTTCCCTCCCGTCTCTTTGAACCGTGTCCAACTGATACACCGGAAACCGGAAATCCTCGTATTCCCTGGTCTTCTTAAGGCTGTCCGCCGATTTTGTCAGAAAGGAAAACTCGTATTTTGACTGGTCTATATACGGCATGTGGTTGAAAATATATCTGTATACACCGTTGCTGACCTCCGGCGGCGTCATATGCAAGATCCTAATCATCCGCCCCATCTCCTCATTTCTTTCTTTATTTCTTTCTTATAACAGCCGCTACGATCAACTGGTAATTCGGATCATGAAAATCCAGGTCTTCCCGGCTTAATTCTTCACTGCTGATCCCGTATAAAAAAGCCGCAGAAGCCTTTACATTTCCATAGGTAAACACATCCACGGACTCCACCTCCGCAATCCCTTCAAACAACCGTCTCATCGACTGCTCTGTAAAGCTCCAGAAATGTCCGTAATGAATCCTCTCATACTGTATGATCTGCGAAATGCCGGCAGCCGTGATAAGCGCTGTCCCTCCTCTTTTCAGAAGCTTCACGATCTGGCATACTGCAGACCGGACATCATAGATAAACGGCAAAGTCTGGGTACAGATCAGGCAGTCCACACTTTCCGCCTCAATGCCTTCCCCCGTAGACAGATCCCCTTTGATCTGGTTGATCTTTGGCGCCTCCCTCTCCACATGGAGGATCACCGATTCCGTAACCTTCTCCCCGCCGAACCTCTCCGTATAGGCACGGTCCCCGATCTCCATCACTTTTCCGCCAATCCACTCCTTCTGAAGATCCAGAAACGCTTCTATATAATACCTGTCAACCGGCGTTCCCCGGCACATGCCATAGGTATCATCCAACGGAACCGGCGGAAGGTTCTGTAAAATACCGTCCGCTTTCGGATATAGCGGCGTATCTTTGAGACTCTCGGCAAGCTTCTCCAGGTCTGACGGATCTGTTTTCATATCCAGCCGATACTCCCTGTTCCGGTAGAAGATATCCCCCTCCTCCCAGATCAGTTCACCGCCGTTTCCAAACAGCATCCTTTCAAATGTATTATAAGGTTCTATCTCCGGGCCAAACCGGAAGCGCTTTGCAGACACCCCTAATTCCCGAAGCTGCCCGGACATATCCCCAAGCGCATAAGACAATAAGATCACCGGCACATCCGGATCTTGAAGCATATCCGGGAACCTGCCAAGATCTGCCGGGTTCATCACGATCACACGGTGTTCTATTTCCGGATATACCGGCTCTCCCGGCTTTACTGCGTTATCCAGTATCGCTATTACCTCATACCGCCTGTACAGGCTTTCCATTTTCCGCTGATATACCATGCCCCTTCCAAAGAGGATCACTTTTTCCTTCTGCTCCATAGTACAGCTCCTTAATACTTATTCACAAAAACCCGGCGTGTCCGCCTTGACGCAAGATATTCCGCCAATGTCGGCTGGTAATATTTCACGTCGATCACTTCCAGGCCGCCAAGCCTGTTATAGGTATGTACCCCCAGAATCTTCTTCTCTGTCTCAATCCTCAGATTCTTAGGGGAAATACGCTTCACTACGTGTTCCTTATATACCGGCTCCAGAGAGTCGATCTCACTGAATACAAGCCCTGCGCCGTAAGAATTTCGGCAGTCCTGCGACACCCTGTAGAGCCTGCCGTTACGCCGGAGAATATTCCCGCCCGGCCTTGCCGTCCCGACATCCCTTGTAATAACCACCTGCTCTGACATCGTACCGTCCGCTCTTTCTTTCGCCAACAGCAGTTCCCCTTCATCCCCCGAAAATGTCGGCGCAAAAGTAAAGATATACCTCTCCTCCCCCTGTTGGAGGAACGTCGTATCCACATATCTCGCATTACAAAACAGGCATCCTGCCTGTTCCCATTTATCCGGGAACTGTACAAGCCTGTATATCCCAACTTCATTCTTCTGCCAGGATTCCGGGCACATAAAAAGCTCCCCATCCCGGACAAATACATTGGGATAAGAAAGATGCCAGTGCTCGTCCATCGTAACCTGCCATTCTCCAAACCTGCCGTCCTCATAGACACAATACCCGATCACGCCGTTCCTCTCCGAACGGTATAAGAACAGTTCTGCAAAGAGGTACATCCGCCCCTTGTATTCTACTAAAAACGGATCCGCAGCCCATGCATAATCCGGATTATTTACCAGGCGGAAAGGTTCGCCTTTTGATGTCCGGTACGCGATCTGCCAATGCATGTATCTTAACTTATTCATATATTCCATTCCTTTCTGCCGGAGATCCAACATATGCCCGCTCCAACACAGCTGCCTTTCTACCGAAGATCCAACACATGCTCTCTCAAATATGCGGCTACCTTCTCCGAGGCATCTCCTCTGTCATAATTCCCCATAGAATCCATAAATGACGCTAATCTATCCGTATAACTCTCCTCGTTAAAGTTTTCTATCTCTTCTACCAGTTCATCATTAGAATGTGCTTTCACATAAGGAAGCCTGTCCATCGGGATATAAAAATTCCGGTCTTCCAGGTATTCCCTATAATCCTTCTGGTACAGGAATACCGGCCGGCCCGTATAAGAAAAATCATACATACACCCCGAATAATCCGTGATCAGGACATCCGCTGCCGCAAGAAGCTCCTGAAAATCATCATACTCTCCCACAAAAAGATACTCTGCATCCTTCCGAAAAGAATACTCCCGATAATTGACCGGATGCCTGCTGACCATCATCTGAAAGCGTTTATGAAATCTCTGTTCCAGAGCGCACACAACCCGCTCCAAATCCAGGTCATAGCACTTTGCACCCGCATGATCCCTGAATGTAGGAGCGTATAATACAATTGCCGCCTCTTTCCCGACCTGGTAGAACCGGCGCACCTTCTCCCGCGCCGCTTCCATATCCCAGAACACATCATGCCTCGGCAGCCCATACTTCAGGATTACCCCGTCATACCAGAAAGAGCTTCTGTATAATCCCGTATAAAACTCACTTCCCGACAAGAACACGTCCGCCATTTTGGAATCGTTCTTCGCACCTTCTATGTAATATTCCGGGAGCTTATCCTCCACATCCTTTTCCACCCTTTTCACCGGCGCCGCGCCATGCCATGCCTGGACATAGAATTGCCCCTCCCGCTTCCTCACAGACTGCCCTTTCCTGCTGTTGTCAATCCATACTTTCGCCGTGGCAAGCTCCCGGTAATATTCCTCACTGCCAAAGATAACCTGCCTGATCCTTTCCGGAAAACTTTCCCTATAATGGGAGACTGCCCACACAAGCTCCAGTTTCCGTTCCTTGTCAGCTTCCAGAAGTTTTTCCGCGATATATTTGGGATTGCCCCCATAGCCTTCTCCGGACTGGTTCTGCAGCAAGACCTTATGCCCATTCACCGGCTCCCGGTACAACGCTTCATTGAAACGGTCCAGAAGCTCCCCGGAATCCACACAACAATAGCCAGAGATCCCATTCTCCCTTAAGACATCCCGGATCTCATCCTGCAAGCCTTCCTGCACCGCCACGACCACCAACGCTTTTTTCAGCGCCTCCGTCTTGCCAGCCAGTTCAACAACCTTAAGCCCAAACTTCTCCGGTACATTTCCCCCCAACTTTGTGACAACAAACGCCCGGACCTTATCCTGCATCCCCTTCTGCTTTAAATAAATATAAAAAATATCTGCAATAGTACCGGCACCATAAATATACAGAATATCTGCGCTCTCGCATTTACATATCAATTCATCTCTCATATATCACTCCAAAGTCCATACAAATTACCAAACACTTCACAATCCAGCCCCCCATAGAAATCAGATTCTCAGAAATTCACCGGCAGATTATCCCGCTCCCATAACCTTATATAATTCCAGCATCCCCGTTCTTCAAGCAATTTTGCGATCTCATTTTGTCCTGCCGGATCATAAACCGTTACAATTACAGCAATATCCTGTAAACACTTATGTTCCTTTAACTCCCTGACAGGTATACAGTCCACCTTAAAATCCTTGCTGAGCTCAGTGACAATAAACCCCTCCGGCTCTATGTTCTCTTTTCTTAACATTGCTAAACAGAACCGTCCCATTTTTCCGGCTCCATACAAATACACTTCCTTGTATCTTTTTGCAAAATCAGCAATCTTCTTTCTATTTCTTTCATAACAATCCAGATCGGCAAGGTCATTCACCGGAAAAAACTCTTCTGCTTCCCTAAAAATCCGATACAACGCATGTTGTAAATAATTCGTCTGTTTTTCTGCATAAGTTCCTGTCATTACAGTTCCTGTATCATATCCCGCATCCTGTGCGACATAAGGAAACAAACGCTCGATACCATAGCTAAGATAATTATGTCTTTTTAGCCCCTCATCATCAAATTCAGAGTATTTCCATCCATAATCAAATAATTTTCCCAGAGCGTCTCTTCTGAACCATAGAACGGTTCCTATCGTGATCGGCGGTTTGTCTGGTCGGATATCCGTATTCAAATGAAGCTTTTTCACTAACTCCTCCGTGATCCTAAAGGAATCATGCCAACCATAGCCATACCATGTGCAGAAATGATCTCCAACCGGTTCTGGCGGCGCCAACATTCCCAATTCTGGATTTTTCAAAAAAAGCTGCAGAATACGGTTGATATATCCTGTACTGCCGATCATGTTTCCCCACAAATTCTCAATCCACAACGCTGTATCCTTTTTCACTTCTTCATTATGTTCCTTTTTGTCATGCAAAAAACAAACATACTTATACTTCTTTATAATATCTGCACAGGTAACCAAAAGCGCACTTACATCCCGTCCCCTGTTTTCCTTCAAAATGCACCGGATCGTTGTTCTGCCCGATGCTTCCAGATGTCTCTTGGTTTCCATGAGAACTTCCATTCTGGACGAAACCAGACAGATACATATTTCTTGCGGCACATTTTCAAGATAAGACCAGTACACAGAAAGCGTATCCAGATAGTACAGGTATGCAATAACCACCGTACATGTATACATTTGTGTTAGTGTCGCCTGCGATCTTACACTTTGTTCTGACGGCAGCACATAGATTAAATTTTTTTCATATCTGATATCGTATACATTCTTCATTTTCTGTCTGCCTTTATTTTTTGATTATATTTCTTTTATTGTTCAAACTATTTCAAGAGTTCTATGATCGGCATCATGATCCTTTCCCAGGAAAAATGTTCCTTAGCAAAGTCCCTCATTTTTAGTTTGAGATTCTTCTGTGAAATTTCACCTCTATATCCAACAAAATATCATATTAATATTCTAAAGAAGAAAAATACGATATAAATCTTGTCTCATACTTACAAATCACCTCCCAGAAATCTAAATAATAAGGTAAACTATACCAATACTCTCTAAAATCAATACTGTGCAGCATCTTAAAACGCATAGCCAGAAAATATGACTGAATGTGTTCAGCAAATATTATTTCACCATTCTCCTTTTGTATTCCATGCTTTGCAATCCTCAGAAATTTACGACTTTATTCTCCATCTCAAGAAAATATTCTCCATTGGCTTAAATAGGCCAAACATAAAATCGTTCACCAAAACCAATATTTCCCTGATAAAATATTATATCTGCATATTGGGTCAAAATATCTGAACTCCGAAATATCTCCATCATATTGCATCTCCTCATATATCGACTTCTGCCATGTTCTCATTTATCTCCATAAACAACTCCACGCCTTAATTCTCCAGTTCTCCAAACCTCATTATCATATAAAAAAAGCATATATCCTGACGAAACTGCTGTTTGGTATCCATAGCTTTCTAATAAAGAACGAATTTTCTCCTCATCTTTATTCCTATGATAACAACATACTGAAGACTTTACATTATTTCTACAAAAAGTTTGTTTCGCACCCATAAGTGCTGATACTTCTGCACCTTCTATATCCATTTTGATAAAATCAATTTTATGATTTAATACTATATCATCTATTCTACATGTAAGATTTGACGCTCTATCACAAACTTCTTTATCAATAAACGTTATCTTATTTTCATATTTCTTGAATGTATACTTTAAAGGTTCTCGCCAAACCGGATCCATTTCAAACAAATAAATATGAGATACAACATCGATATACTTCAATGCAAAATTTCCTTCACAAACTCCTACATCAACTATCCTATCACCATCACATATATCATGATTCTTTTTTGTATATAGGTGAGGCGAACCTGCACTTTGCTCTTTTATCAAATTCCATACATAAAATGACCCATCTTTTTCAGGAAAAACATAATTTCTTGGATAATACATTGGTTTCTTTTTACCCTCAATCGTTTCAAATTCAACATAAGGCAAATCAATTCGGGCATCCCATTTCACTTCATCATATGTATCATCCCCATCTATGAACTGATTATAAATTGATATTTTATTATTGGAAATATAGTTTAATGTTTCTCTTATTTCTCTATCATTAGTACCTTCATAATTTCTTTGAATCAATAATCTTAAAGGGAAATAATATTCATGAATCAAATTAGAGGGTATAAACTCTGATAATTGCTTATAAACTATTTCATAATCACCATCATTCATCAAAAAAACCAACACCAAATCACAGGGATATTCTCGCAAAATATCAGGTCTATATATTTTATATTTTCCAAAAAACATTCCGACTTTATTTACATCATTATCTAGGAATCCCATAATTTTATAATCGCCTAAAGACTTTAATGTAATTTCGATTTTATCCGCATACACTTCCGCACAATTACCTGTTCCAAAAAAATATACTCTTTTCATAGGTTTTCCTTTCAAATAATCCTTGCAATAATCTGATCAAAATATTCTGTCTCTTTCACTATTTCAAGCGTTTGTTTTGATGAAATTTCTGCAACCATTTTCCCTGGGATTTCTACTCTTGTTTCAACATGTCGTATATACCATTCATATTCGTTATCTAACTGACCAATATCTAAAGCCTGATACCCTTCTTTTGCCAAATCATACGCTAA
>ERZ808024.343-NODE-343-length-23010-cov-11.002878_pt1 | contig 23010 bp, 25 predicted proteins | sample MGYA00380181_ERZ808024 | MGnify/ENA primary metagenome ERZ808024 (study PRJEB31490, sample SAMN06133413) | mouse gut metagenome | isolation source: Z2_1 | host: mice | place: China: Chengdu | collected 2015-05 ...
GCATGTGTATCAACAACAAATACGCATGCCTTTTTAGTCTGTTGGGGCACAAAAACCAAAGAAAATTATCTACACCCACTATGTACTGTAGGGAATGTATTACCTTTCGTGCCCTAAATGTACAAAAAAAGAATCGCCGGAGAGTTTTCGACTCTCCAGCGATTCTTTTTGCCAATTATGCAGCTATTATATCTTTTACCTTTCATCTAAGTCTGAGGAAACAGTGAATCAAAATCAATTCTCTCAAATACTTCCAATTTTCCTCCCCGCGTAGCGTTATATATTTTTATTCCGTGTTCCTCTGCGTACTTTCTCGCTGATTTATAAGCCAATTCTGCTTTTTCTTTAAAATAGCTGTCGGGATTTATGCCTCCTTTATAATAATCCTTATGAAAATGATTCTGAGCATCAGCCTGCTGATTCGAATAATTATGGTCCGCTCCCAGTATATATATTTCTTTGTATCCCATATAAGCCGCAATCTGAATACAGGAATATGTTACCGTCCTGCCGGAATATATCCTTTTACGAATATCGTCAGAAAATTTCGGGCAATGGGGATAATATTCCAGCACATGATCGTGCACTTTATAAATCTGTCCGCTGCCTTTTTTATCTTCTAAGCCTATCTCCACCACATCACTGATAAATTTATATGGAATGTTCGTTCCAAAGATTTCCGTTTCATAAGTCTTTAATATCTTATCATCCATGACGACCAAATAGTCCGGTCTCCATTTCGTCTGCTCAAAAGCTAGGGAAATGCGGTTGACGCCAAAAGAGTCGATGCCGTTTTCATATATTTTGTCCAAATCCTTCATACGAAGACTCGGACCAGTGGCAATGATAAAACATTTTTCCCCCTTCTTCCAATTTTTTAATACCCCTAACTCTGCCGTAAAATAGCCGGGTATGCTCTCCGAAAAATCAAATATATCCTGCAGTCTTCCAGTAACCTTCTGCTTTTCTTCCTCAAACCTTGAGCCCCAGAGGATTGTCGCTTTTCCGAACTCAGAAACAGGCTTATCCGCTATGACAAATTCATATTTTGCCGCAAATGCACAGGCTCTCTTATCCGAAATATCGCATATCAGTGGGATTTCCTTCTGATATTTTTCAAAAATATACTCCCTCAGCAAAAATGTATATACGTTTAATCCGTAAATCACATAATCCAATGCCGGCTCTATCTCAATAGGAAGTTCCTCAATCCACGTTTTCTTTCCAAAACCGATGATTTCATGAGGAGTATCCTCCAATAAATGATAAGTATAGATGCCATCCTCCCTTAGCATGTTCTGAATCGCCATATTATCGTCCACCGCTATTAAAATATCATATCCGAAAAATTCCCGCTGATATTGTTCATATGAGATAATTGGTTTGCCGTCAGCCGTACTCCCTTGTAATTCCACATTGCCGTCAATGATTGCTGCGACATGCTGTGACGGACACCTATTCAGAAATCGTTTTCCCCTTTTCCCATATCCCCAAAGTACAAACTTATATTCTTCTCTCATCATTTTCCCTTTTAATCCTCATATTCCGGCAAACTTTCCTTATATACTGCCCGTTTTTATCCTAACGGCACTTTATACACGTGGTTTTTAACAAAGAACAGTCTACGCTGTACACCTTGCTTCTGTCGATTCCTCTCGCCGCTAATGCCTCTTTGATTTCTTCAACAACATTTGCCACAAGTACCGCAATTATTATTTTATCATATTCCAGATTGTCCAGCGCTTCTACGGGCAGCACTCCGGCTTTTGGACTTCTGTCAACGCAGGCTACAATATTGCCATACCGCTTTTCCTTTAGGATGCCATTTAACTCACAGCCAAAGCGCCCTGCCCCATAAATTACAATTTTATCTTCTTTTCTAATTTCCCCAAAGGGAAATAAAAATCCTTCTCTGTCAAAAATAACCCTATGTGACTGCTGCAATAACAGCACATAATATTCATACATTCTAATCTGTTCCAAAATATCCGGGACTTTCCCGGCATATCTCCCGCATTCCTGCTCTAATTCTTTAAAAAGCACCTGATAGCGCTCCCATTCATCTTTCTTCTTTATTCCCATAATAGAATCGGAACGCATGCAATAATGATAATAACTCTTTCCAGATACCACAACCTTCCCTGCATTCAGCAGGCAGGGATATACACATGCCGCGTCATCACCTATATTGATATAATTATCTACCTTTGCATGAAATTCCATTACCAGCCTTCTCTTAAAAATCTTATCCACGAGATGCGGTGTAATCCTGCTTTCAAAAAAAGCTACTGTAGATATCATCTTTTCCCATACATTCCTTTTCAGGCTATCCCCCTCATATACCCCCGACATAATCCTTTCTTTCTGAACCACACAATGGGTTCCGTAATCTCTGATGCACCCCGAAGTAACCATATCGGCATCCTGATTATATATAAGCGGCATAAGCTCCGCATACATATTTTTCTCTATCCAGTCATCCGAATCCACGAAAGCTGCGTATTCCCCCCTCGCAGCTGCCAATCCTTCCTTTCTGGCGCTGACACTGCCGCCATTCTTTTTATGGATTGCCTTAACTCTGTCATCTTTCATGGCATAAAAATCACATATCTTTCCTGAGCTGTCTGTAGAACCATCATCTACTAAGATTACTTCCAGATTACTGTATGTCTGTTGGAGAATACTTTCTATACATCTATTCAAATAAGTCTCCACATTATAAATCGGAACTATAACAGATAATAGCGGATGGAAGGTGTTCGTTTCCATTAGGCACACCTTCCAATCCGATGCCGAAGCGTCCAATATAATACTGCATATTTCGACTCAATCCCAGTAAATTCAATATATGGAAGTGTTTTTACCCCCCCCCCGGAATTTTCTGATAATTTCGTTCTATTATCTTAATTTGTGTTGCAATATCGTACCCGGCAGCTGCAATTTCCATTTTCATATTTTTTCTCCTATATGTTTTTGCCCTTCTGAGTATCTCTGATACCCACAGGTCTTTCTCAAGGGGCAGATACTTTAAATTTTCTGTAATTTTGGCTTCCTTTGTAATATCAACTGTGCACATGCACTCAAGTCCTGCGGTTTGTGCTTCTATCAGCGTAAGCGGAAGCCCTTCAAATCTTGAAGGAAGAACAAATAAATCCATCGCCTGGTATAACCGGTTTGTTTCGGCACATTTTCCTAAAAAAAGCACCCGACCCTCTATCCCGAGTTCCTTTACTTTTTCTTTCATGTCTGCCTCAAGGCTCCCATCGCCTGCCAGCAGCAATTTTAAATTACTCTTTTGTCTGCATGCTGCCGCAAATACCTCTATGAGAAACTCATGGTTTTTCGGATAGACAAACCTCCCCACATGCCCCAAAACAAAGCTGTCTCCCAATCCCAACTCCTTACGAACCCGGTTGCGGACCTGCTCATCATATATAAATTTGTCTGCTTCGATTGCATTTTTCATAATTTGAATCCGGGATTTCGGAATCTGCTCTCCAAAAAGCCAATCTGCTGCTTCTTTAGAACATGCCCAAAAATCCGTTGCATAAGATGTATTAAATTGTGCTTTCACCTGACTATGCAGCTTGGTCTCCGTCTGACGTTTGCCTAGGTCATTGGCATCACATCTGGTAGAATGGGAATGCACAATAACTTTAGGTACATTCCGTTCTAAGCATATCTCCTCCATCAAAAAGCTCTTCCACTGCTTAGTGTGAAGATGAACCACATCATATCCTTCGTCCAGAATGGCATTGACTTCTGAAACAAACTGTTCTCTATTTACTTCCGCATAACAGGATAAATAGTGTATCTTACTTCCCATGGAGGTTATCTCATCCGCAAAATCCAATTTCCTACTCATGGTTGCAAAATCAACATGAAATTTTTCTTTATCAATCCATCTCCAGTTATCCAACGCATAATGTGTAATCCCCCCATAGGAATTTGCAATAGGAAACTGCAGTACTTTTATTTTTGACATATTAATCCCTTTCTTCCAACCACAAAATACTATTAATAATTTTATCACAGATTGGGGATTGTCACAACAGAGAGTTTTTCGTTCCATCATGTATCATAACTTTTAAAATATCTCTAATATGTAATCACTCGTACCTTCATACTGCAATATCTGTACCTGGTATGTCTCACCTGCAACTGCATTTTCCAGTTTCATTTCAAACCCATTTTCAACACCGTAGCTGGTAGCTTCAATTTGTTCCTCTCCTTCATTAAAAATGCGCATATTTACTTTTACTCCGCTTGTCAATCCAGACAATTTAAAGCAATAGTTCCCTTCATATGGCGGTATAAACAAATACACATTCCTCTGTTCTGTATATTCCACACTATCTGATATTTTTTCGGAACTGCCCACCTCTGTATAAGCTTTCTGTTTTCCTATATTTAACTTATACGGGCTATAGCCGCTGCACTGTTCTATTACTACCTGATAGTTCTCCCCTGCAACCATTCCCAGTATCGTCAGTCCTCCTCCATTTTCTATTCCATAGGATGTCCCCTCTACCCATTCTCCCGCTTGATTATAAACAATCATATTCACTTTGTTCCCGCTTATCAGCCCGGACATTTCAAAACGGTATCTCCCCTCTATCGGGGGAATAAATTGGTAGATATTTCGTTGGTCTGTATATTGAATACTATCTTGTACTACAGTAAATGCTGCAACATCTGCCACCATTTCTTTTTGATATCCAACTAATAATTTATAACTGCCATAACTATTATATTGTTCCACGTAAATTTTATAATTTTCCCCTGCTACCATATTCCCAATCGTAATACCCTGACCATTTTCTATTCCATTGCTCGTCCCACTTTCCCATTCATTTCCGGCATTATAAACCGACATATTCACCTTAACACCACTAACCAATTCTGCCATCTCAAAACGATAGTTTCCATTAACAGAAGGTATAAACTCATACACATTACGCTGGTTTGTATATTCAATACTATCCGTCACTTCTGTAGCACCGGTAATAGACATAGTGTTCTTCTGGTGTCCCACTGTAAGTATATATTCGCTATAACTGTTATATTGTTTCACATGCACGCTGTAGGTTTCATTTGCAGCCAGACCCTCCAGCGTCAATCCCTCTCCGTTACCAATGCCAGAAGAAGTTCTGCCAATATTTTCTCCTGCTGCATTATAAGCTTCAAGATTTATCTTCACACCGCTAAGCATTCCCGAAATTTCAATTCGGTAACGCCCGCTTACCTGGGTTTGAAACATATACATATCCGCCTGCTCATCCGTCTCGATTTTTCCCATATAATTCTCAATATATGCTGTGTTTCCTTCCAATGCGCTCACTGCGATATCTTCTATAGCTGTTTCTGCTCGTAAAATAGGCGCAATCTCAATATCACAATTTTCCTTTGCACTCTTCTGTCCTAAACTTTCCGTCTCTCCGGTTGTTTCATTTTCTGTTTCAGCCTGCATCTCTTCTTCTGGTTCTGCGTCTTTTTCCTCTCTCTTCTCATTTTCTATATCATCCTCCGCAGATAGCTGCGTCTCCGTCTTATTTCGTTCATCTTCCGGCAGCACCTTGTCATTATTACAGCCTTTAAACTGCATTACTACGATTACAATAATGCTTACCACTACCAGTAACCCCCATTTTATCCTCGAACCTGCTTTGTCAATATGAAACAAAAAACCTATGATACCAATAATGCCGGAAATCGCACCAATGATATTAAAAATCTGTTCACCCATGGCTTCTTCTCCATTTTTCTAACGTGTAATACAGCTCTTCATTTGTATTTTTATCATACTATGTTTGATATGGTTTTACAAGTGTACTTTTTAAAAAGCCTGCAAGTCAATTAAAATACAGGATACAGCAGAGTGTTACCTCTATTGCCGTGTCCTGTATCGAAACGAAACAACACACGATAGTGTCATGTGCCAATAATGCCCTCTCCTTTTGTTATCCGATTACACCTTATCTTCGTTTTATAGTTTTACAGCACTTACAATGCTTTCCAATATCCTGCTTTTTTTCAACCAACCCGCTCTATATAAATGTGTAGTCTTCCCTTCGTATTATATTGGATGTTTCCGCAGCATCAGTATTACACCATACGAAATCAAGTTCCAATAGGACATATATAGTTCATGCGTTTACAACTCATTTAATAAAGCCAATCAGATACCAATGTCATTTAGATAAGGGCGAAAAAATGTGTGTTACTTTTTACAAAAGGCGAATGGGCAGGGAAAAATAGATGTACCAAGAAGAATAGGGGATATTTTCCATTCGGAATTATTTAGAATGGAATAAAATTGTATGACAAATAAGCAGATTTACATCTGCTTCAAAAAAAGGTATTATAGGTATCGATGGAACTGCTTTATGCAGCCCGGTATATAAAGTACCGTGGTTTTCGGAAATGTGCCGTCTGAAGACGTGGGTACCGGCGGTCATTCCGGATAGGGATAAGCTCCTTTTGAAGCAGTGACATTATATCTATTAGGTCTCCCCCTGTGTGCGGACGGAGGGAGACTCTGCAAATATGTGCAGCCATGCTGAAATTTACTTTATACTCATGTTTGGTCTGGCCGTGCTTAATAACCGTAAGGCTGATAAGGGTTTCCGTTATGTTGTATGCGATCAGCTTTGCCCATATTTCCTGTTTGATATATTCCGGCTTATATGCGTGGAAATTGCTCAACCCGATTGTATATTTGAGCTTACGGAAAGAACCCTTGATTGCCCATCTGGAATAATATAGAAGTTTAATACGTTCCAGCGGAAATTCCTCCCGTGGCAGGTTGGTCACGATGCATTCATAAGAGTCATCGGATATGGGGAACCTTACAATACGAAAAGAGAGGTTGTAAGTATCCAGTGAGCCGTATTCCACATAGTCGAAGGAGGCATTTGCATCCACATAACGTCTATAAAAACCCTCTTTGACAGGAAGCGCTTTCCTATGGTTGCGTACAAGTGTGACATTCACGGTAATATCAAAGGAACCGGTATCCGGGAAATCAAAATTCCCGACAAGACCTTTGGAATGGATGTCTTTCGTGCGGAAGAGAAAAAACTGTCCTTTTTCCAGCACATGAGCCATATTGTTATAGGAACAGTACCCCCTGTCGCCGATAAAGACATCCCTGGTTCAGGTGAGGGAAGCGTGCCGGTCGACCATGTGACAGAAAGCCCGGAATTCGTTCTTGCCGTGAACGGGCTGGATAAGGGCATCTGAATAGGTGTGCCTTTGCAGATCATAGAGGGCATTCAGGTGCATACTGTAGAATCCTTTTGCGGAATGTCCTTCTGACACAAAGTATTCCGGCGGGGAAAAGGAAGGCCTGCTGAAAAAAGTGAAAGTCGAGCCATCCGCAGCAGGGAAACGGAATCCAGACTCTGCATCAATCTCAAGAGTAGAGTTGAAGCGGTAGAAAATGGCTTCCAGCGCTTCGGGGCGAAGTTTAGCGCGCTGTTGGTTAAAGGCGGAGGCAGACGGGGAGTCCGGCTGCAGGCCAAAGAAATCAAGCAGTTCGATCCTAGTGGTGGAAGAACCGCAGGAAACCAGGAAAGAGATGAGCACTTCAACCCAGATTAAAATAAATTTTGACGGAGGAGATTTATCCTCCGACGCAGGACTTCTTTTGTTCAAAGAGTTCCTGTTTAAGATTGGAGCAGTTAAGCTCATCAATCGTATGTTTAAAACCAATGATACCGCATGGTTCCGCATCCATAAGGATGATACGAATCTGATGCAGGTCATCTATCAGATCATCAGTCCTATTTCGAGGATGACTGTGCAGATGAACTGGTAAAATGGTTCACCTGTGTACTTTTATTGTCAACTGGAAATGAAACATTATCAGGTAATCCAGTTCTATTGTGGAAGAGGAAAGATGGAAAATTTCATCAAGGAAGGCAAAAATGGTTTTGACGTTGCCTCTGTAAGCAGTTTCTCAAAGCTGGTAAATGCGAACCGACTTCTTGTACATGTATTAGCTTATAACCTGTTCAATTGGTTTAGGCGATTGGCACTTGCTGCCAGTATGCGAAAACAGAGTATAGATACCATTCGTTTAAAGCTGCTGAAAATAGATGCAAGAGTGGTAAAATCAGCACGATATAAATAGAAGTTATAGAAGAATTCGAAAGTTTGAATAGTTCAGTTGGGTCTGGTAATGTGATTTTTCCAAGTGGAAATGCATTGAAATATCTTAGTGAGTACTTCGATGAAAATGTAAATTATTTGTCACCATACGATGAAGAGCCGAAAGATATCAGAGCTATAGGATTTTTGCCAAATGGGGATGTGCTGAATGGTAATGTTTATGAAAATGGTATTCTTGATATTTTAAAGGTATATCAACCTTAAAATTGATATTGAACTAAGTTGCTGTCTCAATAACCTTAGTAGGCCGTCGCAAAAGCGACTTAGTTCAATATGATTTCTTTCCGTTTACCTGTGATTATATGATGAAAGATTTGACTTTTATAATTCCTAAGCTAAAAGGTGGATTATGTTATTAGAAGATATCAAAAAATATTGCATGAACAAGCGTAAAGCATATGAAGATTATCCATTTGGGGATGTTCCCATATGTTACAAATTAAATGGGAAAATATTTGCACAGATTTATCCATATCCGGAAGATTATAAAATTACCCTGAAATGTACAGCAGATGCAGGGCAGTTTTATCGTATGGTCTATCCGGGGAAGGTGGTAAGAGGTTATCACTGTCCGCCGGTGCAACAGCCATATTGGAATACCATTTATCTAAACGATTTTCCGGATGAGGAGTTGCTTAATATGATAGACCATGCCTATGAAACGGTATTAGGTAGCTTTAGTAAAAAGGTACAGAAACAGATTATGGAAGAAGCGTAGGAGATGAAAATGAAGAATGTAATACATATTTATGGAGCGTCCGGCTCAGGAACTTCTACATTGGGGAGAAAAATCAGCGAAGAGTTAGGATATAAGTTCATGGATACAGACGATTATTTCTGGTTGTCGACTAATCCGCAATATACTACAAAAAGAAGTAAAGAGGAACGACTTGCCTTAATGAAAAAAGATATTTCTGAAGCTGATAATGTTGTAATTTCTGGTTCACTGGTAGATTGGGGAGATGAATTGATTCCGCTGTTTACATTGGTAATCAGGCTTGTTACAGATACCGAAATAAGAATTGAAAGAATAAAGATTAGAGAAAAACAAAAATTTGGTTACCGAATTATGCCTGAAGGTGATATGTACACACAACATATGGAGTTTATCGAATGGGCGAGAAAATATGATACTGGCAGCATCGATATGAGAAGCAAGGCGAAACATGATGAATGGCAGAAACTGTTATTATGCAAGCAGATTGTTTTGGATGGTGCTGATGATTTGGAGGAAAATTTCAAGAAAGTGCAAGTGAAAATTAATTCTGTCATTGGTAGACAGGTAACTGTAACGGTTGACAGACCATTGGGCAGTTACCACCCAGAACAGATAGAAAAGGTTACAATGACCAATATGTGTATGGTGTTTGATGGCAACAAAGTATTGGTTCAAGATAAAAAAGACGATGATTATTCAGGAATAACTTTTCCGGGAGGACATGTTAAGAAAGGGGAAGCGTTTACTGATGCGGTGATTCGTGAGGTGTTTGAAGAAACCGGATTGAAAATTTCATCACCTCAGCTATGCGGAATTAAAGATTGGATGGAGGAAGATGGTACAAGATACATGGTTCTGTTTTATAAATCAGACAAGTTTGAAGGAACAATAACATCTTCTGAAGAGGGAGAAATTTACTGGACTACATTAGAAGAAATGAAACAAAGGGAACTTGCTAATGGAATGGATAAAATGCTAGAAGTATTTTTGGATGAAAATGTCAGTGAGTATTTCTTTTACAAGGAAGATGATAAGTGGGTAGAAGAACTGAAATAGACAATAAGAGGTTTATAGAATTAGTAGTTGGTAGTGGAGATATTTTGTATGGAAGAAAGAATGGGAAACCTTGCGATATTCTCCATATCGTTAAACTGGATGACAGCCTGGAGAGTGCATTTCTGATACAGGATATGTTCCCGATAACGGAAGAATACATAGAGCGAGAATACACAATCGCCGGAAATGCTGATAAAATGGGCATTTCCGGCGTTGCTTTATGACGTTTGGCTCTAAAATGGCTCTAATTATTTTGGGGAGCATTATTGTCCGAGTAATAGCGAAATGTTTTTATAATATAATCAGAAGCTCCGTCCTCATAGTTACTATCGGTTATATTTCATGGCTTCTGTATATTTTTCTACGCTTCCAAACTGTTTAATGGCAAGTTTTGCCACTTCGGATTCATCATCTTTTATTTTCTGAATAAACATATCAAAGTTTTCAACACTTCCCCAGTGTCTGATAACTTCCTCTGCCTGATTGGACTTAAAATCCTCCAAAGCATGGATATAATCGGATAAATCAAATTCTTTAAAACTCATACATTGCTCATTCTTTTATATGCCCTTCACCTTGCACGGTGTTTTTTATGTTCTCTCCAGATATTTCGGAAAGTGCTTTTTTGAACTGAAAAGTGAAGAGAATGCTTGTAAAGGTGACTGCCAGAAAATCGGCAATCGGTTCGGCCATATAAACAGCTGTTGTTTTGTCAGATGAAAAAATCAGCGGCATAAGATAAATTAAAGGAATCAACAGGACAAATTTCCGCATAACAGCAACCAAAATAGAGGCTTTTGCATTTCCTAGTGAAGTAAAGGTTATCTGACAAGCCATTTGTATGCCAAAGAGCAACATACACGCCATATAGATACGGAGAGCTGTTTTACTAAATTCTATCAACTCTAGATCCGGTGTAAACATAGCGACAAAGCCTTGCGGAACAACCATGACTGCCAGCCAAAGCAAGGTAGAATAACAAAGGCTTGCTTTCAAAAGAAGTTTGAAAGCAGCTTTCACCCGAGTGGCATTTTTGGCACCGTAGTTATAGCTCATGATTGGTTGCGCTCCTTGTCCAAGTCCCTGTAACGGCAGCATGGCAAACTGCATCACACTTGTTAAAATCGTCATGGCACCAACCGCAATATCCCCGCCGTATCGGAGTAAGGATGAATTAAAGCAGATGGAAATAATGCTCTCGCTGGACTGCATAATAAACGAAGACAGACCGAGCGCCAGACTGGGCAAAATGATTTTCTTTTGCAACAACAGGTTTTCTTTTCTGATCTTAAGCCGTGTCTTTTTCCCAAACAGAAAAGTCAGTACCCAAACGGAAGACATAGCCTGAGAGAGAATCGTTGCCAGTGCCGCACCGCTCACACCCATACGAAAGCCAAAAATAAAGATGGGATCAAGGATAATGTTTGCCACAGCGCCAATCAGCACTGACAGCATTCCTGTTTTTGCAAAGCCCTGTGCTGTAATGAAAGCGTTCATGCCCAAGGTGATCTGTACGAAGATAGTACCGATTGCGTAGATGCTCATATATCTGTTGCCGTATTCAATCGTATTTTCACTAGCACCAAATGCCATCAAAAAATCGCGATTCCAAAGTAGCAGTATTGCTGTCAATACAACAGAAATAATAATTTGAACGCTAAAGCAGTTGCCAAGCGTTTTTTCTGCTGATTTAACATCACCTTTCCCCATGTATATGGAGGCGCGCGGCGCACCGCCGTATCCGGCAAATGCGGAAAATGCCGTTACAATCATGATCAACGGCAAGCAAACACCAACGCCGGTCAACGCAAGCGAACCAACCTCTGGGATATGTCCGATATAAATTCGGTCAACGATATTGTAGAGCATATTGATAATTTGCGCCGTTACAGTGGGTAGTGCCATTTTTAGCAGCAATTTCCCAATCGGCTCTGTACCCAATGTGTCTTGTTCTCTGTTCATTGCTTAGCCCTCCTGTTCATAGCAACTTTTACATTTTCTGAGATACGATTATGAATTTGGCTGAATAACGCCTTATCTTCTTCAGAGAATCCGGCAAAAATTTCTTCATAAAATTTTTTTTGAATCTGTTCTATAGATTCGGTTATGATTTGAGCGGAGGGCATTAAAGTAAGATGGATTTTTCTTCGGTCCATAGCGTCCTGTTCCCGCTGAAGAAGTGATCTCTGAATCAGGCTTTCTACTGATTGCGATACAATCCCTTTTGACAGCATTCTCAGTTCTACAATGTCAGCCGCAGTATCTTTTTGTGGATTGTTATGCAGGAAACTGATAATTATCGCTTCTGTCAAAGTAAGCTCATATTCTTCGCAAATATCTTTCAGCATATTTTCATGTAGTTTCATCACCCGACGGTTATTCACTAAATAATCTGTGATTCGTTTCATATCTGCGCTCCTTTACAGCTAATTTAGTTCGATTTAGAACGGTTTTATAATGAACTATTATAAAGAAAACTTTCATTTTGTCAAGACTCGATTCGGCAAATTCTTGTTAATAAACACTCTCATAGAATATCCAGCAAATGTTTTATATTCGCCCGGACATTATAAAGTTTCTTCATATCATCCCTGGTCCGTTCCGCTTCGGTCGTCGCAGAGCGGATGTCCCCCAGACATCCTGCGACCTGCTAAGGTGGTGTGCGGTAGCGCACCGAAGGTTCAAATCCTTCCGCAAACGCTTAAAAATTTTATAAGGGAACGACAAAAGACACTGTGGCAGATGTTTGCAGTGTTTTTGTATGGAAAAAGCTTTTGTGCGGATCATAATGCGAAGAGAGGTGAATATTATGGCAGAAAGGGTATACGGGTTGATACGGAATGGTAGCAGAGTTTATGGCATAAAAAAACTGCCCGTTTTGGTAAGGGCAGCTTGGTTTTACTGGTTATATTGTTACAGCTTCATCCTGAAGGTGAAGAAGTTCTGCCTCCGTCAGTCCGGTGACTTTCATGATTTTTACAAGATCAATGTCTTCATCTAGCATGGATTTTGCCATTTCAGTTCTCTCTTTGAGGTTTTCGTAGAACAGTGAGAACACCATTGAAAGCGTTGAGATGGAAAAGGAAACCGGAGTCGATGGAGTCCTGCTTGATACCTTCGTACATGTGGCTGTGTTTCAGTGTGAATGAAAACGCTCCGTTCAAGTATGCGAAGATCACCAAAGAGAAAAAATCCGGTAGATAAATTTTGTATGAAAAATAAAAGAGCAAAAAATATCAAAAATTTCATCTGCTTTGCAGGCCCGGCATTATTTTTCTTTTTTGCAATTATAGGGGCAGCATTTATCAGTGGTGTACAGTTGAGTTTTACTGACTGGAACGGTTTGGCGGATTCATATCATTTCGTTGGTCTTACAAACTACGTAAATGCATTCAAAGATGCGGAATTTATTACGTCTTTATTGAAAACATTTGAATATGTTCTTTTTGTGGTAGTAATCACGAATATCGTGGCGTTTTTTATCGCATATGGACTTACAAGAGGAATAAAAGCACAGGGAATTTACCGGGTTGGATTTTTTACACCGAACCTGATTGGAGGGGTTGTTCTGGGATTAATCTGGAAATTTGTTTTCTCGACAGCACTTCCTACTATTGGAGATTTGCTTCATATCGGGTTATTACAGAAAAATCTGCTCAGTCAGCCAAAGACAGCATTCGCATCTCTTATCGTTGTTGCGGTCTGGCAGTTAGCGGGATATCTCATGTTAATATATATGGCCGGTATCGTCGGACTTCCGAAAGATGTGTTGGAAGCGGCAAAGCTTGACGGAGCTACCGGATGGAAGGAATTAAGATATATTATTTTGCCGCTTATTATGCCGTCCATTACAATCTGTGGCTTCATGTCCATCAAATCCGCATTTATGGCATACGATGTCAATATGTCACTGACGAACGGCGGACCGTTCGCATCGACGAAGCTGGTTGCAATGCAGGTGTATGAGCGGGCATTTACGTCTCAGCAATACGGAGTCGGACAGGCAGAGGCATTGATTTTATTCGTGATTGTTGCAGTCATTACGTTATTACAGGTGGGGTTGTCAAAGAGTAAGGAGGTAGAGGCATAATGAGAAAACAGCAAATAAGAATCAAATCCGGTCAGATAGTCATTTATGCTCTTTTTACGTTGCTTTTAATTTTGTTTCTCATACCGTTTTTTCTGGTACTTTTAAACAGCTTTAAAGCAAACAAAGAGATTATATTAGACCCATTGTCGTTTCCGCAAGTAATCAATCTGCAGGGATATGCAAAAGCATTTACAGCGATGAATTATCTGGGAACCTTTAAAAATTCACTTATTATCACGGTGTTCAGTATCGTGTTTATCATTCTGTTTGCAGTGATGTGTGCGTACTTTTTTGCAAGGAATAACTGGAAAATAAATAAAATACTGTTCATGATTATGGTGGCATCCATGATTATTCCATTTCAGACAATTATGATTCCGATTGTAAAAAACTTCGCTGCAATCAACGCGGTCGACAATATTTTTATGGTGGTAGTATTTTATGTTGGTGCGCATATTTCAATGGCTGTTTTTATGTTTCAGGGATTTATTAAAAGTATTCCGGTAGAACTGGATGAGGCGGCAACAATTGATGGATGTAATCATTTCCAGATTTTGTTCAGAGTGATTTTCCCGTTGCTTAAGCCAATTATTTCGACTGTGGCGGTACTTGATATACTTGCAATTTGGAATGATTTCCTGCTTCCGTATATTTTACTTCAGAGCAATCGGTTAAAGACGCTGCCGCTTATGACGTATTCGTTTTTTGGACAGTACTCGGTGGACTATTCACTCGTATGCTCCGGGCTGATTATGTCAATTCTTCCGGTCATTATCATTTATGCATTCTTACAAAAACAGATTATTGACGGAGTAGTGGCAGGAGCAATTAAGTGATGGGAGGTATGGTAAGATGAAAGAAAAGTGGTGGAAAAAGTCCATTATTTATCAGATTTATCCGAAAAGTTTTAAAGACTCAAATGGAGATGGAATCGGTGATTTAAACGGTATTATTGAGAAAATAGATTATCTGGCGGATTTGGGAATTGATGTAATCTGGTTGTGTCCGATTAATGTATCACCGATGATGGACAATGGATATGATATTGCAGATTATTATAATGTAGATCCTATTTTTGGAACAAATGAAGACTTTGAAAGACTGATTGCCTGTGCAAAAGAGCGCGGCATAAAAATACTGATGGATTTGGTTGTAAATCATTGCTCTAATCAGCATAAGTGGTTTCAGGAGGCCGTGAAAAACCCGGAGAGCGAGTATGCAGATTACTTTTTAATCGAAGAGACAAGCGGAAAAGAGCCAAACAATATCCGCTGCTATAACGGAACAAGTGCCTGGGAAAGAATCGACGAGAGCAATCGTTTTTACTTCCATTCTTTTTCGAAAGAGCAGCCAGATTTAAACTGGGCGAACCCAAACGTTCGCCAAGAAATCATCAGGATGATGAAGTTCTGGCAGAAGAAAGGCATTGCCGGATTTCGAATTGATGCAATCGGAAATATTAAAAAGACGAAAGAAGCTTTGGCACAGACCATACTTCCGACAGATGGCACGGACGGAATGGTATCAGTGGATAAATATGTTCTGATGCAGGATGGAATCGAGGCATATCTGGCAGAACTGAGGGATGAAGTATTTGAACGATACGACATGTTTACGGTAGCAGAGGTGAGTGTTCCGGAAGGGAAGATGGAAGAATTTGTCGGAGAACATGGATTTTTTTCAACAGTATTTGATTTTTCCTATACAGACATGGACGTGGAAAAATCAAATGGAAAAGAATGGAAAAAGAGATTTACAATTCGGGAAATGAGAGAAAAGATATTTGCAAGCCAGAATATGATTGAAAAATATGGATGGGGAAGTCCATATCTTGAGAATCATGATCAGCCGCGCTCGGTGAATAAATACATTCCGAAAGAGAGCATCGGATACGAGAGTAAGACAGCACTTGGGGCACTCTATTTCTTTCTTCGAGGAACACCGTTTATCTATCAGGGACAGGAGCTTGGAATGGAGAATTATCCATTTTCGGATATTAGCCAGATCAGGGATCCGTTTGCAGTCCAGCGATATGAGCAGAGTGTGAAAAACGGTGAGAATCCGCAAAAAGATATGGAGTATTTCCGGGCAAGAGGACGCGATAACAGCAGAACTCCAATGCAGTGGGATGAAAGCATATATGCCGGATTTTCAGAGGAAGAGCCATGGATTGCAGTAAATCCGGATTATGAAACCATCAATGCAAAGGCAGAGAGGCAAAACGATAAGAGCGTGTACCATTTTTATAAAAAAATGATTGCATTACGAAAGCAATCCGAGTACAGCGATGTTTTGACATACGGTGACTTTTCACCGATTGAGTCAGACGAAGATGCACTGATAGGATACTATCGAAGCAATGGGGAAAAGCGTGTTGCGGTTCTTGTCAATTTTGGAGAGGGAGAAGCGGCAATTCCAAAACAGTTGGCGAACGGAAAAAGAATATTAGACAATCAGGACAGATGGAATACAGAGAGACTGTTGCCGTATCAGGCTGTTTTGATTGCAGAAGGAGAATAGAGTGTATTATGTTATTCCGGTAAGAGAAACCATGCAGGAGAGTGTGGTCGACCGCTTTGAAAGGTTCATAGAGGTCATGAAACAAACTCAAGGCATAGCGGAACAGTTAAAGGCAGAAAACGCCTTAGAATGGACAGGAAAACTCAACAACATAAGGGCTTGTGCAAGGGAGATTGTAAACAAGGAAATCATATACGCATAAAGAGTTAAAATCAGAGGGTAGGGATGAAATCTCTTACCCTCTTGTTTTTGTTTCCCAAATTGTGAAAGCATTGATAATACCAACGGAACAGTATTTTTTATCTTTCGGGGAGTAAAAACTTCTGTTATTACTCATAAACGATTTAAACTTCTATGAAATAGAATGTTGACAGAGTTTTAAAAACTGCATATAATGACTGTATAAGCACAATTAGTCAAATGGGAGACGTTAAAATGCCGAAGAGCTATTCAGAGCAGGAACGGGAATATATCAGAAAGAGATTGAAAGAAGAAGCGGCAAAATGCCTTGCGAGGTATGGTGTCCGCCGCACGACGGTTGATGAAATCGTGAAACGGGTTAATATTCCGAAAGGAACTTTCTATCTTTTTTATAAATCAAAAGAATTACTTTTGTTTGAAGTTATTCAAGAACAGCAGGAAAATGTCAACCGCAAGCTGTATCAGACCATTTCTAGCATTGCCAATACGGAGTTTTCAGCGGAAAAGCTGACCGATGTGATATTTGAGTTCTATAAAATGACAGAGAAAATGCTGATTTTGAAATTGATAGATGTTAATGAAGTGGAATTGCTTGTGCGTAAGCTGCCACAGGAAATTGTGGAGGGGCATTTTCGTGACGATACAGATACGATTGAAAAAATGCTTGCCCTATTTCCTGTGAAAAAGGAAGTAGACGTAAAGGTTCTCAGTGCCGCATTCCACGCAATTTATTTTGCAACGCTGCATAAAGCAGAGATTGGCGAACAGTATGATAAGGCTCTGTATTCCTTGATTTATGGTATTGTAACACAAATTATTTAAAGAGTCTGGCAATTAGCCAGACTTAAAACAGACTTTTAATTGACTATATATATTAAAAAGGTCAAACAGTATGGAGGTGGACATGATTACAGTAGAAAATCTTTCGTTTAGTTACACGAAAAGCCCATTTATTTCTGGTATGAGTTTTTCTGTTCCAGAGGGTGAAATTTTTGGGTTTTTAGGACCATCTGGGGCAGGCAAAAGCACATTGCAGAAAATCTTGATTGGAATGTTGAGGACATATCAGGGCTCCTGCCTAGTAAATGGCATTGAGTGCAAAAATCGCACAAAGAATTTTTATGAAAATATAGGGGTTGATTTTGAATTTTCAACAATGTATGAAAAGCTGACGGCAAGAGAGAATTTGCAGTTTTTTTCATCATTATACGAAAAAAAGTCACGCTCGATGGATGAACTTTTGGAAATGGTAGGTTTGGAGCAGGACGCAGATAAGCGTGTAGCCGCTTATTCAAAGGGAATGAAATCCCGCTTAAATTTTATAAAAGCATTGCTGCATGACCCTGTCCTGCTCTGCCTTGACGAGCCGACTAGTGGGCTTGACCCTGCAAACAGCCGTATGATGAAAAATATGATTTTAGAGGAAAAGGCAAAAGGGAAAACCATTCTTTTAACGACACATAATATGCAGGATGCGGCCGAGCTTTGCGACAGGGTAGCGTTTATTGTAAACGGTAAAATATGCGCCCTTGACAGTCCGCACAATCTGATTATGTCAAAAGGAGCGGCAACCGTAACTTATACATGGGTTGAGGATGGGGAGCATAGAGCAAGCTGCCCTTTGGAACAAATATCTTCTGATGAGCGACTGAAAAATCTGATAGTTGAAAATCGTCTGCAATCTATCCATAGCAGTGAGCCAACCTTAAATGACATTTTTATGGATGTTACGGGGAGGACGCTGTTATGAGGTTGAAAAAGTTGTTTTTATTGGATATGCGCTTTCAAGCAAAATATGGTTTTTACTTTTTATATGCAGCGTTGACGGTAATCTATATAACAGTACTTTTTGCGCTTCCCGAAAATTGGAAAGAAAAAGCTGCTGCCATTTTAATCTTTTCTGACCCCGCATCAATGGGGCTGTTCTTCATGGGGGCGATTGTCCTTTTGGAAAAGAGCCAGCATACAACCTGTTCATTGGCAGTTTCTCCTGTCTATGCGACGGAATATGTGATTGCTAAAGTCAGTTCATTGTCTGCCATTTCACTTGTTGTAGCGGTTATTTTAACGTTAGCCGCAGATGCGGATAATTTGCACATAGTGCTTTTTGGTACGTTTATATCCAGTGTGATATTTACATTATTTGGAATAATCGTTGCAACAAAAATTGCAAGCCTTAATCAGTTTATATTGTGGACTGTGCCAATTGAAGCCGTTTGCTTTGTTCCTGCAATTTTGCATTTATTTAAAATTACTCCTGCATGGTGCAGGTATTATCCTGTCAATGTTTGTATGGATATGGTTTCAGGACATTCTTCGTCCGCAATAGGTTTTTTGGGCGTGGTGGCAATGACGGTAATTCTATTTGTGCTTTCAAGACTTTGTGTCTTGAAAATGTGGGATAGCATGGGAGGTGTAAAGCTATGAAAGCAATTAGATTGAGCTTTTTCCAAATGGCAGCAGCCATGCGGCGGGATATGATGTTGTTTGTATCTTGTTTTGCGCCAATCCTTGCAGGCTTTTTCTTTCGGTTTGCCATACCTTTAATAGAAGCTGCTTTGACAGACAGTTTTCATATAACGGCAATTATTTCTCCTTATTACAAATTGCTTGACATCCTGTTTGCAATGCTGTCGTCCACTATGTTCTGTTTTATTTCAGCGATGGTTTCTTTAGAGGAAAAGGATGAAAGGACAGCCGTCTATTTATTCATTACGCCTTTAAGAAAAACAGGATACATATTTGCACGGTTTGGTGTGCCTTCTGCTATTGCATTTCTTGCGACTATTATTCTGTTGCCTGTTTTTAAACTGACGCCTCTTTCTTTGATTACCATTTTATTGTTGGCAGCAGGGGGAACCTTGCAAGGCATGATTGTTGCATTGCTTGTACTGACGATTTCATCAAACAAGCTAGAGGGTATGGCAGTAACGAAGTTATCTACGTTAACTATTTTGGGTGCAGTTATCCCGTTTTTCATTAAATCAGATATACAGTATGTAATATTTGCATTGCCATCTTTTTGGATTGGAAAAGCGATTTTAGAAAATATACCGCTTTATATGCTTCACGCATTTGTTTTATCTGTTATGTGGATTTGCTTTTTGCTTAAACGATATTTGCGTAAAATCTAGGAAGAAATAAGAGAATAAGCATTTGCTCTATGAAGGAAAAGGATTTGACATTATGAAAACAGAATGGTTGCTTTGCTCAATCTGTGGAAATAAAACAAGGTTACAGATACGGCAAGATACAGAATTGAAGAACTTTCCCCTATATTGTCCGAAATGCAAATAGGAAACATTGATTGAAGCAAAAAAAAAATTACAAATAATTATTATCAAAGAGCCAGACGCATAAGACGCAGAGCCGATGAACAAGTGAGATCACCGTTTGTTGGCTCTGTTTTGTTTCATAAGGATTTAAGGCGAATGCCCACCATATAAAAAAAAGGTGTATAGACGGTTTTTCGGTAGGCTATTGGATGGGGGATAAACTTCTCCCATCCAATTTAAACTTAAATGAATAAAATTCCTGTCCGCAGGAAATACTAAAAAATTTGCCTAAAATCTTGACACCGATATAGCCACTATGATATTCTAAAATACTCATAGGAGAATTAGAACTAAGTAAGAAATGGAGCTGTCAGAATGACACCAGATAAAATATTGAATTACTGCCTTGAAAATCTTAAGGGGACAGTCTTAGTTGAGAGCTGGGGCGAGAAAGGGATTTTCTATAACCCGGAGCATGTGCTGAAGCGTGGCGTATACATATTGACGGTTAAGGAAAAGGACGGTGATAATGACAAAGGCTCTGATTTAAACAGAGAGAACGTCTACCGTGTGAATCTGGGAATACGGAAAAGCACTTTTGCGGAATTGTTTGGGGCAGTCCCAAAACGTCCGCCAGCAGGCGGCGTTGTAGATATGGATTACGACTTTACCGTATTGAATGAGATACTTCCCCATCCCGTCTACGCATGGATGGCATGGATATGTGCATTGAACCCCTCTGAAAAGACATTCGAGGAACTGAAGCCATATATCCAAGAAGCCTATGAGTATGCAAAGGAGAAATTTAAAAAACGCAGGAAGTAATCTTGAAGATTGAAAATTAAATAACACATAGATGAAAGAATGGAATGTCAGCCAATGGACAAGGTTGACCGCCGCTGAACGTATGTTGCCCTTTTCGGCTGGCGTATGGCAGCATGGTTTTGAATCCCAAAGCCGTTACATAGCATTGCGAATTTGAGCAGGAGAAAACACTCCTGTCATTCGTGGTGCGGTGTAGCGGCTTTTTCATTTATCCAAAAGTCAAGAGAAACCGAATCCAGAACGGAAGTGCGGGGACATAGGATTTTCTTTTCAGAGGGTAAGAAAAGAGGCAATCAACGGGAGCAGGGATTTACAGCACATGATGAAATACCTTGCCGACAAGGGATATGAGATTGATTTTTCGGGCAGCCATTGGAAGATGAAGATGTCGCAGCACAGGCATTTCACAAGGTTAGACACCCTTGACGAGCGGTTGACTCCCGATTCTATACGGTCATGTTTAGGCGGGACTTCCCGATATGGGAACTACAAAGCAAGGATTTCCTGCTCCCCGCATATGCCAGAGCAGTATAAAAACGCATGGAAAGCACACCAGAAAACCACGGGAATCTTAGCGTTAAAGCAGTGTAGCTTCAAACGTATGATTGAAGATATCGAGGACGGGAAAATCAACTGCGTTGTCACAAAGGATTTATCAAGGCTTGGCAGGAACTATATCCTCACAGGGCAGTACACGGAGATTTATTTCCCGAGCAAGGGCGTAAGGTACATCGCAATCCATGACGGCGTTGACACGATAAGGGAGGACAACGACATCGCCCCATTCAAGAACATCGTCAACGAATGGAAGGCGTTTTTAGAGCTGATATGTTTGAATGTTGCCAATGGCTTCACCTACTTTCTGCAAGACTTCAAACTTCAAGGCAGCAAGCTCCGTTGTGGCGGCTCTCACTTCTTGGGAGAGGGCGTTATAAGGTGGGCCGTACTCGTTCAGACAGCGGGCAATCTGATTCAGATTCCCGCCGATTTTTCCATACTCGGCTGTGAGCTTCCCAACGGCAGAAAGCAGTTCATCATTGACTGGGGAAACGGTGATAACCGGGCGTATTCGTGACTTGGTAAGGGCTTGCCGGATAAACTCGGCTTGGCTCATTTTGTAGAGGGTGACATGCTCTGCAAACTTGGCGTATTCTTCCTCTGTCAAGCGTGTCCTGATTACCCGGTGGCGGTGGGGCGTGTTGCATCTTTTTATGGTCGTAAACCTCCTTTCACGGGTGGATTTTTTCAAGCGGCGCAAGCCGCAAAAGGCGTTGATTTCCTGTCTTGGTGTGCCGTTCTGTATGTACGGCTACTATTAAATTTTTAGCTGGCTACAATTCTATAAACTGGAATTTTACTTTTGCTTTTTATCATAATGGCAATCACAAAGTTCTGCCCCACCTGCAAGTGTTCCTTTACGTGTAAAAATAGCATCGCTATATTTTGTCATACCATAATCGTATCGACACATTGCAGGTGTTACTTCGGGAATACCGAGCTTTTGCATTAAATACCAAATCCCGCAATGACTGAAAAGTGCGTCAAAATGTTGACCGCTTTTACCTGGATAGAAAGAGTATTTCCATGAATATGGATTTGTTGAGTTCTGACTCTTTTTTGCTTGCTCTTTTTGTGCTTGCCAATATCTTTTTGAAAAACAACTGCGCTTCAAATACTGTTTCATCACAAAATTCTCATTCATGGAATATTCGTAAAAGTCACCTAATTCCTTCATGGTATACTTCCCACTTACAAGTAACTCACACTCTTCCGTTTCTGGGAAAGCAACTGCATTTTTCACAGGAGTAAGGCGATACTCTGTCGGCAAACTCAAGTAAATTGCAGCAAATGCAGATGCACTTAAGATATTTACCAGCAAGACATCATCTTCGCCAAACGGCTCAATCATGAGGATAATTTCTCGATATTTTTGATATGCTGTTTTCATAATATCTTTTTTGGCTTTTTCGTCAGTAATGTGTAATACAGACAGCTGTTTCCGAAAGCTACTTTGAAAAATCATCCACATTCCCTGCTGAACAATTCCATATTTCACGATTATTCACCTCCTACAAATTCCAGTTGTGCGCCCAGCAAAGGGCAATTAACCTAACAGGTGCGAATCCTGTCTGCGAAGGTCTAGCCAGCCAGCA